>Ga0335072_10007093_pt1 | contig 16360 bp, 13 predicted proteins | sample Lox_Sample_21_FD_206725 | JGI IMG/M metagenome (GOLD analysis project Ga0335072, IMG submission 206725) | Soil microbial communities from Loxahatchee National Wildlife Refuge, Florida, United States - Lox_Sample_2.1 | ecosystem: Environmental > Terrestrial > Soil > Wetlands | place: USA...
CGGTAGGAGATGGTGATCTCCCAGTACGCGAACGCGAAGTTCGCCGCCGCCGGCACCAGGAACAGCATCGTCCACCAGAACGTCTTCCAATCGTTCCCGCCGAAGGCGAACGTGATGACGGCAAGCCCGACCAGGGCGATGCCGCCGCCAATGCGCACACCCGCCCAGAAGCGCAGGCGGCGGTACTCCCACGACCTGATAAGAATTTTTTCTAGAACGCCCCGTTCCGGGGTGACATCTTCATCCGAAGCCCGCATCCGGATGCCTCCTGTGTGCTGCGCTCAGCTTAGGTTCGCGTGGCTGCCGAGCCAGCGATGTTCAGCTCCCAGGAAGCGAACGCGATGTTTGCGGCCGCCAGCGCCAGGAACACCAGGGTCCATCCGTAGGTCTTCGCGTCGTTCCCGCCGAAGTTGAGCGTAACGACGCCAAGGCCGACCAGGACAGTGCCGGCGCCGATGCGCACACCGGCAGCGAGGCGCAGGTGACGGTACTCCCATGGCGGGATGATGCGCTGCATGCCGGAACGTCCGGGCGCTGCAAACCATCCGCGCGGGCCGCTTGGCGCCGTGTTGTCATCGGGTGCGTTCATCGGGATCTCCTATGACCCTTGGCGGGCCGGCCATTCCGGTCGCCTGCCCCTCCATGCTCGCCGGGAGCCAGCCAGGAGATCCACCGTGCGGACACCCAAATCCGGGGGTGTGGCTAACACGGTCCGGAACGTCGATTGCCGCGCTCTAAGCACGTGTCGGCTGCATGTTGGAAGCCAAATTCGCTGAAGATCGACGTATACTGAACCGAACATGCAGTCTAGCGTCAAGGAGCAGGCTGATGTTGCTGAGATTTGAGGTCGCGAACTACCGGTCGATCCTGGAACCGGTCGAGCTGTCTATGATCGCGATCGACGAGGACAGGCCTGCGGCCAGGGGATTCGATCTCTTGACCGAGCAGGTGCTGGCCATAGCCGGCATCTACGGACCGAACGCTTCGGGAAAGTCCAACGTAGTCGAGGCTCTCGCCTGGCTTTCGGCAGCCGTCCGCCATTCGCTCCGCGTATGGGACGAGGTCATACCGCGCGAGCCTTTCAGGTTCGCCCGCGGACCCGAGTCGCCGTCCTGGTACGAGATCGAGATGGTCATTACGGGAATCCGGTACGTCTACCGGCTCGACGTTGACGACTCCAAGGTCCTGTTCGAGGGGCTATACAGCTATCCGGAACGGCGCAGGCGCGTGCTGTTCGAGCGCGAGGACCTCGGCATCAGCTTCCGGCGCGGGCTGGGCTCCCTGGCCGGGACGAGAGAACTGTTGACGCCAACCACCCTGGCACTGTCGGCTGCCATGCGGTTCGACGAGCCCGAGGTTGCCGCGTTCGGGCGATCCCTGGCAAGCATCCAAGCACTAGGTCTTCGCCGTCCGGCGCCGTGGCGCCCATACGGAAGGGATGCCCAGGCTTCTCCGTCCACCGAGCGGCTGTTTGGTGAGCAAGAATCGCTCTTCGATGATCTTGGCTACGGTCCGTATGGCGGCCGCGGCCCCGCCCTTGCGCTGCTCCGGTTCGCCGACCTGGGAATCGACGACGTACGGATGGTGGAGGACCGCGACACCGGTACCCGCGGCGCCCTTGGACGCCCACGGCAGCGCCGTCGCCCCCAGTTTGTGCACCGGGTGGCCGGACAGAAAGTGCCCTTCGAACTGTCCGAGGAGTCCGCAGGAACTCAGACATGGTTCGCTCTTATCGGGCCGGCTCTGAACGCGCTGCATGCAGGAACGGTGCTGCTCGTCGATGAGATTGACGCCAGCCTGCACCCGCGACTCTCAGCTCGACTGCTGGAGCTCTTCCAGGATCCAGACACCAATCCCAAAGGCTCGCAGCTCGTCTTCACCACCCACGACACCAGCCTGCTCAATTTCCTTAACCGGGACGAAGTCTGGCTGACAGAGAAGGGCGATGACGGGGCTACAACGCTGACCGCACTGGGGGAATATGGCGGCGACAAGGTGCGACGGTCGCTGAACCTGGAGCGGGCTTATCTTCAGGGAAGATTTGGTGCCGTGCCTGAAATCGACCAGTTCACGCTGCGCCGCGCTCTTGGCTTGATCCCCGGTGACTCCTGATGGCCAGGGAGCGTTCCAGAATCGGGGAGAAATCGCTGCGGCGCAGAGTAGCGACGCGCAAGCCCAGGAAGACCTTCCTAGTCTTCTGCGAGGGAGAAAGGACCGAGCCGGAATACCTCAATGCCCTCAAGCGGCAGCCCTCTGTACGCGAGGTCGCGGCTGTTGATCTTCGGGTGATGCCCGGACATGGCAAGGCTGCCCCGCGGAATTTAGTCGCGATCGCTGCTGGAGCGCGCAGCCGGGCGATTGAAGAGGATGCCGAGATAGACGAGGTTTGGTGCGTCTTCGACGTGGAATGGCCACGGAATCATCCTGGTCTTCAGCAGGCGATCGGCGAAGCGAACCGCAACAACGTTCAGGTCGCCGTCTCCAACCCATGTTTCGAGCTCTGGCTGATCTTGCACTTCCAAGACCACAGCAGGTGGCTGGACACGGATCAAGCCTGCCGGCTGCGCCAGCGGCTTGATGGGTCGGCAGGCAAGGGCCTTGACGCTGCGCGTTACATGCCGCTAACCGGGCACGCGGTTCGTCGGGCCACGCGGCTTGACGAGCGCCACCAGCGAGACGGCACTGACTTTCCAAACACCAACCCGTCGTCATCCATGCACCGACTTCTTACGGCAATAGAGTCAGTTGAGTGATCCGGCGCTGCTCCGGTCATCTCGGTCGCCGGCGTCACGAGCTCGTCTGGAAGTAGTGGTCCTCGGCGAGGTCGGCGAGGAGCCCGGGGTGCTCCGGCTGCCAGCCGAGCAGGTCACGGGTCAGCGCGCTGGAGGCTGGGTTGTCGAGCGTGACGAACATCGCGAGGAACCCGAAGTACTCCGTTGCATCGCCCGGCGGGATGCTGACGGCCGGCACGTCCAGGCGCCGGCCGATGGCGCCGGCGATCTCCCGGAACGGCACGCCCTCGTCGGCCACGGCATGAAGTCGTGACCCGGCCGGTGCCTCTTCGAGCGCCAGCCGGAACAGGCGCGCGGCGTCCAGCGTGTGGACCGCGGGCCAGCGGTTCGAGCCGTCGCAGGCGTAACCCGCCCGCCCCTTCGCGCGCGCGATGCCGATCAGGGCCGGGACGTAGCCGCGGTGATCGAGGGAGCTGTGCACGGTCGGCGGAAGGCGCACGACCGATGACCGAATCCCGCGCTCGGCGAGGGCGATCACCGCGTTCTCCCCGTCGGCCTGCGGCCCGGTCCCGGGCGTGTCCGCCTCGGTGCCGGTGCCATGCAGCCCGCCGAGCACGAGTGCCAGCGTTCCCGAGACCCCGACGAACGGCTTGCCGGTCCCGGCGAGCGCCTCGCCCATCGCCTCCTTGGCGCGCAGGTCGGCGGCGATCGCCGCGGCGAAGTCGCCGGTGTTCACCTCGTCGTGCTTGAACGCCAGGTGGACGACGCCCTCCGACGCGGCGGCGGCTGCCTGCAGGCCGCCAGGATCGTCGAGGCTTCCCCGATGCACCTTGGCGCCGAGGGCCTCGACCGCCGCGGCGGTCGCGTCGGAGCGGGCCAGGCCCACGACCTCGTGCCCGGCACCGAGCAACTCCGGGATGACAGCGGAAGCGATGTGGCCGGACGCCCCGGTGACGAATACCCGCATGTCTTTACCTCCTGCGATAGATCCGACGACTGAAGTAGTCGCTGACAACAATGTAGGCGCCGACAACTAAGCTGTCAACGACAACATCCGTTGCTATGGTGTGAGGCGTGACCGGCCGCCCCTACCACCACGGCAACCTGCGGGCTGCGTTGCTGGCCGAGGCCGAGCGCACGCTGCGGGACCAGGGCATCGACCAGCTATCGCTACGTGACCTGGCGCGGCAGGCGGGGGTCAGCCATGCCGCGCCGCGCCGGCACTTCGCCGACCGTCAGGCGCTGCTGGACGCGCTCGCCGAAACCGGATACCTGCGCCTCGCCGACGAGCTGGGTGCAGCGATCGCCGCTGCCGGAGACGACTACCAGAGCCGGCTGCGGGCGGCCGCGACCGCCTACATACGGTTCGCGACGCAGGACGCCGCCCTGCTCGAGCTGATGAATGCGGTCAAGCGCGGTCAGCACGCGGCGGCGGTTGATGAGGCGTTCGGCCGCCTGTTCACCACGTTCGACGACCTGATCCGCCAGGGGCAGCGGGCAGGCGAGCTGCGGTCAGGCGACCCGGACCGGATCCGCCTGATGGTCCTCGCCTCCGTCCAGGGCATCGCCGCGCTCGCCACCTCCGGCGCCGTCGACGCCGCGCAGACCGGCGAGCTAATCGCGGACACCGTCGCCCTATTCGCCCGCGGCCCGCGCTGAGCCTGTGCCGTGCCAGAACCTGCGGGTAGGCCATCGCGAGCCGCCCTTGAGCCCCACCACTGACGAGCCGAGCTTCTCTCGCATCGCTTGTTGCATCGTCCGCAGCGGAACGGCCCAGGCTTCTCGCTGTGCCTGATACTCCGGATTCTCGCCACTGGCGCCGGAGGCCAAGGCGTCGCTGATATCCCGCCTCTGCTGAATGAACCTTCTGATATAACGTCGACGAGCCTCTTTGGAGACCGCAGCAGCTACCCCTGCACAAACTTCATCGACGGCAGCTTCGCCATTTCCTTTCGCTTCCGCAGTTGTGCGCTTGAACCAAACTCATTCAGCCCAATAATCAGGGCATGAGCAGCGTGCTTCGGATGTTCCGGATCGGGCACATCTGGAGGCAAGGCGTCCACGTGCACGTCAAGTCCGAGGCTGCGAACGTCCGCGGATGTGAAGCTCACAACAGGGTCATCCGCGTTCCTGGTTAAATCGCTCGCGCTGAGTCCATCCCGGATGAGGATTTCCTCCCTGTATACAGAGAGACCGTCTTCGTCGGGCTTAAAGGCGGCGCTTGATGGCCTGCGCAGCCCGGTTATCTTGTCTATAGAAACCCAATCCGAGAATAGCAGACGATAGATAACCTCATCGTCGGCGACGTGCGCCTCTCGAGGCTTGTTGGAACCAGACGGCTCATCTGTTGCGGACGCGCTGGTCCCAGCAACACTCACGGTCGCCGACGCTCATCCGACACGGCAGTCGAAAGGTGTTTGAGGAACTGTCTTACAACGACGATTAGACCATCCGGCTGCTCTCTTGGATCCAGTTCGCCTTCAGCAATGGTGTCGCCTCCAGCCGACTCGGCCAATACGTGAGCAACGCCTGAGGCATCGATCTCGATCTCGATCTCGTCACCGGCGGCCAGCCATTCAAGTTGAATCCCGCCGGTAGGAAGCGGGAAGATCTGCGGCGGCTCGGAGTCGACATCCAGGATCCTGCCGAGGATCTCCACTGTGCCCCGGATAGCTTCCACGGCTATGGGTATAGCTCGACGCCCATCCCAACCAGAAGGAAGCTGTTGAACCCGGATCAGCTCGAGCGCTACAGACTCGACCAGACGGTCCCACGGGTCAACCCACCGTAGAGGTGGCTTCGGTTGCCATTTGACCTGAATCGCCCTGTGTGCCTTAGAGCCGTAGATATAGAAATCCTGGGCCGCGTCTACGGCCGGGAGTTCTGGGGGCGGCAGTCGCTCCTGGGTAGTACCCGATGCCTTCGATTCCCTGTCGGCGAGAATAGTCATGCTCGCCTCCCCCAAGATTCATGCATAGATTCATTAGTAAGCTCGGCAAAGCTGCGTACGAGATGTCCATGTGCTGCGTCCAAGAACTTCAATGACTCATCCATATCTCGGCCACCAGGATTCCCGCGGACAGTGAGGGAAAAGAACAACACCGATTCGCCATTCGGCCTTTGGGCAGGGTTTACCTCCGCGTACAGTCGAACGGGTGGTTGGCCTGCATCATTGATGGGAAAGGTGAGCGTCAAGCGCGATTGCTCGGGCTCACCTAGGTGATGGCCTATTGCGCCAGGCCAACCTCGAAGAAAACTATCCATACGTCCAAGGTCGTCTGGTCCAACGTCAATAACGTTGATGTAGCTCAGCTCAGCCTGCACAACGCTCATCTCGCCCAGCTGCTCATCGGCCACAAACTGAACTAGATCAGCGAAGCGCTGAGCAAAGGTTCGGCGCATATAGTCATATCGCGGATAGGTGGCGGACTGGTCTCCCGAGCGCCAGTTAAACAGAAGCCGATCGGTCTGGATTTGGACCAGTTCCGTTTCATCTTCGCTGAGGAACCACTGACGAATCGTCGGCGTAGGAACCATCCGTAGCTGCAACTGAGGCAAGAGTGGAGGGGCGCCCTCGATTGCTGGCGCAAGAGGCGGCTGTTCCTGGATTTTTGGGTAAATCTGCCGCCATAGCTCTCGGAGTGGTGCTAGAGCAAGGCCGTGCAAGCCCTCAAGGGGAAGGAATTGCACACCGAAAGCAACCTCGACGACCGGAGGGTTACTGAAGTCCGGCAGGTCGCTCATCCTGCGTATCCCCAGCCCGGATCGTCGTAGTGAGAACATGGCTCACAAACTTTGCCGCCAGGCTGTCTCATGGATGAGTCCGCCAGGTAACTTGGATCCACTCGGCTACCTTCCGTCCGCGTTGTGCTCGCCCTCGGCTACGCCGCGTACGGTCGGCGTAGCCATGAGTATGCGTCCACTCGGCAGTATAAGCAGGCTCAACAGAGCGAATGTAGACCTGTCGTGGTGACAATCCCGTGTTTCGGCAGCACCGAGCGGGCGGCGTCGAAGGTCAGGCTGTTTACCTCTTGATCTAGGGACGCGTTCCTGTCAACTGCGGTTTACATCGATGTACGCGAGGGCTGCGGGGAGAGTCGGACAGCCCCCAGAGAACATGTAGAGGATTTTGGCGGGCGCGGCAGGAGAGCGATGACGCGCCCAGTCCGTGGCCGGTCAACTCGATCCGCGCCACAGTGACGTGGGGCCCAGCGGATCGGGCACGTGGACTGGGGCGTCCGAAGCCACCACGAGGGCTTGGACCACGCCGATACTGCAGCTGAACGGATGGGTCCGTGGCGGCCGGCGTTGCCGCCCGCATTTCCCGACGCCGATTCCGATTAGGTTTGTACCGCAATCAGGTCGTCGCCGATGCTGAGGTTGATGATGGCATCGAAGAACCTCGACGGAAGGAAGCTTGTGGCCGTCCCTGCTGAGCTCATGGCGGAGAGGGCTGCGGTTCGTTCCGTTCGTGGACAAGGCTGAGGTCGCGGCGCGGCTGCGGTCCGATCTCAGCAACTGGAAGCCCTCCGAGTTCGATGCGCCCGCGTTCAACGGCGGCACCTGGCTCTGGCTGAACTACCTGCGCGGCAAGCTGCGGCACGGCGAGACATGGATGGTGCGCTACGGGGTGATGGACACGCTCAACAACCGGGTCTTGCCGCTGCTGGGAACGGCAGGCCATTGCGCCCACTATGACCTGGATGCCGCCGACATCGACCGCGTCCACCGCGCCGCGCCCGCCTCGGCCGAGGTCGCGGAGCTGCGTCGCTCCCTGCGGGCAACTGCGGAATTGTACGCGTGGGCGCTCGACCGATGGGCGCAGCGCACCGGGCAGCCCGTCCCGCGAAGCCCGCTCACCCCGGCGATCATGGACAAGTTGCGCCCCGGGTGAGTTAGGTTGGCGGAATTAAAGGCGGGTGGTCGCGGAGAGGCGCCCGGGACGGGCACTCAGCCGCCTAGGCCCTTTGCCATGAGGGTTTCGCCGATGAGGACGTCGGCCCCGGCTATGAGATCGGCGAACACCGGAGCTGCGGCGGCTTGCACGTCGCTCGCGGAATGGGCCGCGAACGCCGCATCGTCGGCATAGCTCTCGGTGGTCCAGAACACGTGCGGATCGTCGTTGGACCGGTGAACGGCGTAAAGGAGCGTTCCCGGCTCCTTGTGCGCCTGTTCGAGCAGCGGCCCGAACGCGGCAACGTACTGGTCGGCCTTGCCCTCCTTGACCGTGACGCGGGCGAGTATCGCGATCTGTGACACTGGTCCTCCTTGGAGTCGGGCCGGTCAGGGGCGGCGGCCCGGGCCGGCCAGGGCCCGGCCGGCCAGCGGCCCGGCGAACCGGCCGCCGGTGACCGTGACGGTGCCGTTGACCAGGACCTCGCTCACCCCGGCCGATAGCTGGTGCGGGTCGGCGAACGTGGCCCGGTCGGCCACGGTCGCCGGGTCGAACACCACCACGTCGGCGAAGAACCCGTCGCGGAGCAGGCCGCGGTCGCGCAGGCCGAGGGTGGCGGCGGGCAGGCCGCTCATCCGGCGGATCGCGTCGGCCAGCGTGAGCACCTTCTCGTCCCTGGCGTAATGGCCGAGGACCCTGGCGAAACTGCCGTAGGACCTGGGGTGGGTCGGCGCGGTAAGGAACGCTCCCTCGGGCGCCATCGACGCGCCGTCGGAAACCACGCAGACCCACGGCCGGCGCAGCGCCTTGCGCAGGTTCTCCTCTGACATGGAAAAGAACGCGCACTCCACCCTGGTCCGGTCCGACGCGATCAGGTCCAGCGCCGCCTCGACCGGGTCGACGCCGCGCTCGGCGGCGATGTCGGCCAGCGTCCGCCCCTGCCACATCCGGTTCTGCGCGGCCGAGCAGTGCAGGATCAGCACGTTGTCGGCCTCGGTCACGTCGCCCCAGCGGTGCGACGTCGACAGGTCGGCGGTGATCTGTGCCCGGACGGCGGGGTCGGTCAGCCGGTCGTAGAGGGCTTCCACACCGCCCTCGTGATACCGGTCCGGAATGATGGTGGTCAGCCCGGTCGAGCTGGCGGGGTAGGGGTAGACGTCGGCGGTGACGGGCTGGCCGGCCGCCCGGGCCTGCTCGATCAGCTCGATCGCCGCGTCCATCTTGTCCCAGTGGTCGCGGCCGGCCGCCTTGAGGTGGAACAGCTCGCCGCGCACGTCCGCCTCCCGGCAGATCGACAGGAACTCGGCGACCGCCTCTTCCAGGCCGTCACCCTCGCTGCGGATGTGCGAGGCGTAACAGCCGCCATACCCCGCGACCACCCGGCACAGATCGGTCAGCTCCGCTGTGCTGGCGTAGCTGCCGGGCGGGTAGATCAGCGCGGAGGCGATGCCCAGCGCGCCGTCGGCCATCTCCTCGGCCACCAGCGCGCGCATGCGGTCCAGCTCGCCGGCTGTCGCCGGGCGGTCGTCGAAACCAACGCCGTTGGCGCGCAGGGTTCCGGCGCCGATGAACGAGGCGACGTTCTGCGCGGTGCCGCGGCGTTCGACGTGGGCCAGGTATTCCGACAGCCGGGTCCAGCAGATCTCGTAGTCCAGGTCGTCCTGCTCGGCCTCCTGCGCCAGTTCGGCCCGCATCCGCGGGGAGAGCGGGCCCATCGAGGTGCCCTCTCCGAACACCTCCGTGGTCACCCCCTGGGTCAGCTCGCCCAGCGACCTGGGGTCGTGCAGGATGCTCCGGTTGGAGTGGCTGAGGATGTTGATGAAGCCGGGGGCCACCGCCTTGCCGGCCGCGTCGATGATCAGCGCTGCGTCGGGGGGGCCGCCCGGGGCCGGAGGCCCGATCCGGGTGATCCGGTCGCCGGTGATCTCGACGTCCGCGCGCACCGGCGCCGCGCCGTTGCCGTCGTAGACCTCGCCGCCGGTGATCACAACGTCGGGCATTTACCGCGCTCCTTTGGGTGTGGGCTGACCAGATTGATCCAGCGCCGCGAGATGGCAGGCGACCATGCTGCCGGCGGTGCCAGTGTCCTGCGGGGGTTGCGCCGGCAGCACGGGCACCGGCCGGCCGCGGCAGAGGTCGGCGCGCTCGTCGCCAGCGGGCAGCGTCGCCAGCCGCGGGCAGCGCGGGTGGAACCGGCACCCGCCCGGGATCGCGGTGGGGTCGGGCGGCTCGCCGGCCAGGATCGCCGGGGCGCCTGTCTCGCGGTCGGCGTCGGGCAGCACCGAGATCAGCGCCTGCGTGTAGGGATGTTGCGGACGGAGCAGTACCTCGGTCACCGGGCCGACCTCGACGATCCGCCCCAGGTACATGACCGCGACCCGGTCGGCCACGTTCCAGGCCACGCCGAGGTCGTGGCTGACGATCAGCGCGGCCAGGGAGAGCTGGTCACGCAGGCTCAGGATCAGCTTGAGGATCTCGCCGCGGACCGAGGCGTCGAGCGAGGACACCGGCTCGTCGGCGACGATCACCGCCGGGTCCAGCGCCAGCGCCCCGGCGATCACCACCCGCTGCTGCTGGCCGCCGGACAGCTCGTGCGGGTAGCGGCCGGTGAACTGCTCCGGCGGGCGCAGGCCCGCCCGGGCCAGCGCCTCGTGCACCCGTTCGGTCAGTCCCGCGCGCATGCCGTGCAGCCGGGGTCCCTCGGCGACCGCGTCGAACACGTTCTGGCGGGGGTTCAGTGCGCCGCCCGGATCCTGGAGCACGAGCTGGACGTGACGGCGATGTGCGCGAAGCGCGGCGGCTGAGTACCGCAGGGCCGCGCCCTGATAGCGGACCTCGCCGTGGTCCGGCCGGACCAGGCCGACCATCGTGCGGGCCAGCGTGGACTTGCCGCACCCGGATTCACCGATGAGCGCCACGATCTCGCCGGGCCCGATGGTCAGGTTGAGATCGTCGACCGCGCGGGCCGGGCCGCGGCCGCGCCGGGCCGGGAACGAGACCCGCAGGCCGCTCACCTCCATGACCGGGGTCGCGTCCGTGCCCGGGCCGGCATCCGCCGCGGGACGCCGCGGCCCGGGCGCCAGCGCGGCCTCGGACGGGTGCTCCTGGGGGATCCCGCCGGCCGCCGGGGCGGCCGGCCGGGCAGCGAACGTGTCCAGGACCTTGATGCAGGCCGATTCCCGCCGCGGCCCGGACGGCCAGAGCTCGACCTCGCGGTCCAGGCACTCGGGGATGACCTCGGGACAGCGCGGCGCGAACGGGCAGCCGGTGAGCTCGCCGCGAAGGTCCGGCGGCTCGCCGGGGAGCCCGGCCGGTGCGAGACGGGACGTAAAGTCACCTGTTCTCGGGAACGCCCGGGCCAGGATGCCCGTATACGGATGCGACGGCTGGCCAAGAACCGGGCGGGACGGTCCGACCTCGACCATCCGGCCCGCGTACATGACCGCCAGCCGGTCGCACGTCTCGCCGAGCATGGACAGGTCGTGGCTGATCACGATCATGCTGATCTGCCGCTCCCGGACCAGGCCGGTAAGAAGAGCCAAGATTTGAGCCTGAACGATCACGTCCAGGGCGGTGGTGGGCTCGTCGGCGATGATCAGGTCCGGGCGGCAGGCCAGCGCCATGGCGATCATTACGCGCTGGCGCTGCCCGCCGGACAGCTCGTGCGGGTAACTGGCCTGACGGCGGGCGGACACGCCGACGCTATCCAGCAGTTGCGCGGTCCTGGCGTCGGCGTCGCGCCGGCCGGCCCGCTCGTGCAGCATGATCGGCTCGCGGATCTGGTCGCCTATGGTGCGGACCGGGTTGAGCGCGCTCATCGCGCCCTGGAACACCAGGGATGCCTCGGCCCAGCGCACCGCGCGCAGCTTCTGCCAGCCCAGGCCGATGATGTTCTCGCCCTTGAACAGGATCTGCCCGCTCATGCTCGCGGTCCTGGGCAGCAGCCGCAGCAGGCTGAGCGCGACGGTGGTCTTCCCGCAGCCGGACTCGCCGGCCATGCCCATCGTCTGCCCGGCGGGCAACGTGAAGCCGACGCCGCGCACCGCGCGCACCGCCGCCTCACCCGATCCGTAGGTCACCGCGAGATCGCGCACCTCGAGCAGGGGCGGCTCGCCCGCCGGGGCCTGGTGAGCTGGCTGTGCCATCAGACGTTCCCCGTCATCCGCGGATTGAGTATGTTCTCCGCCGCGCGCCCGACCAGGGTGAAGCCCAGGACCACGACCAGGATGGCGAGGCCAGGCGGGAGCACGTACCACCAGGCCGCGCTGGTGATCGCGCCCTGGTTGAACGCCTGATTGATCATCGACCCCCAGGACACGTCGGTCGGGTTCCCCAGCCCGAGAAAGGCCAGCGTGGTCTCGGACAGGATCGCGCTGGCGATCGTCAGCGTGGCGGACACCAGGATGAACGGGGCCACGTTGGGCAGCACCTGGCGCGCCACGAGCTGACTGTCGCGCGCGCCGAGCGCCTTGGCCCGCTCGATGAACGGCCGCGCCTCCACGGCCAGGGTCTGCGCCCGGATCAGCCGGGCGGTCCCCGGCCACGAGGTGACCGCGATCGCGATCGTGATCGACGCGTCGCCCTGGCCCAGCGCGGCAGCCAGCGACATCGCCAGCGGCAGGCTCGGCAGCGCGATGAACCAGTCGGTGACCGCCATCAGCGCCCGGGACACGAACCCGCCGGCGTGCCCGGCGATCAGCCCGATCGCGCTGCCCAGGATCATGGTCAGGACGGTGGCGATGATGCCGATGGCCAGCGACGACCGGGTTCCCCAGATCAGCAGCGTCAGCACGGAGCGGCCCGCCTGGTCGGTGCCGAGCGGAAACCGCGCCGAGGGCGGGGCCAGCGACCGTCCGGTGGCGTTGATCACGTTCAGGTCGTTGGCGTGGATGAACAGCGGCGCGGTCAGCGCGAGCAGGGTGACCACGGTCAGGATCGCGAGCCCGGCCATGCCGCTGCGCTCGGCCGCGAACGCGCGGGCGAACTTGCGCAGCGCGGCAAGCCGCGGCGGCGCGGAGGCGACGGCCGGCGCACGGCTGGCCGCGCTCATGCCCGCCGCACCCGGGGGTCGAGGTAGCGGTAGATCAGGTCTGCCAGCAGGTTGAACACGATCACGGAGGCGGCGAAGATGATGAACGTTCCTTCCAGCAAGGGCAGATCGGGGATCTGCAACGCCTGGTAGGTGAGGTAGCCGAGCCCCGGCCACGAGTACACGGTCTCGACCGTGATCGCCCCGCTGATCATCGTCCCGACCTGCAGGAAGATCAGCGTCACGGACGGCAGTAGCGCGTTGGGCACGGCGTGCCGCTGGCGGACCTCGGCGTCGCGCAGCCCCTTGGCCCGGGCGGTCAGCAGGTACGGGTTGCCCAGCTCGTCGATCATCGAGGACCGCATGATCATCTGGTACTGGGCGAAGACCACCAGCACCAGGGTCAGGCAGGGCAGGACCAGGTGCCGGGCGATGTCGAGGATGTGCGCGGGGGTGAAGCCGCCGGCGGCTCCAGGCGTCGACATGCCGCCCGCCGGGAACAGCGCCGGGATCGGGCCGAACCCGGTGCTGAGCAGCACCAGCAGGATGATCCCGAGCCAGAACGTCGGCATCGACCACAGCGTGATCGCGGACCCGGTGGAGATCCGGTCGAGCACGCTGCCCGGGCGCCAGCCGCTGTGCACGCCGAGCCACATCCCGAGCGCCACCGAGATGATCGTGGAGCTGCCCATCAGCAGCAGCGTCGGCCACAGCCGCTGGGCCACCAGGGTGGCCACCGGTTCCTGGAACTGCCAGGAGTAGCCGAGATGACCCTGCACCGTGTTGAGCACGTAGTGGCCGAACCGCTCCCAGACGGGCTGGTTCAGTCCGAGCTGCTTGGTCAGGAACGCCATCTGCTTGGCGCTGGTGGCCCGGCCCCTGGTCAGGGTCTCCACCGGGTCCGACGGGATGAGACTGAAGATGATGAACCCGATCACCAGCAGCATCGCGAGGCTGACCAGCGCCGCGGCCAGCTTGCGCACGAGGTAGTGGGAGAGGTCCCTGGCGCCCGAGCCCCAGCCTTCCGGCTGGGTCTCGAGCGCGTTCAGGTTCTGACCAGACAGCGGCGCTGCCGAACTGCTCAAGGCCGCTACTCCCGGCCCGCTGCCGTGGCTCTGCGGCGGATCAGCAGGCCCGCCCCGGCCGCCGCGACCACCACCACGACCGCGAGGATGATCCACAGGGCGATGCCGGACGAGGAGCCGGAGCCGGAATCGGTCGGCGCCGCGATCCGCCAGTTGATGAACACGCTCTGCTGCGGATAGAAGCCCTGCGCGCCGGGCTTGCCGAAGAAGAAGCCCTTGACCGCGGTGTTACGCGCCGCTCCGAGGTTGTCCGGGTAGTAGAGGATGATGTCGACCGCGTTCTGGTACAGGATCTGCTGCATCTGGTCGATCGTCTGCTCGCGCTGCGCGGTGCTGAACTCGGTGGACTGCTGGGCGTACAGCTTGTCGTAGGACGAGTTGCAGAAGAAGGCGTCGGTGTTGCCGGGGCTGGTGGTATTGGTCGGCAGGTCCCCGCAGGTCTGGATCGACAGCAGGTAGCTCGGGTCAGGCCCGGTGGGCCAGGTGTCCGACAGGATGTCCCAGTCGCCCTTGGGCAGGTCGGTGTTGAGCTGGGTGAAGCTCATCGACTGCACGTTGAGCTGGATGCCGATCGCCTTCAGCCACTCCTGCAGGTACGGGGCCATCTCGCCGTCGGCCGGCTCGTCGGAATGGATGCCCAGGCGCAGGACCAGCGGCTGGTGTGTCTTCGGGTCGATGCGCACGCCATTCGGGCCCATCGTGTACCCGGCGGAGGTGAGCAGCGCGTTGGCCTTGGCCGGGTTGTAGGTGAGCTGCTCCGACGCGGGCGGCTTCCACTGCCATTGGGGGAAGGCGGGCGGCAGGTAGCCCGAGCCGGTGACGGCGAGCCCGTCCCAGACCTTGGACACGATTTCCGGCTTGTTGATGGCCATCTCGATCGCGTCGCGCACCCGCGGGTCCTGCAGAGCAGGGTTGCCGTTGCCGAAGTGCTTGCCCGACTGAGTCTGCGCGCCGGGGTTGAGCTCGATGGCGGTCCAGGCGTTGGAGACCGACGGGTACAGGCCGATGTTCTTGTTGCCCTTCAGCGCCTCGTACTGGGTGGCGGTCAGGTCGTCGATCTCGTCGAGCTGGCCGCTTCGCAGCGCGGCGACGGCGGCGTCGCCGTTGGTGAAGTACTGCATGATCAGCGTCTTGTACTTCGGCGCGCCCATGAAGAAGTTCGTGTTGGCGCTGAGCGTGGCGTACTGGTTCGGCACGTAGCCGGTGGCGATCCACGGCCCGTAGCCGACGACGGGGAAGGTCATGTTCTTGACGCTGCCCAGCTTGGCCACGTCCTTGGACCAGATGTGCTCGGGCACGATCGGGATGCCGGACAGGATGTACAGCATGTTCGCCGCCGGCTGCTTGGTGGTGATGACCAGCGTCGTGGCGTTCGGCGCTGTGACGCTGGCGAAGTCGGCCACCAGCGCGCCGTTGGCGGTGCCCGCCGTCGCGTTGTGCATCATCAGGTTCAGCGTCCAGGCCGCGTCGGCGGCCGTGATCGGCACGCCGTCGGTCCACTTCAGCCCGGAACGGATCGTGAACGTCCAGGTCAGGTGGTTCGCCGATACGTTCCACTTGGTGCCCAGGTACGGGGCGGGCAGGCTCTTCTCGTTGGTCGTGGTGATCGTCGGGTAGATGCTCGCGATCACGTTGAGGTCGGCCTGGAAATAGGCGAGGAACGGGTTGAACGTGGAGAACGCGGTGTCGGCCTCCACCCGCAGCGTGGATCCGGACGAGGCCGAGGCGGCCGGCGCCGGCGCGCCCGGCACCCCGGCCACGGCCGCGGCGATCACCAGGCCCAGCCCCAGGGTCACGGCGGCCAGCGCCCTGGCTCTGCGCCGTGGTGCTGGCCGGTCACCGGGGCGATGATCAGAAGACCGGCGACGAAGCGATCTCGGCTTGTTCATGGGAGGGACTCCTTCGTGGCGGGGGGAGAGCCCGTGGGCCTTTCGCATTGCTGGAGCGAGCCGTCTGCCCACAGCAGGACTTCGCCGGGGGGAGGGCGGCCGTTGTAGCGGGAGGTGAACGAGGCGCCGTAGGCGCCGGTCTGCCCGATCGCGACCAGGTCGCCCCGGCGCAGCGGCGGCAGCAGGTGCCGGCCGAACGAGTCGGTGGACTCGCACACCGGCCCCTCCAGGGCGGTGTCCAGGAGGGCGGCGCCGCCCGGTGACAGCGCGTGCGCCGCGTGCCTGCTGCCGTAGAGCGCGGGCCGGATGAACTCGGTCATGCCCGCGTCGAGCACGACCTGCTGCGCCGGGCTGCTGCCCGGCCGGGCGTGCAGCACGCTGCTCACCAGCCACCCGGCGGCGCCGACCAGGTAGCGGCCGGGCTCCACGGCCGACCGGGGCGGCAGGTCAAGGCCCGCCTCGCGCAGCGCCAGGACCAGCGCTTCCGCGAATTCCCCCGGCGCGGGCGCCTTCTCGGCGGGCAGCGGGAAGCCGCCGCCGAAGTCGACCGTGTCCAGCGAGGCGAGGTCGCTGTCCCGGCCGGGCTCCGCCCGCCTCTGCGCCTGCCTCTGCGCCTGCCTCTCCGCCCGCAGATCCGCGAGCAGACGGACGGCGGCGACCCCGGCGCGGCAGAACGCCCGGACGTCTCCCAGGTCCGACCCCACATGCACGTGGATCCCGCGCAGCCGCAG
>Ga0335072_10007094_pt1 | contig 16358 bp, 16 predicted proteins | sample Lox_Sample_21_FD_206725 | JGI IMG/M metagenome (GOLD analysis project Ga0335072, IMG submission 206725) | Soil microbial communities from Loxahatchee National Wildlife Refuge, Florida, United States - Lox_Sample_2.1 | ecosystem: Environmental > Terrestrial > Soil > Wetlands | place: USA...
GATGAACGTCGTCAACGAGAGCGGCGTCTACAATCTGATCTTCACCTCGCGGAAGCCCCAGGCCAAAGCGTTCCGGCGCTGGGTGACGGATGAGGTGCTGCCGTCGATCCGCAAGACCGGTCGTTACCAACCGGGGTCGGGGCGAGCCGACGCAATTCAGGTCACGCTGCCCCAGCCGGGCAGGTACGTCGTCACCGCCCTGCCGGACGGGAACCTCCATCTGCATCAAACGGCCTATGAGGCGCTGTTGGACGATCTGGAGGCCGGGGACTGCCAGATGCTCGCCTACGCATTGAAGATGATCGAAGGGTACTGGCACGAGATGCAGCAGATGCGCGCCATCGCGCATGGTCCGGAGAGCGACCTTGCATTCCAGCGCCTCGAAACATCGATCCTCGAGGGTGGGGGTCTGGCGTCCCGCTTCCTGAGGTTCTGGATCCATTCTGCGATCAGATCGAGGAACCCGCGAGTGCATTAGCACCCGTCGGGGTTTCCGTTCGCAAGGTCACAGCAGACGCTTCCGCGTGCGAACGGAGGTGTTGATGGATCACGAGACGGAAGGCCGCTTCGAAACGGAAGCGCAGGGCGGGGACCGCGAGACCCTGGCAATCATCCGGGACCAGACCCGTCAGACGCTCGAACTCGTGAAGGCCCTCGTCGAGCTGCTGCTTGCCAAGGAGGGCGGTCGGGAAGGGCCGACACTTGAGGAGCTGCTCGCGGTGCTGATCGCACAACAGCGCGACATCCTGACCGGCGTGCGGCACCTCCAGACCGACATCGGCGCGATCGCCCAGCATGTCCTTCCGCCAGGCGAATCCCGATTGAACGGCGCCACTCATCCGGACGGGGGCGCTCGGGCATGATGAACTTTCGGAAGATCGCCGCCGCGTCCAAGGGGCGGCTGGTCCTCCGATACTTCACCGAGAATACGCCGGAGCCGATTCACCCGCCTGCACTGGATGCTGCCGGCCGCCAACTCGACGACGGAGGGCGCCTGACGGCGTATTACACGGGCCGGGACAGCCGCGCCGCCTGGCGGCCGGACATGCCCGCCATCCTCGCGCGAGCCATCGGGATCGATCCCCATCTCATGCCGCGAGACGGCGAGATGGCCCGCCTCTTCGAGGGGCGGCGGGCCGACAACGGTGAGGTCTGGTCGCCGCACAAGCGCAAGATCAGTGGTCTCGACCTGGTCTTCAGCCCACACAAGTCGATCAGCCTTGCGGCCGAGTTCGCCGCCACGCCGTCCGAGAGCGCGATGCTTTGGAGTGCCGTGGACCGGGCCAGCGATCGTGCGATGCGCTACGTCGCCCATGTGCTCGGCTGGGCCCGCAAAGGCGCCGGCGGGGAGGATGGCGCCGATCCGGGGGCGGTCGGCTGGATCAGCTTCCGGCACCATACCGCCCGGCCGACGCTCGCGATGCAGGATGAGTCTGGAGGACAAACCTACATCTTCGATGCGCCGGTCGCCGGCGACCCGCATATGCACATCCATCACTTCCTGATGAACGTGGTCGTCACGGCGGATGGCCGGGTCGGCTCCCTCGACACGCGGGCACTCACCGACGCGCGGGTGAAGGAGTTCGGCGCCTACTTCCAGGCCATCCTCGCCGACGAGCTCCGGCGTCTGGGTGCGCGCATCGGCTATGACACCCAGGAACAGGCCGTCGTGCTCCTGGCCATCCCGGATGAGGTCAGCCGATCCTTCAGCAAGCGAGACAAGCAGATCCTGCACAAAGCCAAACGTTTCGCGGCGGGGCAGGGGCTTGAGTGGGACGATCTGTCCGTTGAGCAGAAGCTGGAAATCGTCGAAGAAGCCAGCGCGGAAGGCCGCCTCGGCAAGATGAAGACCGACGAGAGGCGGATCTGGCGCGAGCAGGCCGATGCCCTCGGGTGGCAACATCGGACCGTTCTCGACGGTGTGGCGCACGAACGTCTTACCGACGAGGAGCGATTCGATCGCGCCTACAAATTCGCCGCCCGGTACCTGTCGGACGAGTTCCATACCGGCGCGGTGCTCGATCACGAGAAGCTCGGGCTGTATGCGGCACGCGGACTGATCGGCACGGGCATCGCCGGCGGCCCGGACGACATCAAGCGGGTGGTCGAACTCCTGGAGGAACGCGGCATCCGGTTCAAGGGAGAGCACGTCGCCCTGGTCGCCGGCATGTTCGATGACAAGGTTCGTGTAACGAATACCGCTCAGATCCGAATTGAGGAGAAGCTCGCGGCGTTGGCTCGGCAGAGCGCACACGACCGCTCGGGAGCCCTATCTGCACAGGCATTGAGGCATGCGATCGGCGACGCCGGCATCACGTTCACCGCGGAGCAGCGCGCGGCCATCCATGCCCTCGGCGAGGGTGGCGCGCTCACGCTGCTGACCGGTGTCGCCGGCGCCGGCAAGACGACCCTGCTGCAGCCGTTGGTGGCGGCCTGGCAAGCCGATACGCGCTTCAGCGCAGCCGGCCGGGAGGTCGTCGGTGCCGCGACGGCCTGGCGCCAGGCTGATGCCCTACAGGACGCCGGTATCCGACGCACCTATGCCCTATCGCCGTTGCTGAAGATGATCGAGGAGGGGGAGTTCACGGCGGACCACAACACCGTGCTCGTCCTGGACGAAGTGAGCCAGATCGGCCCTCGACCGATGCTCAAGCTCCTCGAGCTGCAAGCCCGCACCGGCATGACGATCAAGATGCTCGGTGACCGCGAGCAGGCCCAGGCGATCGAGGCCGGTGACGCGATCGAGATCCTGCGCCGCGCGCTTCCGCCGGAATCCCTGCCCGGTCTGTTGACCACCATGCGTCAGGCCACGAGGCGCGGGCGCGAGATCGCGGGACTGTTTCGGGAGGGCGATGCCGAAAAGGCGCTCGCCATGAAACGAGAGGACGGTCATGCTTTGCTGGCGGGCGGTGATCGCGAGCAGGTGATCGCCCGGATTGCCGACCTCTACATCCGGCGCCGCGACGTGCTGATCGCCTCGGGTTCAAAGCGAGGCATCACCGTGAGTGCGCCGACCAACGAGGATGTCGCCGACATCAGCCAGGCCATCCGCCAGCGCCTGAAGGAACGCGGTGAGATCGCAGCCGACGAAGTGGTCTATCGAGCGGTCGACCAGCGCGGGCAAACCTACGACCTGCCCATCGCCGCCGGCGATCGGCTTCGCCTCTTCCGCCGCACCTGGGGCACGGTCGATGGCCGCGAGCAGCAGGTCGGCAACAACGGCGATATCGTCGAGGTGCTTGGGCACGGCATCCATGGGCTCCGGCTCCGGACCAAGGACGGTCGCGTCGCCGAGGTCGAATGGCGCAGGTTCTCGGACAGCCAGACCGACCGGTTGCTGATCGGGCTGGGTCATGCACTGACGATCGATGCGGCGCAGGGCATCACGTCGGGCGAGCATATCAACGCGCTCCCTCGCGGCACGGCCGGCGTCACGGCGTTCACGACCTACGTCGCCGAAAGCCGCAGCCGCGGCGCGACCTGGACGGTGATCTCCGAGGGCGCCTTGTACGAAGCCGAGCGGCATCGGCAGGCACTCGGTGATATCACGCCGATCACGCACGAGGATCTCTGGGCGCGAGCGGCCGAGGATATGTCCCGGAAACCGTACAAGGCGCTCGGCATCGATCTCCTTGCTGCTGCGCGACAGGATCGGGAGAATGCGATCGACGCTTTCATCGCGTGCCATCACAGCATGGAGGCGGCGCAACTCGAAGACCCTGCGTTCGGCCGTAAGACACTCCGGCGGCTGCGTTCGCAGGCGATCAGTGCCACTCTCGGTCGGCACTTGGCCGCCCTCGAACAGGCGATTCAGGAGAATGGCGTTATGATCCGCGACATGAAAAGGGAACGGGAAGCGTCCGATCACCTGCGTGCACTGCTCACGGAGGCGGCCTCGACCCAGCGGCAGATTGACACGAATAACGAGGGCGCCAGCGGCTTTCGACCATCCGGCGGGCCAAGTCTGTGATCGTGTGTGAGTACTTGGTCCTCTCCATCCGGCGCTGGGGCCTGGTCACGCAACGAATCCGCCTGAGCGCTCCACGCAGGCGCAATATCTGACGGGCTTTTCGCAAAGGCCGCAGCGACTGGTGCGAACGATGTTGCCCGGGCGAGAAAGGTCTCTGGCACCCAATAATCGGTGGGCACGATGCCAGTTCAAATCGCGCCTCTGCCATCATACAATACGGGCCGCTGTCACCGGGAGACGCGACTGGGCGTTCATTTCATGACCTTCCCGATTTCGCTGGACGAGATTGATGCTCTGGCCAAGCAGGCCCGACGACCTGTCGCCCACGAAATGTCTGGGCTTTTTTGGCGCGCGGTGGAGGCTGAAGGCACCCCGCCAGAGAGGGCCGACGCCCTACGGCTGTTGGGGCTTGCCTTGAGCTTGAGTCATCACCTGCATGCGCAGAGCTCCAGCCGGCCCTTCGGCAAGGTCGGAACAAACAACCTGCTAACGCAGCTGACGGTTGAACAAGCTCAATCGCTAGCGGCCTTGGCGCCTACGATCGAAAACTCTGAGGTGCGTGCGATCGTAGCGGACGTTGCATGGTCACGTGCACGTGGCACCCCCGAAATCGCTCGCGTCGCGGTTGCGGCTTATCTCGCTTCAGCTCGCAACCTCGAAGACCCGGAACAATGGTCGGAAGGCCTCCAGCGCGCCGAACGCGCACTTCGGCTCAGCCGCTCGCTTGGCGCTGACGAGCAATCTCACCAGGACGCGATTGCCTACCTGCTCGAAATCCTGGACCGATATCGGGGAGAGGACCCGCTCTTCCTGACCGGCCGAACGATAGAGCTACTTCTAGAGTTCGGCGTTGGAGAGCCGGCCGGCTACCTCGAACATGCGGGGCGCGCGGCGGATCGAGCGCGAGGCCGCAACAATTTCCACCTGGCGCGTTACTATTATGATCTGCTCGCGAAGATTCACCGGGCGCAGAGCGATGAGGCGGGCACTAACGCGGCTCTTCGCGCTATTGCGAACACCTTTGAATCGGAAGCTCGCCTACGCGAGTCCGGCGGGGACCATCTCGCCGCCGCGCATTTTTTTACTCATGCGATACAGGCCCACCGCAGGGTCCCCGGTAGCGATACACAAGTCGCGGCCTTGCGACCGGAGCTTCAGCGTGCCGAGCGCGCCTCTATCGCTCAGTTCAAGAGGATCGAGGGACCGACAATCAACCTTGCTGAGTATGCTTTGCGAGCGCGAGAGCGCGTTGCCGGACAAGAATTGCGCGTCGCACTCGTCAGATTAGCTCATATTCATCCTTTGGCCGATCCAGCGGCGATCCGCAGCGCCGTGGTTGAGGCTGCCAAGCTTTCGCCATTGCGTCACATGCTAACGGCCGGCGTCACTGATTCAGCCGGTCGCACGGTCGGAATTGCGCCGGGGATGAGATACGATCAAGGCGCGGAGCACGAAGCGCTCTTCGCTCAAATCGTGGAGCAGATGGGGTATCAGCGCGGCTGCGTAACGCAGGGATTTATTGTACCGGCTCTCCTGCAGGTCACGCTTGAGCACGCCATAACGGCGCCGGAACTGATGGCCCTATGCGCGTACAGCCCTTTCGTTCCGCCGGGACATGAGGGCATCTTTGCGGAGGGACTGCTTGCCGGATTTCAGCAGGATTTCATGAGCGCGGCCCACCTTCTGGTACCCCAGATCGAGAATTCTCTCAGATATCTCCTCAATGAGCGTAATGTCATCACCACGAAACTGGATCGGTTCGGCGTTCAAAGGCAAATTGATTTGAGTGATTTGGTACTGCACGATCAGCTTCCGGCGATCTTGTCTCCAAGCATCATTCTGGAGCTTCGTACACTTCTCTCGGACAACCGCGGCCCCAATCTGCGACACCTCCTTGCTCACGGAATGCTTGACGACGACGCCTTCGCCTCGGCCGAAGTGATATACGCATGGTGGCTGACCCTCGCCCTCTGCTTCTTTAACAGGCCAGTCAGGGCCGAGGAGCGCAGCGAAAGGACGGAGGCCTCCCCTGAACAGAGCTCATAAGGCATCCAGTGAATGATGATGTCCGTGCATCGCCATCAATGTTCTCCTTCATCCTCCCCGCGTGCGAGACAACTGAAACGGGAGCACACCAGTTCGCTCCAATCTCGCACCGTGTGCCGTTGTGCGGCGTACATCCGTGAGGGTCGTGTCGATAAGATCGCAATAGGTTGAGCGCGAGATTGCGCGACAGGCCTGCGCGACTTGTATCGCGGCCGCCACCACGGCCGTGGTCGGCACGCCGACACTGCTACCCGCGATATTAACGGCGCCGCATCGGTCGAGCCGTCCATCATCGACCAGCTTGGCCAGTGCCGGCGTCAATGTCCCGGCAGCATCCGGCCCATGCGCGTCGGCCGGCCACGCCTCGGCTGGCGCGCGTGCGCCGGGAAAGGAGTGAATACGAAGGTCAAAAACCTCCGCACCGGTCGCACCCAAACCGGCGTCGATCACCAGATCGAATCCGGCTTGCCGATTTGCCGCCAGTCTCCGTGTTGGCACGTTATCGACGCCGACAAACAAGAGGCCCGGCTCTTCGCTGCCGCGCCGCGTTGACGCCGAGAAGCGCCGTTCCGTCACCACAGTGAAGAACCCCCGTCGTTTGGCCCATGCCGACGCGTTGCGCGCCTTGGTCGTGCCGATCCAGCCGAATGTCGTCAGCAGCTGGGTGTCGAGATTTTCCGGGGCGCTCGCATCGGGGTCCTGCAGGACGAGCTCGACGCCGCCGGGGTCGGCATAAGGCAACAGCCCTAGAACCCAGAGCACCGCTTGGCCCAAATTGCCGAGACCAAGGAGCCAGGCCTTCGCCGGGAGTTTGGTTAGCGCCATGTCGGAGGCAACGGCTTCGCCCGGCGTCAGCGGAGAAATCCGTTGCGTTCGTCTGCCCGCCCGCGGGTCGTTCATGACCGCACGCCGAAAACACTCTGAGACGGCCAGTGCGCCGGCTGTCGCTCCGCTCAGTACGTTTCCGTCATGCACTGCGGTCTCCGGGCGACTCGCCGATACCGTCGCAAGCCAGCCGTCGGCCCAACAGCGTATGAACGTGGAGGACGTTCCATCGATACCGACGTGCAGTCTGATGGCGTGATCGGGTGCCTCACGATCGAGGCATCCGGCCTCGACCAGCCGGCGCCGAAGAAGCCCGTGCGGCTCAGTACCCACCGAGAGCTGCACGTCGAGATTTCCAACGACAAAGACGCCGCCCCGGAACATCCGCACCGCGCACTCGACTGCCGTCAGCAAGGTCGCCTGGCCCCACTCCGAAGGCGCGGCATCGCCGACGGTAAGGAGAACGGTCGCGCGCTCCAGCCTGGCGCGTGCGCGGTCGAGTTCAATCTCGGGATCAGCGCTCATCAGAAGCTGAGCGCCTCGATCCTGCTCGATCGTTCGTCTCACCACAACCATCCATCGATCTTGAAGAAGCTGCTGCCCGACGGGCTATGGTCGATCCACTTGCCGGCGCCGCGGAACTCGTAGATGCCGATCGACCCCGGCAAATAGAGCCCGTCCGCGAAGTTGGGAACGATTAGAGCGACGTGGCCGCGCTCGGGCATCATAGGGTTTGCCTGGTCAATGCCGCTCTGCCCGAAGCCAGCTGGGTGCGTATGGACGTCTGCAATCACATCAAGCCCCAACCGGCGGCACTCCGCCCATACCTGGTCCATGCGGGACCCATCGAACAGGATTGCGCCGCGAAGCGCCTTCGGATCGATCGCGTCGTAGGGAAGAAACGCGGAAAGTACTGCCTCAGAGCCGTGTTGCTTACCGAGCAGGAATCCGCCGCTTTCACGGCGACCCCCGCCCCGCTCACGCAGCTCGCGGAGTACGTGTCTCCAAAAGCGACGTCGGCATCGCAAGCGCGGCATCGGGGAGATTCGCTCCCGTGTAAGCAGCGCTGTGAACCAACCCATGCACCGTCTCCAGTAAAAAGGTAATATCCTTGTCCGGTGTCCAAATCATTCCCTCGTCAGAACTCAAAAAATGACTTCGTGCAAGGCGATCGATCGGGTGATAGAGGCAATTACCCCAGTTCTTGAATGCGGGCATTACGTCGTTGTCGGCTCGCGGCCGGTGCGCCTGATCGAGGACGTTATCATTGCCGCCATGCCATAACTGCGAGGTGGGCGCGATCGCCGAGTATCCCTTGCAGTCTGACCGCATGAGGAAGCCGGGCGGCCCGCCCGGCCGCATCGCAGCCGTAATAAAGAAATAGGCGTGCGGAAATCGTAATCCGCGCAAGGTCCACTTGCCCTTCGCCGCCCCAATACGAAACGGTAGCCCGTTCAGGTCACGGCGCAATGCTTCTTCGTCTGGTTCCACTGCGTCACCCCTGCGGCTTTTCTTTGAAAACGAGGGCAAAAGTCACTTCCTTGGCCCCGTGTGCGACTTGGCCGAGATGCGTGTCGGGCGACACGACTTTGCCGTCGTGCTTGAGATCGTAGTCCGCTGCCGTACCCTCAAGACCAAAGGCCTGAGTGCTGATCGCCCATTCGGTGATGCGCAAGATTGTCGTAGCCCGGCTAAATTCGCGATCATGGTGACCGATGCGATACTCGACCTTCACCTTGACCTTGGGGCGATGACCGACATGGAGCGGCGCGAATTCCCCCGCGAGATGCTCGACCAAAATCACATCACCGGGCAGCGGCCCTTCCGCGTCTTCAAGAAAGAGGTCCAGGGATTCCGCGACGCCGTGCTTCCGCGCCACTAGGGACACAAATTCAGCGACCGTGGTCGCCGGCCCGACGCCCACAGAATCGGGCCGTCGGTTCCCGGTGACCGTAAACACCACCTCGATGAGCTCGGTGATTCCGATATCGTTGCCCATACTCGTCGCCCCCTTTTCGGCAGCGGTTGACCCGGCGGGTCGTACGCGAGACATGTGGTTCACATGTAAGACAGGGAATCGACCGCATGTCAACCACTGTCTTACAAGTGAACCGGAGCGACCATGGCCCTCGAAGACCTCGGACGTCAAGTCCTCGAAAAACGCGGCGACCGCGGGGTGCGCGCCGTCGCCAAAGAGATCGGCATAAGCCACGCCACGCTGTCCCGCGTGGAACGTGGGTTTCTTCCCGATCTGAAAACTTACGAGAAGATCTGCCGCTGGCTCGGTATCGAGGCAAACGCCGTCCACTCGCCAGCGAAGCCGGGGCCGGCCGTACCGCAGGTGCATTTCCGGCGCGACAAGACCGCCTCGCGGGAAACCGCCAATGCACTGGCGCAAATGATTCTCGCCGCGCAGGCAGCCTGGAAAAAATAGGAGTCTGTCGGTGAGTCTCGCGCGTGGATTCAAGACCTGGTGTGAAAATGCCGCCGGGGGTTATCGTCGGGAGCTTGCTCTTCCGAGCATCAGCCCGCTCGACCCTCGCCGCCTTGCGGCGCACCTCGGCATCACTGTGTGGGGTCCTGCCGATATTCCAGGCCTCGATCCCAAGGTGGTCAGGCATCTTATCAGGTCTGACAGCTGGTCGGCAGCGACGCTTCGTGATGGAGGCTACAGCCTCATCATAGTCAATACCGGCCATGCTCAAACAAGGCAGAACAATTCCATCGGGCATGAAATCGGCCATATCGTGCTTGGGCACGAACCGGCCAAAATGTACGTTACGCCTGACGGCGCGATGATGATGAGCGAGTACGACACCGACAACGAAGACGAGGCCGACTGGTTCTCCGGCACAGTCCTCGTTCCTCGCGACGCAATTCTTGACGCCGTTGGCCGCGGCCTTTCTGATCTCGACGCCGCGAAGCTTTTCGGGGTCAGTTTGGCGCTCTATCAGATGCGACGCAATCGCACCGGCATCGACCTTCAACTCGCGCGCCGCCGGCGGGCCTCCTGAATCGGTAGCCGCGCCGACCATCGCGTGCGATCGACTGAAGGATCCTTCTTTCGCTCTTACGCTGGGTGGCCGGCTGGGGTGTGCCAAGCTCCCCCTTGTGTCAGTCGGGGCCTATCGCTCAACCGCTGCTGGGTGGCCACCTCTGTGTTGGAGCGGCTGCCCCACAACGACTGCCCAACTCAGTTGTCTTTGTAGTGTGCAGGCGCCCAGTGCCATTCGCCGTCGCGCCAGACGTATCTGCCCTCGACGAGGGGCCGAGCTTCCACGCGGCGGAGAGCGGTTTCGGGCGGCACCCAGACGTAGCGCGCGCCCTCAAGCTGCCAGTGCCCGGGTAGCAGCGCGTAGGTGACCGACGGCGGGTCAGGGGGTGGTAGGGTAACGTCCGCCACCGGCGATGGGGTTACCGCCAGGGGCGGTGCATGGCGCGCCTCCGGGGAGGGCGCGGCAAGTGCGTCATCAATAGCCTGGAGTGTACCAGCGCGGTCACCGGCCGCGAGTGCTTGGCGCGCGACACCGATGTCGAGCACGGCGCGTCGGCCGGCGGTCTCCCGCGCACTGCTCATCGCGACGGGGCGATCCAGAAGCCGCGTCTCTGCCCGCTCCAGGGCCTCCCGCGCTTCTCCCGTCTGCCCTCGTTCCACGGCCGACCGTGCCGCCTGCAGGAAGGCATGCGGAGGATCATTCTCGGGCAGTGAGGGGAGCGGCAATCGCGCCCCAATGGCCGGAGGTGGACTGGCTGGCACAAGGCTACGGGTGCTTGGCATTTGCGGCGGCGTCCGCAGATCGACGGGCTGCGCGAGGGCCATTCCGCAAGTCGCGCACAGCACGATGTAGACCGCGGTGATCGGCGCAGGGGTGGGCATGGCGAGGTCTCGATTTCGTGACGGTACGCTGGGTCTCATGCCCGTGCCCTGTTCGCAGGCAGATGCAAGCGCCGCGCACCAAGAGGCGGCTGATGCGCGAGCAACCAGGATTCTGCCGTCGCGCGCGTGGTGAATGCCTCCAGCGGAAGTTGAACGCCGAGGTCCCGGCAAACAGCGTGGATCTGTAGGATCTGGTCGGCTGATGGCTGATCGGAATGGAGCAGCATCTTGGCCTTACGGCGCCATTCGAGCGTAATGCCGCGCAGCTCCGGGATCCTGTCTGCCGGAACCATGACCGTGATCTTGACGATCCCCGCGCTTATACGGCGGCCGACGTAGCGAGAATTCGCCGCGGCGCGCTGCTCTTTCGGGCGAGGGGACGTCACGCCGCCTTCCTATCGGCAACAGAGGAGCCACGCAGAGCGGCAAGCTGCCGCATGACGGCTTCGAGGTTCGCGCGGAAGGTTGCCGCATCGATTGGCGGTGGTTCGACTGCCACCGGCGCGCGCAGCGCTTCGTCGCGTTCGGCCAGAATCGAAAGCGCGGTGGACCGGGCCGACGCGGGCGACGCGCCGGCGAGACCCTCGATCGCCGCGATGCCGCGCAGGAGCGGCCCATCCACGGGCTCGTTGGGCGGCCCCTCGGCCCCCCCGCCTGCCAAAGGCCCCTTGCTCGCCGCAGCCAGCATCGGCGTCACGGCCGTCATCGGCGTGCCGTCCGGCGGCGAGCCAGCTCGCCGCGTCAGCAATTCCTCTGGCAAGGAACCGATCTCGTCCAGCGCAGCACGGGCGCAGGCCAGTGGACCCGCCGATCGGCGTGCTGCGCGCGCGAAACCCCGGACCAGGGTGGTAAGATCTGGTGAGGCTTCCTCCTCGCCAGCGAGAGCAACCGATCCGCTTTCAATAGACGATGCGATCCTGCCGATCCGGGCGAGATCCTCACGGATGGCGTCACCGTCCGGTGCCCGCAACATGACCGTGCGGCCCAACCGCTTCGGTCCGGCATCGTCCACCGCGGCATGGAAAACCCGCGCATAGATGCGGCGTCCCCCGAACAGTACCACCGCTTCGCCCTCGATCAGGCTGGTCAGGTCGTTCCAGTCGATCCGCGAAACCGGCCGCACCTCGGCATGCCGGGCCTCGCGATAAGCCCCGTCGACGGCCCCGTGGTAGGTGGTGGCCTGGGTGATGTAGGTCTGCCCGGCGGTCTTCTCGATCCACTCGCGCGTGCGGCCGGCATCCTGCTGACGCATGGCGATGGTCAGATTGGCGTTGCCGAGCAGGCTCGCGGTCTTTTCACCCAGCCGCGCCCAGATGCCAGCGATCTCCTGGAACCCGAGCATGAAGCAGATGTTGAGGCCGCGGCCCATGGCGAGCATGCGATCCAGCCCACTCGTCGCGTAGTAGGCGAGTTCGTCGAGAACGACCGGGAACGGACTTGGGCCCATGCCGGGCTTGTCGGCTTCGCTGTAGTTGCCCTCCAGCGACGCACCAAGCAGCTGCGCCATCATGCCGCGCAGCGACGCGACGACGAGCTTGCCGAGTGCCGCCAACGTCGCATCGGAGTTTTCGAGGGCGGGCAGATTGACCACCAGGATGCGCCGGTTGAGCACCACATCGCGCATGTCGATATCGCTCGATTCTACGCGGAAGATGTGGCCGAGCGAGACCGCGAGCTGCGTGAATGTCGCGGTGAAGTAGAACTGCGCGTAGCCGTGCTGCTTGGAGGGCTCGTCACCCTTTTGCTTGTCCAGCGGCATGCTGGGATCGTAGCCCGGCAACTCGCCCAAGTAGGACCGCAGGGGCCAGGTGATGTCCTCCGGAATATCGGCGCTGACGTCGAGTTCCGTCACCGTGCCGGTCTCGGTGTTTCGCAGGAGGACCTTCTTCTCCATCGCAAGCTTCCAGATCCAGCGCAGCTCGATAGAGAAGCGGATCACCTCGATGTTCAGCGGAATTCCCTTGTGCTCGCGCAGCCAGACCAGTACCGGCGCGATCGTGCCGATGAGGGCGACGGCGCGCTCCCGAAACACCCCATTCGGATCGTTCTGCGCCTGGTCGCCGAGCTGGCTCGCCAGCAGTTCCCGGATTGCATCGGCATTGCCGATCGCGAAGGGGTTGAAGCTGTGGCTGTCCTTGAGGCCTGACGCGACCATGAAGTTGAGGACGCGCACATCATCATCGCGACCAAAGCGGCGGGCCAGTGCGAGGACTTTGCCGAACAGGTCGCGATCGGCCTTGCCGTCCACCAGCACGAAACCCGAGCCCTGCGCCAGATAGTTGGTCAGCAGGCTCAGTAGAGCGGTGGTCTTACCCGCGCCGGTGGTCCCCGGAATGGTCATGTGCTGCCGGGCGTCCTCGGCCGTCAACCAGAGTTCGTGACCCGCAATGCTCCATCCGATAAACACGGTTCCATTCGCCGGCTTCGGCTTGCGGCTGCCAGGTGTCGGATTGCTGGGATCCGGGATTGCCGCGGTGCGTGGCAGGCGGAGCGGGAGCTTGGGTCGCCGGGTCAGCACCCACAACGCGTACAGCGCCGACAGCGGGACGGTGACGTTCACGACCGCCGGCTCGAAATACGTCGCGCCGGCGGCGATCGCGAGCACGATGCCCGAGGCAGAGGTGCGAAGACCTTCGGAGAGCCGCGTGGTGAAGGGTCGGATATCGCGCAGGCTCTGAGCGCCGGTGCGCTCGAACTGCTCCTGCGGCCCAACGATCTGGCGCGCGACGGCCAAGTCTACGGCTCCAGGCCGAACGGGTTCTTGCCGGACGCTGACCCAGGTGGTGGTGTCACGGTCGGCGGCTGGCGCAATTCGTTCTGGAATTCTGTTGGCACGCCGCCGGAAGCCTGTTGCCGCCGCGGATCGGGCAATGGCAGGTTGGGGAACGCGTGTTGCTCACCTGTCGGTGCGGGCCGGGGCACTGAAGCCGCAGCGGCTGCGGTTTGGGTGCCTGCCGCACGTCCGCCAAAATGCTGCCCGACCAAGAATGTGCCGACCAGCACGATCGCCACGACCAGGCCCGTGAGGACCGGCCGACCTCCGCCTCGGGACGCGCCTGCCGGCCGGCTCTCGTCCGCCAAAGCGAGAGGCGCGGCGTTTCCAACGGTGATCTGGACGTTGGCGCCCTCCGGAATCTCAAGATGCATGGCAATACTCCGGCGAGAACTCGTTTGATCCAGGGTGCCGAACTTGCTTGCGAATGGCGTTGTCAGGCGCAGCAGGATCCGCGATCACGTGCATGGGGCGGCTCCCGCTGACTTGCGCAGCGCTTCAACGGCCCGGCCGAGGTTCGGCTCGATGAGCGGCCCGCCCGCGGCGCGTTCGGCGGCCCAGTGATCCCGCGCACCGATCGCCTCGACACGAGGATTGGGATGCAGGTAGCGCCCCAAGCCGTCCGTCTCGTAGCCGAGCGAGTGCAATGCATACCAAAAGTGACGGTCGAGGAGCTTGAGCCAGGCAAATTGCGCCGGCGCCAGCACGCCTGCTCGCCGGCGTGCCTCGACGAGCAGCTCCATCATCGCCGGCGTCGTGTAGGCGTGACGGGACGCCGCACCGCGCGCGTCATTAGCATTCATCCCGGACAGGACCGTGTCGGCACGGGCGACGACCGCACGGTCAAGCGCCAGCGGCTTGTCGGGTCCCTCTGGCCGGTCGTCCGTCTGATCGCCCAGACCGGCGGCCAAAGTGCCGAGGAGCTGCAGCGCTTCGTCCCGACGCTCGGCCATGTGCAGGGCAAACGCCGCGAACAGGCAGCGTACGACCGGCTCCGCGGCCTCCGGCTCCGTCCAGCGCGGGCCGAGCTGGTGGCGCAGAGCATCATGCGCCGCCGCCTGATCGAAGCTGCCGTCCTGCCGTCGCGCGAAGCGTGCCAACCATTCCTCGCGCGTGAGCGCGAAATCCGCCGGGCGCGGTTCTCCCGAGGCAGGCAACACAAGACGCAAATGCCGTGCGACATAGGCGGCGCCCGTCCGGAACGACGTCGCCTGCTCGCGCATCAACCCGTCCAGATCGAACGCGCGTTTGAAGCGGGACGGTGCGGCACGCAGGGTGCAGAGGGTTGCAAGCAGCAGGATGAAACCCGTCGCCGGAACCCGAACAAAGAGGCCGATCGCGCGGCCGATGCCGTAGAGATCGCGCAGGGTGACGCCCGCGGGATCGGCCGCCGCCATCTGCCGATCCGCCAGCTCGAACCGGTTGGTGAAGTGGCCGAGAAGAAGTAACTCCCGATGCGCCAGCGACATCGCCGCGGCGCTGATCGTCTGGTGGTAATTGGTCCAGAGCAGATACGCCCCAAGGCCGCAGCCCAGCAGGATCACAATCAGGTTAAAGCCCGTCGTGTCGTCGCTCGATGGCCACGATGCACGGGGATGGGGTCGGGGCGTCATGGCTAACCCCCCGCCGCGCGGGCCGGTGTGAGGGCAGCGGATACTGCGTCTTTCAGCGGCGGCACCGCCCGCGACCGCATCGCGAGCGCGCGCAGCCGCAGAACCTGCGTCAGGACGGCGCGCAAGTAGCGGCGCTTGTACTCCGGGTCGTGCGAGTGGTAGTAGCCGACACCCTGCCAGAAATCGCCATGCGCTTCGTCGAGGCCCTGGCGCAGAATCCAAGCGCCAGCCTCGACGTTGGCGCAGAAACTGTCGCGCAAGGCAGCATAGGCCGCAGGAACTGTTGTGCGCCAATGCGCGGCGACATCCGGAAGCCAGATCTGATTGACCTGCATCGGGCCGATGTCGACGGTTCCATTGGTGTTGTAGCTGACCTGGCCCAGCGAACCGCCTTCGACATTGAGCAGGATCACGAGCACGGCGGGCGGCTCACGGTATGCTGCCGCCGCAGCGGTGATGCAGTCGAGGATGGTCGCGTCGTTTGCTGCAGGCTCGCCAGCTCGGGCGCAGCCGAGGGGGACTGCCAGGAGGCCGATTGCCATGAGAGCCACCCTGATCACGGCTGTGCGCCTGCTGCAGACGCCCGCGGTCGCATCTCGCGCTCCGCGCGCTCACCGACGGCTGACCACAGCGCGCCGAAATCGTTGAGCGGGATCGCCTCGGGACGGGCGACCTGGTGGATCGCCTCCATCGTCGCCAGCATGACGGTCGAGAAATTGCCTGCGCCGATCGCGCGGAGGCGGTAGCCGAGCAACGCCTGCGGATCCCGCGCGATGTCGAGCGCAAACCCTTTCCCAGTCACGTCTCGCCAGACCGCCTCACCGGCGACGATCAAGGCGGGAAGGAAGCCTGCTGGCGATGCGGCGGTCTCTGCGTCAACGGTTATGTCTTGTCCGGTCGCCCCGTCATGGTAGCGGATGGGACGACGATCGAACGCGAGCAGGGCCTGCAACGTGCGGCCCACGGCGTCCACGCTCACTTCGCTCACGCCAACCTCCGCCGGTTCCAGACCGGCACGGCGGTCCGAACCGGGCCGACGAGCCAACGACGGGCAAGGCGCGTCATCGCCGGCAAAGTGAGGCCGAAGAATGAAATCGCCGAGAAGAAGGCGACCCCGAGGATCGCGATGTAGAGCGTGGGCCAGCTCCAATAGACCATCACCGAAAGGATCGGCAGGCAGGCCCGCGCGTCGAGCATCAGAAGCCGCACCGGCTGTCCCGTGTTACGCCACATGGCTCACCCCACCTGTCTCAA
>Ga0335072_10007095_pt1 | contig 16357 bp, 14 predicted proteins | sample Lox_Sample_21_FD_206725 | JGI IMG/M metagenome (GOLD analysis project Ga0335072, IMG submission 206725) | Soil microbial communities from Loxahatchee National Wildlife Refuge, Florida, United States - Lox_Sample_2.1 | ecosystem: Environmental > Terrestrial > Soil > Wetlands | place: USA...
GCGCCGGCACGGAATGCCGCCTCGATCAAATGCTCTTCCGAGTGTTCGAAGAGGAGGACTGTTTTGACGCTGGGAAAGGATTCCTGGATTTTCTGGAGTAAGAGAAGCCCGCTGACGGGGCCGTCGCAGAGTGCTGTCGTAATGAGGACAAAGTTGACGCCCTTAGTCCGAATGGCTTCAAGGGCATCTTTTCCAGAGCCCGCCGTAGCGACGACGCTGAAGCCCGGCTGGCTTTGGAGCGCCTGCGAGATTAGCTCTCGCGCCATGGTTTTGCCACAGGCCACCAGGATTGAAGCCGCGCGTTTTCCAGGGCTCATTGCGCTTACTCACACGCAATTCGCACGTCAGCGGCGGCGAACCTGACGCGCGCACATGGAGAATGAACTGTACGTTACAGGTACCGCCTGCTTGCAGCCGGCCGAGAGCGAGTCGCGAATCATCTAGAGATACTGTACGAATAATAGTCCTCGGCACGCGAGCACGGGAATGCCACAAAGGTTCTAGACGGGGTGACCTCCTAGTGACTTGGGTTAGTTACGGATGACTACCTGGCTCGCCTTCCATTCACGAAAGGAGAATATTTGTCCAGAGGTCTAGACGATTCTCGGTGCAGGTTCCAGGAGAATCTGCTTCGGGCTCAAGTCGCCGCCATCGATATCAGAGAAGGCACGACACACTGCTTCGGAAAGAATTCGTTTCAATTCACGCCGATTCAGTGCGCGTTGCCTGAGGCTCCGTCTAAACTGGCTAAGCGGTTTTTCCTCCATGGGAATGGGACTCAGAAACACATCTGCAGCGTTCATGCATATCCCGCGTGTTTCGAACAACCTGTCGTACACGTCATGGAAAGAGGCGGCGCGAGCCTCACGGTAAGCCGGCTGATTTGCTGCAGCTATGCATGCCAAGGTGTCAATTCCGGTTGCATTGCCAATGCCCTGTAATGCGGTCAATAAGACTGCTGAAGGTCCCGCTCCATGCATTGTCCTATAGACAAGTCTCATCTGAATGGCGTTCCCCTTTACGCCATGCAACCGTGATATAAGTAGAACGTTCTGAGCTTTTGATTTCACAACCCAACCGGGAACAACAGTGAACGACAAAGTGAACACTCTTTCGTCGCCCACATTGAGCCTTAATTCCAGTTCTCCCTCTTTATCTACGAAACCTGCGAAAGCACAATCGATAGTAAAGACGTTCAAGCTATGGTGGATCACCACAAGCGGAACCTTCTCGCGCAGAAGCCTTTCGACAAAAGCACTTGGCAATTTCTCGTGCAGCCAGGAGTAATGATTGATGAACGATGAGGCACGTGCTTTAACCGTGAATCCTCTCGCCAAGTAATCCTGCATCAAACACTTGAATGCAAACCGGGGGTAGTCCCGAGTCAGTTCACCAAACTCTGGGAAAGTTAGAACCCGAAGAATCTCGCGGTGGCTACCAATACTGTGTAATGCGCACCATACCACACGAGGAAATAGTCTCGGCGACCAAGTTCTCCTTTCATGAGCAAGGGCCCAAAGCGGCTCCAGCAACAATCGCACGCTTGGAGAGACGTCCCATCCGCGACTCGGACTACGTGCCATCTGTATGCTATCCCGTACCCGCCACGCCTCTGAAGGATCAATGTGGTTGAGCTAGTTTCTGGACCGCGGTACTCCGGTCCAATTGGAAGCCGGAGGAATGGAAATCACGACTCCGTGGCATTCACTCGCACACTCGTGTCCTTGCAAGTCTGACAAGCAAGAAATCAGATAATTGATTAACTCTTCCGAAAGGCGCAATTACAGTCCTAAACACCCATACCAATCCTCTCTCGCCGCACGCCGATGGCCTCGATGCTAACCTCATTTCTCGATGTAGCAAACAGGCTCCGCAAGCGAATTAGCAGCGTAGGAATGCTCCATCGAGGATTTGGGCTAACTTACTTGAAGCGAATTCGCTCAAGTAACACCTTCTGGCCGCCGCCGCCATCTCGATCTTCCGGTTTTCCGAGAGAGAACACCATGCTTTGAGCAAACGGGCAGTGCCGTCCAGTGTGTCCTCTTCGACGACCCCCGCTCCGGTTGCGTGAATCTGCTGCCAGATATTAACTTGATTGCTGATTAGAACGGGACGCCCCATCGCCAACGATTCGACGACGGCGATACCGAAATTCTCTTGATGTGACGGCAGCACGAATGCGTCACAAGTTCGAATCGCGCCCCATTTTGCCGCGCCGACCAAAATTCCCGGCCAGTGAACTCGGTGGGAAACGCCAATCGCGGAACAGATATCCTGTAGTTTGGCGGTTAAGCCTTTTTCATCTGGACCCGCAATCACTAGATCAAGATCTGGAACTGTTGGTGCAATCTTGGCAAATGCTCGAAGGAGAAGGTCGCAGCCCTTTTTGGCATTTATGCGTGCCAAAAAGAGTAGATGCCGTTTCTTCTCAAGATGTGGAAGAATTCTGTAGAAAGCTTCGATTTGCTCGCCAGGTTCACCAGTGGGTTCACCGATCCCTAGTGACACGACCGCGCTCTTCCACTTGTTAGGACTGAAACTCTCCGTTGCCAGTTTTTCCTCAATAGAAGTGGTGAAGAGCACAGCTGCTGCATCTCTCAGGACCGGATATTGAAGCTTCCAGTAAATGGCCTTTTTCAAATGTTTCAATTTGTATTCCCGGTTGAACCAGGGATCTAAGGAGCCGTGCGGGAAAATGACGTATGGTTTCGACGCTCTCAGGGCAGCCGAATGAACCGCGAGACTTGGAAAAGTCCAGATACCGTTCATAACGACGCCATCGAATGCGCGCACATTCTCATTTAGCCATCTCCATAGTTTCATCGATAGCCCAAACCTCCCCAATCCTCCCGCGCCTAACGCATTTATGGGAAATGGAAGACCTTCAAGAAAGCTAGAGCGCGGGTCGTCTTGGCACAGGACCTCAACAATGTCGCCGACCTCGAGATGGCTCCTCGCAAACTGGAGCACAGCTTCTCTCACCCCACCTTCCACTGGGGACAGACTGCGCAGGACATGAAGAATGCGCATAACGGAACTACCTCAGAGGGAACGGAAGTCGGCCTTGAATTTCAGCAATGCGAAATGAGAATACGGGACCCGGACTATCAAAAATCTGCCTTGCAGGCAAGGTAGCATACCTCCACATTAATCGAGACCGCCAAGGCTCTGTCTCAGACAGATATATAGAAAGGTTAAATTGTCTACCGTGTAGCGCTTAAGCAATCGTCGTGGCTCTTGCACCATCCGAAATAGCCACTCGAATCCGTTATGTCTTATCCATTCGGGTGCCTCGCGTGTCCTGCCACCCCAAATGTCAATGAGCCCGCCAATTCCAAATGCCGTTGAGGTGTGTAAGTCGGCCCAGTGCGATCGAAGAAATAGCTCCTTTTTCGGACTGCTTATTCCAATGAACAGGATATCTGCGTGCGATTTGTTAATTTCATCTATTATCATCTGCTCTTCGTCGGGTTCGAAATAACCGTCATGGAAACCTGCAACAGTGACATTAGGAAATAGTTCCGGCAACCTATTAGCCGCAATTCGCACGATCTCTGGACGGGCGCCCAAGAGAAATACTCGAGGACCTGGATCGATCCATCGACTAAAGAGCGCTCGCAGGAATGGAGAGGTGTTGGTATGCGGAACCTGAGAGCAGGAAAGAAGGCTGGCCGCAACGGCGACCCACTTCCCGTCGGCAATTATGAGATCGAAGCTTCTCAGACTCTCAAGCAACTCTCTGTTGCGGGACGACGCCACAACAATGGCTGCGTTCACCGCGCCTATCGTCGTCCTTTCGCCTCGCATCGTCCTACTAATCACCCGGATCGCGGCCTCTTCTGCAGTCGCGATATCGATTGGCACACCTTGAATGAATGCGCGATTCATCTCTCTTCCTTGGGTTCTGATTAGTGTGTTCATCGTTCTCGCCAGGGAGGCAGCCACTACCCACATCCCCGATGCCCTTGTGCGAGCATCTGCGTCTCGCATATCGTGGAGCTACGATTTGGCGCCAAGCAGAATCCGGCAAGTCTTCTCCGCCACCGAATCTTCCAGGTATTCCCAAGGCGGTTGCCAGACCTTTTTCAGCGTTGTGACAGCCATGACCGCGCTCAGGATCGATCCGGTGTTGCACCCTACAAGCACGTTCGATCCGCACTCGATTGTTTCGGGCCGTTCGGTAACGTCGCGCAATGTGACGTTTGGAACGCCGAGTATGCATGCCTCTTCTTGAACTGTGCCGCTATCGGATAGGAGGCACAGCGCTGATCGTTCCAGTCGAAGGAAATCGAACAATCCAAGAGGCTCCAAACATTGGATACCGTCGGAAGATTCACTGATCCCAAATTCGACCAGCCGAGACCGCGTCCGGGGATGCAAGGAACAGATTACTGGATATTCGAATTCCGCATGCAACTTAGCAAACGTCGCCCAGAATTCTCGTAGTCTTGCCGCGGAGTCGACGTTCTCCGCTCTATGAAGAGTCACAAGAAAGTACTTCTTCGCCTCTAGATGCAAGTCGTCGATAATCGTACTGTTCTCGACGTTTTGGCTATAAAACTCCATCACCTGCTTAATAGGGTTTCCAGTCACATAAACGCAGTCAGGAGCAAAGCCTTCTCGTAGTAGGTTCTCCCGACTTCTGTTCGTATAAGGCATTAAGACGCTACTCACATGGTCTATTAACCTTCGGTTCGACTCCTCGGGAACTCGAAAGTCGAAACAGCGGTTCCCTGCCTCCATGTGGTAGACAGGAATCCCGAGTTTTCGCGCCAGAATTGCCGATAGTCCACTATTTGTGTCACCCAGTATAAGGACTCGATCCGGGCGATACTTCAGAAACAGCGGCTCAATCTGCGTGAGGATATTGGAGATCTGCTCAGCAAAGGATGCTCCGCGGACCTCCAATCTATGGTTCGGCGCCCGGACTTGAAGCTGGTCGAAGAAGAGTTCGCTCAGTCGATACTCAAAGTTCTGACCGGTGTACACGACTATGTGCTCGCAAAACTCATCCAGCAGTGGGATTACCCGACTCAGCCGAATGATCTCCGGCCTAGTGCCCAGAACTGTCATCACCTTCAACGTAGAATCTCCGCATGTTCACTGGTATAGCAACTGAGTAAGAGCTTCCGCTCCTCCAACATCTGCAAGGTTTTCTCAAAGCTCATGACGTTATCTGCGGAACTGTATTCTGCTGTTAGGCAGGGCTCCGATTCCTTGTGATTATCGAGCTCCGGGAGCATTGGACGAATGGCGTAATACTTGTCCCTGATGACCGTGCGTTGGGCCTCCTCCTCGCCGACTAAAATCTCATGCACTTTTTCTCCTGGCCGAATTCCTGTGACGCATGTTTCGATCTTTCGCCGGCCGATAAGCGCATCAGCGACATTAGTCATGAGCGCGGATGGAACGCGTGGAATGAATGTTTCCCCGGGAAGACCATGTTTCACCGCGGCGATAATCGTGTCGACAGCATCTTCTAGGCCGAGGAGAAAGCGCGTCATCTTGACGTCAGTTATTGTCACTGGTCCGCCACATCGAATTTGCTCCTGAAACAGCGGGATGACGGAACCCCGCGATGCAAGCACGTTGCCATATCGGGCGCAAAGGAACCGTGTATGTGGACAACGCAGGTTAGCCTGGATCAGAATGCGCTCCTGAATCGCCTTTGTCATCCCCATCGCATTAACAGGCTTGCAAGCCTTATCGGTCGAAATTCCAACCACTGTCTCCACTGCGAGATCGTTGTTCTCAATAGCCCGCACGATATTCTCTGGACCACCAATATTCGTACGGACGGCCTCGAAGGGGAAGTATTCGCAGGTGGGCACCTGCTTAAGAGCCGCCGCATTGAATACAATATCACTATTGCGGACGGCAGCACTCACAGAAGCGTAATCGCGCACGTCGCCAATTCGGAACTCCAGAAGCTGTTGGAAATTGTGGTAGATAACTTCGTCAGTTGCCGAGAGCAGCATGTTCCGGAATTCAAGGCGCATGAAATGCTGCTTTGCCTCGTCCCGTGAGAATACAGTCACCTTTCTCGGGGTTCCTTCTTCGCAAGAGAGAAGACGACGAGTAAGAACTTTACCGAGCGAACCGGTCCCTCCGGTAATCAGTATTCGTTTCCCTTCAAAAGGCTTCATTTGCTTTCCCTCCAATCGGAATAGGGTGTTGGGTCGGCAGCTAATTGCGTGGCCAGTGTTGGCCAGTCTGGCGCAGCATAGCCCGTTGTACGAGTGAACAAGTCACCGCACATGCTTCGATTGCAAAAGAACTCTGAATTCGGCACTATCGTCACGTCGAGCTTGTACGCGTCTCGAAGAAGCCGAAGCAATTCATATTTCGAGATGGTTCCGGAGGTTACCTGGAAAATGCCTGAAAGAGTGGGATACTGCTTGATTAGCCGACATATGATCTCCGCTAGATATAGTGTCGTTACGCCCGAATACATCGCACGAACGAATCCTCGTATTGTGCTCCCATTCTGTGCGATCAGCCACTCCAACAGCGAAGTGCGGTGGTTCAGCTCACGACCGATGATCGAGGTTCTCAGGGTCAGAGCGTTTTGGGCTCCGACCTCTCCAAGAGCCTTTGACCTTCCGTATAGGTCTAAGGCGTCTGGAGAATCCTCCTCCGTATAGCCGCCGCGTGATCCACTGAATACACAGTCTGTACTAAAGTGAATCAACCGCCCATTCCACTTGGCGCACTCCGCAGCGAGAACGTGTGGCAAGAGGGCATTGATCGTAATACTCGGAACTGGGCATTTGGCTTCATCACGTTGTTTGATCACGCCAATGCAGTTGACAATCGTCTTCGGCCTCGTTTCATGGAGAAAGGCCGTCAGCTGCGCAATGTTCATCGCATCTATGTTCTCGATGACCCTTTTGTTCGACAGCAGCTGAATCCCACGAATTGATGGGTCAGAGAGACGGCCACGGATCGTACACCAGCTGTCAGGAATTTGATCATCCAAGTGCTGAAATACCTTATGACCGAGCATTCCGGCACCGCCTAGGACCAGTACCTCCATTTTCTTTCCTTTCAATGTTTGCTCACGAAAGAGAATCGACGGTCATGGGGAGGACCGGCGATATGTGAGGATAGAAGGAGTTAATAGGCCCCCTTCGCGGCGGCGAGCAACGCCGGGCGATTATTGAGCGCAAGTCGGCGCCCGGATTGGAGTTGCTCGTTCAACCAATAAGGAAGAAGAACGAAGATAAATGGTACAAAATAGGACGGCTCATCGAATGTGGGCCCAATCAGGCTTATGGTTAAGATATAAACATGTAAGCATATAAGTGGAGTCTTTAGGTGAGGCGAGTCCGAAAAGCTCTCTATGAAAGAACAACACCATGCCAATATGAGGAGCGATGCCCCAAATACGCCGGCGCTCAGAGACGCCTCAAGAATTCCGTTGTGCGCATGTCCGGACCAAGAAACGGAATCCATTAGCCTATCCCGGGCGCCAGAGAAGCCAAATCCCAGGAGGATGTGATTTCGGTCGAGGGACACCGCTTCTTTCCAGATGTCCATGCGGCCGTCGATCGTGGAGAGCGTATCATGGACGTCATCTCCGTAGACCGAGTGCATTAAACGGATCATCCACGCTAGAAAAGAGTAATGCCAAGCCCGTTCCCAAAGGGATACGAGTATAGCGAGACATCCAGCCGTTGTCGAGGAGGCAATAATTAGGCTGTTTCGCGTCCCCCTACCATTCTTAGCAAGACAAATCATTGCAGCAGAGACAATCAGTGCGATGGTCGCTGTCTTCTCTCCAGCAAGGATATTCACTGCGAATAGTAGTAACTGCCAATACCAACGGGTGCGGACTGGGAAAATGTAGGCGAGGAGAAAAAGCATTCCGCTCGTCTCTCCGACCAGATTGGGAGGAGTTTCGAAAAGAGCAAGCCTAGTTCGGCCCGTATAATCGTCGATGACAAGGAGCGGATGCGAGAGAGGAGCGACGAGCGAAAGCGAGATGCCCGCGACAATGGCTATGATGTGTCCCGCGTAGACTCCCTGAATGAACTTGGGTGCGCAGGAATGATTCGCAACCGCGTACGAGATCAGAAGCACCACAAAGAATACAAACGCCTTAGCGAGACTTAGCGTCGGATTAAATGAACTCACAGACGATCCCACCGCAAGAAGGCCATACAAGAGCATGAGAATGAGCGGCAAATGAGGCTTCAGATGTGTTCGCGTACCCCTATTCTCGACCAACATTAGAAGGCATGCCGAAATAATTATGCCAACCTCGATAATTCCTTGCAGTCCCGTTGAATTCGCCAGTGGATCTCGGACCATGTACTTTTCGAAACTGAACGCGAAACATATGCCCGCACCAGTTGTGATCCAATTAGAATTCCTGCGAGTTGTGACATTCGTATTGGAGATGGTTTTCAAAGGGCACGCGCTCAAAGGACGATGGATGGGAAGACATGTAGCATCTTAGGCATTCGGACATTCGAGGAAGTTCGAACTATCACACCATGATCAAGAAAGTTGCGACTTTACATTACTTGATGACTGCAATTCAGAGGCTCTAGTCTTGACTTGTCGATAATTGTCCATGCGATCCGGGATCCCGCGCCTGAATGGTGGCGATGGGACCACGGAGATTGATCAATTGGCGGTACAGGAAAAAAGCGGTCGGGACTGACGCTGTTGCAGCAACCGCTAATGAAAGCATTGCGCCTCTTGTGCTCGCTATCCAGAGACAAGGAATCCCTAAAGCGACCGCCGAACCATTCATCACGAGGTATGTGACGAGCACTGCGGAAGGCTGCTGTGCTGCACGGAATCCAATAATGGGTCCCCAGGATACAGATGAGGCTATGGAGGTGACTGCTAATAACGGAATCTGAGATGCTAGCTCAGCGTAGCTGTCACGATAGACAAAATGCAGCAGTTGAGGTGCGAAGCACCAAAGTGGAAGCCAGTAACTCGCAGATATGATCGCGAAGAGGGCGGTGATGCGCGGCACCTCCTTCTTGATTGCCGCAATGCCGTTTCGGGAAACTACTCGGGCGCAGTATGGGAGGATTATCAACTGCAGGGCCGTGAGAATTTGTTGCAGCGGCAACACTAGATTAAAGATCGCCTTCAATTCGCCTGCATGTGAAGTACCATGCGACAGTCCAGCGGACCAAATGAGCACGTTCGCGGGAGCCCAAGTCAGAATCTGCGAGAGGAGCGCCCATTTTCCGTAACTCCAATGAAGGCTGGCAACCTCCTCGCCTCGGTGAGGCTGATTGCAGTGATGCCTGGAAAATGTCTTCAGGATTCCTGCACAGAAGATGCTTGCGATTGCCATTAGGAGAAATGGGCTTGTCGGTGTCAAATGATGGCCTCGAATGATGAATCCAAGGCCCATCAAAATGCAGCCTGAATATACGAGTGCGACCAATGCGCCAATTTGGGGGTTGGGGCTCATGTAAACGGCTCGGCGCTCTAGCCAATACAACAGTACAAAGGGTATCGCAAGAACTGCCGAGGACAGGCACGTTAGAAGCACTTGAGTCTTCGCATCCACATAGGCCGAGAAGAGAAGCGCTGCAGCAATCAGGAAGAGGGCGGCAGATGCTTTAAAGTGCCATCTGACGAGGGTTCCCATATAGGGCTTGCGCTCCGCTAAGCAAATAGGTGATCCAAAGACAGTGAATGGCTCCAAAATCAATGCATCTTGGACAACCACCGCTAGGAGATAGAAGGAGAATGCAATGCCGAACACGCCATAGTCGGCGGGTGTCAGCTCACGTGCAAGGACAATGCTGACTACGAAGTTGGATCCCGAGATTAATCCCTGATCAGTCATAGCAAGTGCAGCAGCGACGGTGGACCTGATCGATTGTGACCTGACATTGCTCATCTCGGCTCTTGGACAATTCAAATGTAAGTAAAAAGATGGTTAGGCTGCTCCGCTACCTTTAAGTACCGCTGGAATCGTCCGTGCCAGTATCTTTAGGTCGAGCCACAAAGACCAGTCGTCGATGTACTCCATGTCGAGGCGCATCCACTGCTCAAAAGAGATTCCGCTGCGGCCGCTGACTTGCCAGAGGCATGTTATGCCGGGACGAACACTAAAGCGGCGACGCTGCCAGTCCTTGTTGAACCCGGTGTAGTCCCGCACCGGCAGAGGGCGAGGCCCGACGAGGCTCATATCGCCTTTGAGCACATTGAAGAGCTGGGGCAATTCGTCGATGCTCGTTTTGCGAAGAAACTTTCCGATTCGAGTGATCCGTGGATCATTTGTGATCTTGAATACGGGGCCCTTCGCCTCGTTTCGTGATTCAAGCTGATCTTGTAACTTCTCCGCGTTCGGAACCATGCTGCGAAACTTGTAGAGTCGAAATCGCCGCTTATTGAATCCGATTCGCTCCTGAGAGAAGAGCGCGGGGCCGTCTGAATCGATCTTCACGAGGATGAAGGCCACCAGCATGAACGGGCTGAATAGAAGGATCAAGAAGAGTGAGCCGACGACATCGATGAGACGCTTTACGCCAAGTTCCAGTCCCTCGGTTGGAACTGGATAATAGCTTACGAGTGGGTCTGCACCGAGCTTGGCAACTTCGGTCGTCGCTCTTTGAGTTTCGAAGAGATCCGTGAGGACGCGGACGATCACTCCCTGGCTTTGGCAAATCTGGCGCAGCTCATCTTCCCGGTCATAGAATGACTTGATCGGCAATGCAATGATGACTTCATCAATGATGTGACTGCGTAAATAGGATCGGAATTCGGCGATGGTAGAGACCAGTTTGGGTTCAATGTGGTTGTCTGGAATCGGTCCGAACCAGACGTCATCTACGAACCCAACGAGTGTATAGCCGAGCTCGGGCCTTGCCACCATTGACTCTGCGCACGCGATCGCCCGAGCATTGGTGCCAACGATGATCACGTGGCGCAAGTTGTGGCCGCGAAGGCGGACTGTCTTCAGCATTCGGCGTAGCAGCACTCGGGAAACAATGAAGCAAGCGAGTGTCAGAGGCAGAAAGCGGAGGACAACCGCGGGGGTGATCTTCTGGATTCGGAAAAGAATGCCCACCGCGAAGAGCAGGACTGAAGCAAGAACGGATGCTTTCGACAGATCAGCGAGCTCAGGGAACAATCTGGCGAGACGCTTGGATTGATAAAGACCCAAAAGTGAAAATGTTCTTTTCCAGAGAAAAAGAAGAACCGCAATTCCAAGGATCGTGTGCACGTGAACGCGCTCTTCAGCCAATACTGGAATCGGCGCCAATATCGCCCGTCCGAGAACAGACACGCAAAGCGCCGCGACCAGAAGAATCACGTCGAAGAGTTGGAAAATATAGAGAAGAACCTTACGTCTGAAGTTGAACATCGTCGTTCTCTCTGTGCGGGCGGACTACAGCTTGCTGTAAAGTTCTTCAGGGATCGGGAAAGTTCGATTGTTCAAGACAGTGCCGAGAAGGCGCACATTCATCGCCTCAAGTGCCTTCTTGGCTCTGAGCGCTGCTGCCTTACGGGTCGAATTCGCCTCGATAACGAGGATGGTGGCATCGACAATCTGCCCGAGTACGCCCGCGTCACTTCGATCGTTGATGCCGGGAGCACTGATGAGCACAAAATAGAATGCGTGCTTCAGCTCAATCAGCTTTTTCTTGAGAGCATCTGTCTCTGCGAGAACGCCCCTGTGGGTCGGGTCCATGGAATCCGCATCGGCGACCCAAAGGTTCGGTTCTATCTGGGTGCATCCATTGCACCATGAGTCGTTCTGACCAGAGGTCCTGGACTCCTTGATCCGGTGCGAAAGCTGTGAATCATAGACATCGCCATCGACGAGACAGACAGAGTGGCCACTGAATCCCGCCAGCAATTGGCCGAGTTCAAGGCAGATTTGGCTGCTTCCATTTTCTCGATCGACTCCGCAGAAGAGGACATCGTGGGGCGTATCTGCACTGTCGGCGAGAAATACGGTTTGCGCAAAGCCCATCAGTTCCGGACTGAAATGGAACTGAGGCGCACGGCGGAGAGCATCCTTCCTGTCGCTTAAGGGAGCTGCGATCGGCATCTCCCTTTCATATTCAATCTGCTTCAGCAAGTCGAAGTTCTGGCTCATATTTATTTACTCCCCGGTGCATCTGAATCGGCTGCTCTACCCAAGTCAGGCAAACGCAGAGTGCGACCGGTTTCAATGTGGTCTGGATCCGTAATCCGCGGATTGAGGGCACGGATCTGACGCAAAACCGTCCCGTTGAACATTCCCAAATGTGTGGTGGCGATCCCTTCGAGCGTGTCGCCCGAGACAATCGTGATATTTTCTGGGTTCTCGGCGTGACCAGTTTTCGCACTCGACAGCGACTGCGCAGACGAAGGGGAGTGCATCTCTGGTTGTGCTGCGACATCGGAGACAACCGGTGGGATGGAGGGATTCGAATGAGTCAAGGAGCTACTCGACCACAGCCGGAATCCGAAGAAGGCAGCCAGCACGGCGAGAATGAGGGCACCAGCGTAGAGCGGCACCGCAAGGCGCGAGCGGATTGGTGGCTCATTGACGGTAGATCCTAAGGGCGGCGCTACGACTTCGGATGGGGCCGAATATGAGACCGGAACCAACGGCAGCTTCCCCAGTTCGAGGTCCGCCATCGCCTCGTTGACCATCGCCTCGTCGACCTGTTGGGATTCCCGCGCGCGGCAAAGGCAGAGCGAATTGAAGCACAGTGTATTAATCACGCGTGGAATTCCTGAGCTTGCCTGAGCAATCAGATCGAAAGCCGCTGGTGAGAAGAGGTCATTCCCTTTGTAACCGGCGAAAGTGAGACGATGCTGAACATAGGCTCGAGTCTCCGCCGGCGACAATGGCGCTATCCGGCAGATGGTGAAAATTCGCTGGCGGAGCTGAGCGAGGTCGGGTCTTGCGAGCGTGTCCGCCAGCTGGGGCTGACCGGCGAGTACGACCTGGATCAGTTTTGATCGCGTCGTTTCAAAGTTTGTGAGAAGACGAATTCCCTCCAAAGTGTGAGGCGATAGATTCTGAGCCTCGTCGATCACGAGAACAACAGGCCGGCCTTTCCGCGCTTCCGCACCGAGGGTCTCGTTGATCTGGTGATATCGGTCCGCCACCGTCGGGCCAGGCACGACGCCGCTGTCGCGCAAGATGTAGGTCACGATGTCATCAGGGCCGCAGAACGTGTTGAAGAGGAAGACCGTTTTTGCGCAGCCCTTTATGTGCTCCAGAAACTCGAAGAGCAGAGTTGTCTTGCCCATTCCGGGCTCGGCAATGAGGGCGGTGAATCCACGATTGGCATAGAAGGCGCAATAGAGCGATGCCAGAGCCTCGCGGTGCGAGTCGCTGTGGAAGAGAAAACGCGGATCCGGTGTCGTACCGAATGGCTGCTCAGCGAGTTTGAAGTACTTGATAAACATTGCGCCTCACTTTGTGGCATTCCTGGGCAAGGAAGCCAGGACGGGAATTTCGAGGTAACCCACGACTTCATCGGGCGTCCGGAACGAGGGATCGGCGAAGTCAGCGATAAAGCCGGTGCCGAGGCTCACAAAGAACGCCAACAGAAGCGTGATCCCGCCGGTCTTCGCTGGCGATTGAACTGGGAATGCTGGTGCGACAGGTTGCTCGGCCAGTGCGACATTGAGAATGCCGCGCTGATCGAGCGCATCGCTGATGCGAGCTTCCTCCCGTTTTTGCTGGTACAGCAGGTAGTTGTCTTCCTGAGTTTTCTCTGCCAACTGGAGATCCTGCTGGGTGATGCCCAATTGCTCGAGGTTCTTGGCGGCCCCGCGATACTCGTCCGCCACGATGCCCGTTGCCCCTGCCCGAGCTTTGAATCCGCTCAGATCGGCCTGGGCTTTAGCCAGATCACTCCGCAGCATCATGTAGGTCGGGTTTTGATCGGTCGTTTGCTCCTTCGGTGGCGCGCCTTCTTCGGCAGCGATCGAGGCCTTTGCCTCGGAGATTTGTTTCTCGATCTCCTGGACCAGTGGGTACGAGGGATCGTATTTGGTCAGCAGCTCCGTTCGTTTCAGCTCGAGGGTGAGGAGCGTCGACTTGAGTTGCTGCATGAGTTGTGGATTTTCCCCCGTCCGGATTTCCGTCGTCAATCGGGGCTGCATGGCGTTGAGCTGTGATTGCAGCGCCTGGATGCGCTGCGCTGTTTCAGCCGCCGATGCCTGGGCCTGGTGTGCTGTCGCGCTGAAGTCGGAAAGCCGCTGAAGAATGAGGTCCCTCTGGACCTGTGCATCGACGACCCCGTTCTTCTGCGTGAATTCCGCCAGTTGCGCCTGGGACTGCTCCAATCCATGCTGGAATCGGTCGGTTTGCTGATCGAAGAACTTGAATTCTCCAGAAGGACGGTGCACTTCGCGGTGCTTCTCCAGATATGCTTTTGCCACCGCATTCAATACTGTGGCAGCCAATTGAGGATCGCTGGCGCGATACTTCACTTCGATCACATCGGTCTTGCGAATCGGCTCGACGTCAAGATCTTTGCCCAACTTGCGAACTGCCGAAGCAATGGCGGTCTCCTCGTCGGGACGACCGAAGATCGAAGGCGATCTGTTCTGCAGGCTGGTTGCTAGAACGACCTTTCGCAACAGGTCGTTGCTGCGGATCAGTTCAACCTCTGAGTTCAGATCCTCCTCTGTAATCGCGCCCGAGTCCTCCGCAGGAGCGTTCGCACTGGCGGTCACCACGGCATCCGTGCGCTGGCGCAAGACAAGAAACTTCATCTGTGCTTCGTACTTGCGCATCCAGAGTCCCGAGAGAAGAACCAGCACCAGAACACCGACGAATGCGCCGAGAATTACCCGTCGTTGCCGGAAGAGAACGGCGGCAATCTCCCGCAGAGTGGGCAATGGGCGCCGCTCGTACGGATGGAATTCCATCAAATCGTTTGCCATAATCAATTCACCTAAAAACTCGTCGGGTAACCGTACATCCCTAGATTGGTCGTAGGTAGAAACCTTGCGATCTTCGACATCCGGTTCTGTGGAACGAAGATCATATCTCCGGGCTGCAGATGGATGTCTTCGGCGAGGTCGTGGGATTTGAGCATCTTCTTCACGTCGATGATCCGCGCTTCCGTCATGCCGTTGCGCGCGGGCCGAAAGAGCACCACCTGGGAGTGTTTTGAAGCCTCGGTAAATCCCCCGGCGACAGCCACCGCTTCCGTGACGGTCAGATCGCTGCGGAGGTCGTACTTTCCGGGCTTGCCCACCTGGCCCGCTGCCACGAAGTACGGCTTGTCGAAATCCTTCAGTTCGATTGTGATGATCGGATCGTGCAGGATGCCGGAGTATGCTTGGCGAATCTTGTCGGTCAGTTCCGGAATTGTCAGCCCTTCGGCGACGATGGTTCCCGCGCTTTTCAGCGTGATGTAGCCGTCGGGTTGCACGGTGATGGTCTGGTTCAGCTCCGGGGAGAGGGCAAAGTCGACTTCAAATGAGTCGCTCTTCCGCAGTTGGTAACGCGGCGTCCGTTCTTGCAGTCCTGGCCGTGTTGTAGAAGCTGCCGCAGCCGATGTCGCGACGGAAGCAGGCGACGCGGATTGTCCGTATAGCGCTGCAGACATTGCGCCGAGAACTAATACATAAATTGTGGTTTTGAGTTTCATTGGTCCAGACCTCATCGATCCCGGTGCTCGACAACGACGTCGTCGGAAGGATCAGTTAACGAACGGCAGAGTCGCGATGAGCGGTCCGCGCACATTCCTTGCAGGACCATACGGAAGCTGAGACGCCGGATTGGGAATCGGCTCCAGTTCCTCCGCTGCGACTTCAATGGCAATGCTTTGCATGATCTGGTCAAGGCTCAGGACGAGGTGGAGGTTGTTCTTCTGGCGAACAATCACGCCTTCAAGGCCCGCCATCACCCCGGACGTTATCCGCGCCCGATCTCCCACTGCCAGATACGGATGCGGCTGAACCTTTCGTTTCGGCAACCCAGCGCGCAGGGCTCCGATTTCCCATTCGGGCAGCTCCCAGGCTTTCGGTCCGCTGCCGACGATCGAGTACACCCCAGGCGTTCCCAGCACCACAGTTCTCTGCGATTGCGTGATACGGACAAAGACATAATTCGGGAATAACGGAAGATCGATAGTCACCGCGGCACTCTTCTTCCAACGGCGGTCAGCTTTATAGAGAGGGAGATAGGTGTCGACCTGGCGATCTGTGAGATGTTCCAGCACTCGTTTCTCGTGGTGGGTGGCCGTGTAGGCAGCGAACCACCTGGGCTGTTGCGGTGCGCGTGCGCTGCAAGTTATACCTTGATCTAGGAACTCGTTGAAATTCGTCTGATTTCGGCGTCTTTACTGGGGATCTTCGTTTCGTCCTCTTCGAAATCTGTTTGAAATGAGGTTCCGTCCGCTGTTTATAGGTG
>Ga0335072_10007096_pt1 | contig 16355 bp, 18 predicted proteins | sample Lox_Sample_21_FD_206725 | JGI IMG/M metagenome (GOLD analysis project Ga0335072, IMG submission 206725) | Soil microbial communities from Loxahatchee National Wildlife Refuge, Florida, United States - Lox_Sample_2.1 | ecosystem: Environmental > Terrestrial > Soil > Wetlands | place: USA...
TTACCTTCATTCCTTCATTCAGTCTCTGTGCTAGAGACAGCCATTCTTTTCTCCCAGTCACTCCTTATAGAATTTGTTCCTCGACGGATTGATTCCGCATTCACTGTCACAGCAAAGCAGATTTACCCAAAACCAAACCAACAAATTCGTCCTCTTGCTATTTCTTGAAGGAGCTAAGACACATAGAAGGATACAGATCAATCAAGCCGCCCTCTCGAAATGCAGCTAAAGGCCGCCTTGTACGCGGCCGCATTGGCTTCCCTTGCCATGATCACACAAGCTACCCACCTACCACACGCACACCACCATATCTATCGTCGACAGTATGGCAATGATACAACTTGGGCCTCAAGCACAGTGGCAATGACATCTACATCTGTCGATACTGCAATTGCTGCCACAGAAACGTCCACAAGTGCTGCATCAACATCAGCACCAGCATCATCGTCCTCGTCGTCACAATTGTGGTCCGCGTGGTCAAGCACCACATCCTTGACTTCCACTACGATGGCCTCCGTCAGCGGAACGTCTAGCAACGGTACCGGTGGCGGCGCAGGAGCCCTCAATGTGGTGTCCACCCCGGTGTTTTCGATTTCCCCAGACGTTACGTCTGCGAGCCCCATGTCAATCGGCTCCTCGTCCTCCAGCTCCACGTCAACTAGTTCCACGGCAAGCACGTCGTCTGCAGCTAGCGATACCGGCGGTTGGCAAACGGCCCCGGCAGTTGTGCCTCCTCCAGCATCGTCTAGCAGCACCGGCATTATCGCAGCAGCAGCAGCACCGACTACAATGCTTAGTAGTGCGACCTATGTTTACACGATGGGTACAGGATCGTCTATGACTGTAGTCACTATCACGACAGTGATCACACAAACGTTCACTGAAACATCGGTATGTTCAACGTCATTTCTCAGTCGCAATCACAGACAAGGTCCCGGAAAATGAACTAACCATTAATCAAGACAATTTATGCCCCAACACCCGCTGCACCAGCGCCTGCCGCAACCAATGCTGCTCCTGGAGCTGGAAATGGCCCAGCGGCCCCACCTGAATTTGCGGGCGTCAATAATCAAGCTTTCAGCTCTGTTGAGCCCACCACGACGATCCAGACCTCGACTACTACAACCGAAACGATCACTGTAGTCCCAGCAACTCCTTCCGGAGCAGGAGCTCCTGGTGGAACAGGGATAGCAGCGATTCAGAATTCCGCAGGTGGAGCTCTTGGTTGTGCTGCAGGTCCTGTCGTCACCGAAACCGTCAAGATGACCATTACTGTGACTGCGTCACCTTCGACTCCTGCCGCCCCTGCAATGTCAAGTTCGCCCAATTTTGGTGCTTCAGCGGGCACGGCAGCAGTGGTTCATGCTGCACCAAGCCAAGCCTCGTCCGCTCCATGGGCTCCATGGGCAGCCGCCTCTGTTGCCACCCAGTCAATGCCAGTTTCTGTCAGTCCAACCATGCCACCAAGCGTCTCGGCCGGAGCTTTCTTCGGCAATGGTACGGCGATGAATGGCACTTCCAAAGCCTGGGCAAGCACTGGTTTCTTGACGCTATCCAAGGGCAGCGCTATGCCCTCTGGCTGGAAGCGCAATTGATTGCTAGTAGCACCTCCAGCGTTGATGCCTCCAATCATGTATTTGAAGGCCTATCCAGCACCCATTTTTAAGGCAGTGTGCAGCATGGCCTTCCACCCTTCTCTGGTAGAAGTACAGTGAAGTCACCCGATCGCACTCCTGACAGACTTCAATTCTTGACAATATTCTTTAGACAGTAGATATGTGATATCTGACTGTCATAAATGCCTAGCGGCATGAATTGACAACGATTTCGGAAGTAAAAAGAGATTAGCCCCTGTGCATACAGTTTCGTGATCCTTTCCTCCGAATATAGCCGTTCAAGTAATTTGGAACTCTGCTTTGTATTCCAACAATCTCTCATTCCTTTAACTTGTTTCGTTTCGTAGCAGCGAGTTTCGCGGTCCAACAACCCCACAGCAAAGCGACCTCAGCCAACCTTGCCAATCACCGCCACGATGCGATCTAACGGCTCGCTAAATTTTAAGCTGCTACACAGCACATCCCCTCCCCGTTCAGATTTTGAGGCATCATCCTCGCCCTCTATGTTGTTGATTTCGCGTCCTGCAGTCTATTGAGAACCCAATTTTCGCCGGCCGCCGAGATCATTCGCCATTTCCATGTTTCGCAGCATGCGGTGGCTGCTTCTGGCTGATCCGTGTGACTGAATAAGGAAGCCAAGTAAGAGACATTATGCACACACCCCTCAGTTCTGGCCGGGATTGTCCTCTGCATCAGTTCAGAATCCAATGATATACGGGTCCATGCTGTAGGCTCCCGCCTCCACGTCCCTGGAATTTGTGAAGTTGCAGGCCCGCAAATGATGTCCGTTATGCATCGTAGACCGGGAGGTCCACCAGGACCATTACCACACAACCATCCAGCCTATCCAACGCCAGGAAATTTTCCCAGAGCAGCACAGTCACGAGATGGCCCCAGTGCGGAACCAAGACTTCGAGCATGATGACACCTCTCAAGCAAGGCGAAAGCGAAGCTGCACGATTCAAAGACGCCAGCGTGACCCATGAAAAGCAACATACCACTGGAATAGCTCCCAGAGTTGGAGAAGGGCATGAGCGCCATCACGGTATGATCAGGGTTCTGGCCTCAAGGTTTCCCACAGTCTTTAGCTCACCATTAATAGTTCACGAGAATGTCCAGCCTGCGGTTCACGAGGAGACCATCCAGCCAGAAGTCGTGCACACCACAGTCCCTATCCGCGAAATCCGTCGTGCTGAAGCAGAGCATCATGGGCTTTTGGTTCTGCCGATGAAGAAGATGGAGGAATTCACTGCAGGGGGCATCCTCACAGGCGGCGGCCAGAAAGCACATGAGACTTACGAAGGAGAACCTAAGTCCTACAATCAGGCAATGCAGATCGATCGGCTGATGCCGATGTCAACTTTAAGGCTCAGGACGGCTTGCATGATCATCAGCGGGCTCGTGAAGGTACCGGTGGAAGTGCCGCGACATCGGGCCTACACAGCTTGAGCCTGGCCGATGAGATGGACTCCTCGTGTTGACAACTGATTGAGACGGTAGATCTGGGCTCGGAACCACTGAAGCAGATACGGGAATGGCAACAGGGGTGGGCAACAATATGACCGGCACAGGTTAGTACTAAATAGAGTCCGGTCCATAGAAACGATGCTGATTTGATCCATGACAGGCATCGATTCGCAGAACACAGTCGATCCTCGCATCGATGCTACTGGGGGTTCCTCCCTTCCTAGCACTAAGCACGGAAAAGCAGTAACTGCAGGTGTTGGAGCAGCAGGGGCAGCAGCGAGTACTTGCAAGGTAGGACAGCACCATGATACAGATATGACTAGCACAAGGATTACATATAGCGTCCACACGACCTCCGGTTCGCACGATTCTAACCTAGGAAGTAAGCTCGATCCCCGCGTTGATAGTTGACCGTGATGGACATTTGGGACTCGGAACCAGCATTCAAGGGGACGCCCTCTTACATAACCCGGTTTCTACCCCTGGTACCAGCACAATTGGAGGCATCGGAAGCGATGCCAAAGGGGTAGGGTCAGGTGGTGTTGGTGTTTTTGACATGGACCCCACAACAACTGGCCAACTTCCCCGCGGTCATGACGCAACAAAAAGTGACGCAACAACAACACACCTAGAATATACGAGCAGCCGCGATGGCCTCGTGGCCTCTTCCAACAACAACCCAACTACCGACACAGACCTTGAGAATAAAAATACATACCCAACCGCCAACATGTCCGAAAACGCAGACACAGGCTCTACAGGCAACACCGCTGGCCCCCACTCCTCCGACCTGGCCAACAAGGCGGACCCTCGCGTCGACAGCGACCAGGATGGCAGCAAGACTGTGGGTGACGAGAACGATGCAGGCTACGAGAAGGGCAAAGACTCCAACGTCGTCGAAAACAAGTCGAAGAAACTGACCGGCACCGCCGCTCCAGGATCCCACTCCGCCCTCTTCGGCCTCACGCCCGACGGGCACAAGGAGCAGGAAGTAGACTACGACTCCACGAAGCCGAAGCCGGCTCACAGTGAGGAAGACTCTACGGCCGCGAGCGGAGACGGGGCGACATTCACGGGCAAGAGTCGAGATGTCACGTCCTCGGGCGACACTGGGTCACGTGCTCCCGAGGGCAGTGGGGTGCAAGAGCAGTTGAACGATCCCAGACTGGCGCAAAAGGGAGATACTGCTGGTACCAATATTATGGATGATACCACTACAAACAAACCTGGATCCGGATCTTCTGCGACTGGGCCGTCGCTAGGCTTGGACAAGACGGGACAGGATACATGACTATATGAAGAAGATGACGTTGAGCACCTTGATGATTACGCCACGTGGTCCGAAGGGTTGGGGTTGGAGTAGCCAATAGCTGAGGTGAAAAGAATGGGGAGGAATTCGGAAGGCTGTATGGATATAGCTAAAGCATTGGTTCCTGGTAGTTGTACAAGTACACATCGCAACATGACGCTCACAGGCGAGCTCCACCGGGCATTTACTTGGGGCCCTCCTGGCCCTTCCTGTCTAGTGCACCTCATGTGCAGCAAGTCTCGCACTTTTGAAGTAATCCGACGTGTCAAAGTAGGTTAGATTGTCGCAAGTTTTAATGGAGGAATCCTCCCTCTCAACATTAAGCTCGACAGTAGTTCCTCACCTACCATACGTCCTACATTCAAGAGGTCCGCCAGGGCCACCCTCTTCTCCCACCTCATCCTTTTCCAACATTCCGCCCAGCCACTACTTTGGGCCGTCGTTCAAGCCCTAGGCTGGGGTGTGGGGCGGACTTTCTACGTCAACAGCCCTCACCCCCGCCCCATCACAACGACACACACGGTCTGTACGTTCATCCCGCGCGAGAGCAGTGAATCTAGTGTGCCCCGGCCTGACCATCGCAGGACACCGTGGACGTAGTTTCTCACACTTGCATTGACCAAACATAACCCTGTCTTGGGGGTGAGACACCAAATAGGGCGAAACACTTCCCACAAACTCTAGCCATGCGAATTCAGCTTCTCAGGAAGCGGCTCGGACAACCACGGTACCAAAGTATGTCTAGGGCGCCACTGCCTAAATCCTCGCTTCAAACACCAGCCCATTTCCTGTACGCGCACGCACTGACGGGCGCACTAGCCAATTTCACCCACACATATGCCGCCACTTCAGCCAGGTTCGAGCACTTGGGTGGTAGTGGTGTCCCGGCATGGTGTTGGTTGAGCATAGGCAGTAAATCGAACCTTCATGGCTGCGTCCCGGAGGATCAAGTAAGACCGCCTCCTGAACGGAACGCGGCGAACCTTTTGCCCTTTGCATTTCTTCCGTGGACTCGAGAGGGTCTCTTTGAGATTTTGCGAGTTGACAGGAGGTGCGTACAGAGCGTGATGAGCTGATAGGGGTAGAACGGCCGATACCCAAACACCTGCAATGTCCACTTTTGGACCTCCCCTCCCGTACGCCCCACGTCTCCCACAACATGAGGCCGCTGATTTCAGATCAAGCGCCAATAAAGATTTCGCCGAAACATCTTGCCTGTAACAACGTCGGCTAGATGTCAATTCAATTCAACCCTTCTCACCATGAATCATCAATCTTGATCAACAAAGAAGGGCCACGTTGGCGTGCCGTCCACAAATTCCTCTCCATCCTCATCTTCTGTTGGTAGATCGACGGATTTATAACCTCCGCAGTCACCCTATGTCAAGTCTCGTCAACAGGCACAAGAGCTAGGCACAATGTTAGCTTCAACGGATTTCCCTTCTCCAGGACTCTCGATAGCGTGCACGCCGCCGGATCCCCCTACTCCCAACGGATCTGGGTGGCAGAAGAACGCATTGTGAACGCCAGACACGACAAGAAGTGGCCACGGACAGACTGGCGGCGGCGAGGCGACGACGAATCGCGACAGCACTCAAGATGTTGAGAAGAGAGCAAAAAGGGGGGGTATGGAAGTGAAGCGAGAGAGTGTGAGAACGAATTCACTGCCAATGAGAGTGCCAAATTGCTTCCAGTGCCGACGATGACGACAAGGAGGGCGGTAATGATTTCGCTGGTGCGCGTTCACCTCTCTGTTCTAATTTCGTTTGCTTCTCAGATCTCTTCGCCTCTTGCTTCTTCTCGCGTTCAGCTTTGATCGACCTACGCAGAAATAACCTTGTCAGAACCAGTTTCCAGAAACAAGAAATCGAAATGTGCCAGTTGGGCCTCCCTGCCTTTCACTTGTGCCCGTTCCATCTTCGTGCTTCTGATGCTTCTCAAACGCAGAGAGGAGCTGTTGGAGCTCAAGTTCAACAGAAGGTGCGGCGGTGTCTTTACTCATAGCGCGTCAGGGCAAATAATTGATCAGTATGCAAAGTTGTTCTTCTCTTTTGGGGCTGGGGCCGGGAAAGTGGGTAGATCAGCGCCTAACTAGCCAGGTTCGGGGGCCGGCGAGACAATGACGAAGATCAAGTCTTGATATGCAAGTTGCATACGGTATAGGGCGTTTCAGATTGGGTCAGGTTTTGTCCCAGAATAGGGATGGGTTCTAGGTTCCTGAGCGACGCGTGTGCTGAGATGCGAAATTCGGCGTTTTTAGGTCGCTTATGCACAGCCAATCACAGCCGGTTGATGTCTAACATTCGTAGCATGTCTTCCCTACATGCGTCATCTCGAGGTTGAGTCTGCGTTGTTGGGGATTTCAAGTTAGCGTCAAAACCTTTTCACTGTTTTTTGTGGTGAGGAAGTTGAGCATAGCTGAAGTTATGTGAAATCGATTCTATTGCTATCCTAGTCAGTACCGCAACCAAGCTCAACGTCTGAGATGAGTAGCATCGTCCATACAGCCTCAGATATAGCCTCCGGTGCGTAGATGTACGTCTGCATGAAGTGTCCAGGGCAAGAGATTTGACTTTTTGGGGTGTCCAGGCAGTGAATTAACCAGCAATGCAAACTCTTCTTCGCCATTATGGGCTTCCAAGCTAGGTTGGGCCGCTGGCATCGGCTTTAGCATAGGCTTCTTCGCCCTCCTCCTTGGTATTACGGTCTTGATATGGTGGCTCATGAGGCGGCATCGGAAGAGGCAGAAATCTAGCGAGACGAAGAGATCCCGAGTTCTGCTACCCGGATGACTAAGAGATAGGTGTGGCAGATTGTAGTGACTGCAAGGTGCAGCTGGATGACACACAGGTTGTGACGCCGATGCACGAATTGAGGGAGCGGAGGTCAGAGGAAGAGACGAAAAGTTCGAACCAGTATTCGAGCTAGATGGCTTACACGGGCCGGCTCAGGAACTGGCTGCTGGTCCACTAAGCAACCGATATGAGGCCGAAGGGGATGGAATTGTATCATCGTTGAAAAGCGTATCGCCATTCACTGGTGGAGGGTGAGGTTGGAGAAGGATATGAAGTATCGCCTGTAAGTGATCGATATCAGATGGTAAGGATAGCGTTGCGCCACATATGGAGTCAATAAGGGACAAGAAATGAAAGCTTGTTTAGAATTGAGTGATAACTGCTTTCGAATGTGAGAAAGCTCGGAGTCACCTACTTATCATGATCGAATATGGTGATTGCTCTTCATGGCTAGTGTCGATTAGATATTTCTGGTAGTTCAATAGAGTAGGAACAAAGCCGATGATTGTCTCCGGAGGTTCTGTAGTTGGAATGGGTTTGATTGGATATTTCAGACTGCACATAAGAGCTCAGCAACAGCTCTTTTTGCAGGGAGACTGGGGCGATGTTGAAACTGGCGAAACACAGGGGGCTCATGTTTCGTGATACCGGACAATGAGATCTGATATTGATGGTAGTCACCTATGAAATAAGATCCATATCGGCGTTGCGCTTGTGAGTATGTTTCACATTCGATAACCGTGTGCAGGGGAGTGATTCCTGACGATGACTCGAGCAGGGGAAAATGCGATTTTCGCTAATTGAACTGCGAACTTGGCGTTCTTGGCACAACAATTTGCTCCGGACGGCGTTCGTGGGCCTATTGCATTCGAGGGGACAGAAGTAACACACGTGGAAGTGGGCTGTACTGTACTGCGAGATTCGGCCAGCAATTGCGCCCTCCCATGCTCCTCACTTCTCAGAGTTGTGTGGTGGAGCTGGAACCGCTATCTTTGGCCAATCCCACTCAATCGCAAAGTCAATGGCCGCCAAAGTAGGGATGAAGCGTGAGCACGTCACTCATGCCAGACCCTATTTTGAGAAGATGCAGAGTGTAGGGCAGGCGGCAGTATAAAGAAGTCTTACGACGCCTCTCTTGCACATAATATCTACTCACCAGCAGCTGAAGACAAATCCCTTCGTTCTATCTCGCCGCATTCGCTGATCTCCCGTCTCGATTGGAGCCTACTGTGATCTATTCCCTATCCATTTCACCACGACGACCACCAGCCACTAGTACCTCACCCACGAATCCAATGACCACCACCACCGCCACCATCCCGTCCTGGGTGGCTCCCTCTCTCATAGCCAATCCGGACTCCTGTACCCTGCAAACATGTCCGCTCTCAATGGCTCATGTCACCTACCTGCCCTCACTCCCTGGTAATGCATTTTATGCCGCACTGTTCGGTCTATGCCTGATCGTACAGATCTTCCTTTGTGTCCGCTATCGCATTTGGGGGTTTCTTGGCGGCATGTTCGGCGGCCTCGTCCTGGAAATAGTCGGCTATGTCGCCCGCATCATGATGCACTCCAACCCGTTCACTAAGTCCAACTTCTTGATGTAAGTGACTCTTGCTCTGCCGATGAACGAGGAAATTGACTGGCCGACCTCTTCTAGGTATCTCGTTTGCTTGACCATTGGCCCCGCATTCCTCTCGGCTGCCGTATATCTCTGCCTCGCCCGTATTGTCGTCGCCTATGGCGAGGATCTGTCTCGCTTCTCACCACGCTTCTACACCCTCACGTTCATCACATTTGATTTCATCGCTCTTCTCCTCCAAGCTGCCGGTGGCGGCATTGCTTCTGGAGCCACCACTGCTAGCTCGAACAAGATGGGTATCAACATCATGGTTGCTGGTGTAGGCTGGCAGGTCGCTAGTCTTGGCATCTTCGCCATTCTTTGTGCTGAATTTGGCTGGAGAGTCAACCGCAGCTCGGAAAGCCAGCGCAATCCCAGTTTCGCCCTATTACGGAATACCTTCAGGTTCAAGGCCTTCTTGTGGACCTTGGGCCTTGCGACCCTGGCGATCTTTGTGCGGTCGGTATTTAGATGTGCGGAGCTACAGGCCGGTCTCCACGGCAAGTTGGCGAATCAACAGATCACTTTTATGATTTTGGAGGGTGCCATGATCGCTAGTGCCTGCATTCTGTTGACTGTCTTCCATCCGGGGCTGTCATTCCAGGGCAGATGGCACGATGCGTCGTGGAGACTTGGAAAGAAGGATAAGATGGGCGGCTTAGGCGTCGTACATAAGAGCTCGGGAGGCAACAAATGGGCGAGTTGGATACCAAGAAAGAAGAACAACAGCCCGGTGGACGAAAAAGTGGGAGTTGGCGACAGCGAGGTCTATTCCCATAATCTCCCATAGACTTTCAGATAGGAGAATCGGATGACATTTGCCCTCCCAAATGTAGTGTGAACGTATCCCTGCATGCTCAATAGCCAAAGTTGGTTGTGAGCGCAATGTGGCTTCCGGAAAAGGCTGCCCGGAGACATCCCAGCTTTCTCGAGCACTAATAAGATCAGAATCACTTGTGGGGAAAGAAATCTGCCAATGACCACAGATGCCATACATTAGGTGCCAAATACCTGACAAGTGTGGTTCCTCCTTTCAAAATCAAATTGATATCATTCTCGATCAATACGCCTGTATTCGTAGCACACCATTTGTGCTTGGAAACAATCTGATCAATGTCCATCTATCGCGGCATTACCTTCATTTTCGTAAACCATTTTCTGACCAGTATGCTTATTTCTCTTCGCCTTTTTCGAAGAAGCCTTTGACCTTTTCCGTCACAATGAAACCACCGAAGAGCCAGTCATTGTCGTGCCGACCGCAATGCGATGTTGATCCTGGCTGGCGCTTGGCCTTGGCCATCATCGCACCGAACCTACTATGGTGCGGTGCTAATCGTGGCGCCGTCACACTGAAACGGCCATAAAGCGGTGTTGGGTCTGATGCTGACGAGCGCTTGCTTACAACAGGAAAGACTCCGGAGGATACAACATCGGCCTTCTTCACTGAAATACGGAAAAGAGGCGTAGCTGGAAGTTCGGTAACATATATACTAATGTTTTTGAAACTCCTTCGCTCGTTTCGAAGTTTTCGCAGGCTTTCCCCAGAAATTGACAACGAGGAACTGCGTTTGCAACCCACGGGGAGCCTCAGTCCGTTGGCCGCGGCGGCCTGACCAAGGACGAAGTCATTCATTTCTGGAGGCCGATGCGGGAGTGGGAGTGATTTCCGGGAAGATCGAAACCAGGCTTTGCATGTGGAGCTTTGCAGGTATTAGCACACCTTTTGGTTGTGGAGAAACGACTATACATGAAGAAGAACAATGAAATTAGACTAACCAGATCTTCCCACCCTTGGGAGAAGCAACGAAAGACAAAGATTTGCAATCAGGCCTAGGACATCGCGCTAATTCTCCATACTGTCCAACAACAATTGCCATTGTGATGCTCATCCCGGGCAATAGGGGCATATTCTTAAAGTCATCTTGTGAAAGGACAATGTCGTTGTCGTACAGCTCATACTCCCCAGAAAACACCTTTTCCTGACCCGGACCTGTACTGAACTGGGCATTGATGACTGCCTCAAGCTTCTGTATAAGTTTTAGCTCGCTCGTATAGCACAGGCGATGGAACAACAGTAGCATACTTTCCAATCGTACTCTGAAGGTACTGGTAGTACCCGACCTAAAGCATCTTCAAACCTAATTGGATCCTGAGCCCATGTATATCGAAGGTTAAGGGTAGGCGTATTAGCCTTCAATTGTGTTATGAAGCTCACAATTTCCATATTGCTAATCCTACCCAAAACATCAACTATGCTCTCCTCGAACTGTTTTCATACATACCAGACTTTGGTTGCAATGTCAACAACGTACTTTAGTCGAGGGAGAATGCCTCTGTCAATGGATCAGTAACAACTCATGGTAAGTGATATTCAGGTGGCTTACCCGCTGACCATCCTTACCAGACTCCACAGAATGAAGCGACTATCTTGCAACACAATTCCTTGTGTGTCCAGACCCGTTCTAACGTCAATCAATGCGGCCTCTGTACGTTCGAGGCTTTGTTCCATCCTCAGCTGGCTCTGTTGTATCCTCTCTCCTTGAGCGATGGATGTAGATCTGATCAAAGTTAGCAAAGAGTGTCCTCCAAGGTACGCTGGCTTGGCGGCCAAGGTTTCACTTACAAACCCGCAATTGACAGCATCATGTTCAAACTGCTCGTATGGACGGACAAATATGCGCGAAGGTCCTCAACATCCTTCTGCATCGTCAGGTGCCATTTGATCTTCGCAGCACCGTCTCGCAGCTTGCCCCTCGAGCATCCCGCCTCCAAGCCCACCTCGAATTTTTTAAGCTTTGCTCTGAAGTTATCTAGAACGGATTGGCAATTCAATGCCGCGATTTTGAGACCATCAATCGTGAATGCTTGATTAGAATTTCCTTGCAATCGCTCAATTGTGTCTAGCACTTGTTGCAAACCATGTAGCTCGCAAACCAGCTCTTGATATTCTGATGCGGCTCCTCCGCTAGCTTGGAGACAGCAAATGATATCTTTGATAAGGAGGGCTGTAGCTACAAAATCACCCACCGAGAAACCGAAAGACATGATCAGATTGCTTTTTGATTCTTCTTTATTTGTGCGATGCAGAGTAATAAGTTGAGAATCATGCGTCTGCAGACGCGGAGCAGTGTCAGCCGCAGCATGGTTTCATGCGGGGCTTCACCTAAATGCCAAGACCCATTTTGTAACGGCCTGTGGGGAGGGACAAGGCCTATCATAAAATTTCTAAAAATCAAAATCACAAAACCCACCCACGAGGTGCACATCTGCAAGATGCATGCCCACGAGGCGCATACCTTAGAGACGCATGCCTGTTAGAGATACAGGCCTGTAAAATGAGCGCCCAGAAAGTGCACAGCTGTAAAGCACAGCTGTACAGGCGTGTACCTTACAAGCGTGTATCTCACAGGTATGTACTTTACAGCTGTGCACCTTGTGGGCGTGCATTTTACAGGCGTATACCTCACAGGTGTGTGGCTCACAGGCATATACTTTACAGCTGTACGTACATCTTATGGGCGTATATCTCACAGGGGTGCATCTCATGGCCAGGTATCTCACAGGCATACAGCTGTGCACCTTATGAGCGTGCAACTTGCAGACGTGCGCCTTAGTTGGTGGGTTTTGATTTTCAGAAAATTTAGGGTTTGTCCCTAACCGTCCCTATGTTGCGCCGTAACGTGGGACAATCAACGGCGCGCCTAGTTGCGAGGACGGAGATGCAATGAGCCGAAAAGTCACATGAGCCGTTATCGCCAGAGATTGCCCGTTGATGTCCTCAACGCCCCATCTACTGTACTCCACAATTCGGGCCTTTAACCCCATCCCCACTTAGGGCGAAAATGTGGGCGGAAAATGGCGAACCAGAGCCCAATATCCCCTCAATGTTTCCTGGATCTAGCTGACGTCAAGGGCTAGTCCCTCGAAGAACCGAGTCGGTTTGCACCAACGAAATATGGCGACAGATTGGCAGACTGCGGCACACCCACCCAACTGCCTTTACCGAAGTCTTCTGCATCCCACGCCGTGATGCTGTTGCTCTCCTCTGTAATGCTCAATCTAGTGTTGCCCCCGTCTTGTCTCTCTTGCTTCATCTTTACAATGCCCTGGTGCTGTGCCTCGAACACTCGAGACGAATAGAGCAAAATGACGTGGACCGGAGGATCCTAACCACATTTCGACGGCATAATTGGCTGTGATCGGACGCAGCCCCGACCGATCCCATAATGGTCCAAAGCAGAGCGCCAGTTACCCTCACAGTTACGATCGTGACGCTTGTGGCATGCACAATCTTCGTCTTCTTCCGCTTTCTCAGCAGGGCGTGGATTGTCAAGAAAATACAGATTGATGACTGGTTTATTCTTGCGGCCTGGATCGTTGCAGTCGGCTTCTCAGTCTCAATATGCATCGGCACTGCATATGGGCTGGGTCTACATTCCGCAGACATCCGACCCGGTTCGGAGGTGTCGTTACGAAAAGCGGAATATACCTTCTCGGTCCTCTACAATCCGGCTCTCATGCTAACCAAGACCTCCATCATCGCCTTTTTCCTGACCCTTTCAAGAGGCAACCCTCTCTTTCGATGGTGCAACTATCTGACACTGACGGTAGTCAATGTGGCCGGCTTGGCCTTGACCATCCTTAGCATATTCCAATGCCGACCTGTTTCAGCGGGCTTCCTATATCCGACGCCTCTGACCGCTAACTGCATCGACATTGTCACCCTCTATCTATCATCCGCGCCTGTCAACATCGTCACCGACCTTGCCATCCTTTTCCTGCCAATGCCGGTTCTAACCGGCATGCGGTTGCCTCGCAAACAGAAGATCATCTTGGTGGTCACCTTCAGCTTTGGAGTATTCGTAACAGTGGTCGATATTGTTAGGATCGCCTATCTGGAAAACGCGGCAATGAATCGACTTCAAGCCGTGGGAAAGAACAACGGAAACGCAAGGGTTGTCGAGCAGAAAGATTTTCCGTGGTACGCCTCGCTATCCTTCATGTGGTCGGCGGTGGAGGTCAACTTGGGAATCGTTTGCGCATGTGTGCCAAGTTTGAAGCCTCTGTTCTTACGATTCCTACCCAGCTTCATCAGAAGCGCAGGCGATGTCAGCTTCAATCGGGTCAGCGTCGATGCGGAAAAGAAAGCACCCGACGATTCAACTGACCTAGGGATGTCTCAGGACCAAGAGGATACCTCAGGATTAAAACTGACGAACCCAGCAGCTCTGAAAAGCCCGTCTGCTGCCGAATATAGAGGTGGCAGTGGTGATGACGAGCTAGGATTCCTTGATTTTCTTACCGGACCGCCAGGTAAGGGAAGTGAACCAAGTGCAATGCGCCGCACTACGACTAATATCTCGCACCTCTCACGCGTACCGACACACAAAAGCCCAGCAAGGCCTGACTTTGATTTTTACGACATGGGGGGAGCACGGACACTGCTTACACTCAGTAATCGCCAATCGGTCAGGCCTGTCGCAGTCGTGACATTCGTCTTCTTCTTATGGGGCTTTGCTTATGGCTTGCTCAACGTTCTAAACTCGCAATTCGAATTCATAGCGAAGTTGGATCAGTCTAAATCACTCGGACTCCATGCAGCCTACTTCTGTGGATATCTCGTGGGACCGCTGACTCTGGGACGCTTCGTACTCAAGAGATATGGGTTCAAAAGTGCCATGATTGCTGGATTTTGTGTATACAGCTGTGGGACGCTGGTATTCTGGCCATCGGCAGTTCTGACATCGTACACTGCCTTTGTCATTTCGAACTTCATCGTCGGTTTCGGGTTGTCCTGCCTCGAGATAGCCGCAAATCCCTTTATTGGTAAGCTTTCCCCCTTACGAACTGTACTCCGGGAACGGCTAGTCTTGTTCCTCCAGAGGTCGATGTTTCTTTTTGAACTCGCTTTTCTCATTGTTATCAAAAAGTCCGATCCGCCTGGGAAATGATCGCTAACTATACGCTGCCTCTAGCTCTCTGTGGGCCTCTGGAGTACGCTGAGGTTCGACTGAACTTTTCACAAGGTTTCCAAGCCATTGGTACCGTCTTATCGCCGCTATTGGCCCAGAAAGTCCTTTTCAAGAATGTTCGGGATGCCACAGCTCTGGTTCAAGTTCAGTGGGCTTACCTCGGCATTGCTTTGTTTGATGTTTTACTGGCGGTCGCCTTCTACTACGTTCCACTTCCCGAGGCCAGCGATGACGATTTAGAAGAGCTTGCTAACCGCCGGAGCACAGTCTATCGCACCAAGGTTGGCCCCTTCCCTGTCGTCTGGCTGACACTCGGACTGGGTGTCTTCTCGCAATTCTGTTACGTTGGTGGTCAGGAGAGCATCGGCAGCAACGCCGGGAATGTGGATTATCTACTTCGACCAAAAGTACTGCAATCTTTTGACTACACTACTGTGGGCCACACAGTCTTTGCCGTTGGCCGCTTCCTCTCCGCATTTCTCAACTACATTTTCAAACCACGATGGATCCTACTATTCCTCTACAGCGGCCTCATTGTCACATGCGCTCTACAGATGAGCCTCGGCGGGGACGCTGGTGTTGCTATATCGCAGTTGACCTTCTTCTTCGAATCGGGCGTTTTCTCTATTATCTTCGCCATCTCGATGCGGGGGATGGGCGTGAACACCAAGACTGCTTCTTCCTATATGACAGCAGCGATCTCTGGCGGTGCGCTTTTCTCACCAATCCAAACCGTCATTGCCGGATCTAACCGGCTGAAATACTCGTTCTGCATCCCACTCGCCGCCTTCGCCTCTGGCTCCATCTTCGCAATCTACCTAAATATCGTCCCCGCGGCCCGCAACCAAGTCGACCCAGTCTACGAGCACCGTGATCGTCAACGCAACAACCGTAAGGTCCTCACCAACACGAGCAGTGGCTCAGAGGATGCGACCTCACCGAAGAATCAATTCGGCCTTGCAGGCATCCTGGCGCGACGAAAACAACACAAGCCGGAAGAGCCAAGCACACAGCACGTGGAAAGACGTGGCGACCATACCAAGAATTGGAGGGTAGAGGAAAAGGTAGAGCCGGTCGACCTGCCCGAAAGCCCCAGTCCTGTACGAAAGAGCCATGGCGCACCTCGTAAGCGTGATTCTACTCGACAGCCGGGCAAGGAGAAAACCGGAACGCCGACAAGTTCCAAGAATGTAGACGGTCATGGTGAAGAGGATCGCATTCGTCAATTCGCATCACATCCAAGCGCCGTTGACGAAAGCGGCGCTATAACGCTGCCGGATCTGGCTCCTTGGCCCAACGAAGATGCCGATGACAAAGAGTGTGAGATTGTCTTTGGGAAGTCTATATCTTCAGCGTTATGACGACAATGAAAATTAGCATCTGGGATAGGGTAGTATTGAGCGATTTAAATTCTAGTCAGAGTGATGATGAACCAATAGAGAGAGTCGTCCTGTCACATGCTACTCTGTTCTAACGTGGCGAGAGTTGTCTCGTTCAGAATGGACGTTGGGCTCATTGCCCCAACAGGCCGAGCCGTGCCAGGCCTAGCCGTGCCAGGCCTGAATTTAGAACCTA
>Ga0335072_10007097_pt1 | contig 16353 bp, 10 predicted proteins | sample Lox_Sample_21_FD_206725 | JGI IMG/M metagenome (GOLD analysis project Ga0335072, IMG submission 206725) | Soil microbial communities from Loxahatchee National Wildlife Refuge, Florida, United States - Lox_Sample_2.1 | ecosystem: Environmental > Terrestrial > Soil > Wetlands | place: USA...
CCGTTGCCCCGGCGAGGCGCTCAAGCTCCAAGCGTGATAGCGTGTGCCGATGACACCCGTTCGTGCGAAACAACTCGACGAGTTGAATGCGGAGATCGTGGCGTGCCGCAAGTGCCCGCGCCTGGTCGCTTACCGTGAACAAGTAGCGCGAGAGAAGCGCCGCGCCTTTCAGGATTGGGATTACTGGGGCAAGCCGGTTCCCGGTTTTGGCGATCCAAACGCGCGATTGCTGATTCTGGGCTTGGCTCCCGCGGCCCATGGAGGCAATCGAACCGGGCGCGTCTTCACCGGGGACCGTTCCGGAGATTTTCTGTATGAGGCGCTCTACCGCGCGGGTTTCGCGAATCAACCGGCGTCCACGGGTCGCAATGACGGGCTCGCGCTGAAAAACGCGTATATCGCTGCCGCCGCTCGCTGCGCACCGCCGGGAAACAAGCCGCTGCCTGCGGAGCTATCCAACTGCCGCCCCTATCTCGAGCGGGAACTTGAAATCCTGCGCCCGCGCGCGATATTCGCTCTCGGATGCATCGCGATGATGACGTATCTCGACATCCTGAAGCGAAGCGGAAAAATTCAGAATTTCGCTCCATTTCCGTTTGCCCACGGAGCGAGCTTTGATTTTGGAAGCGGGTTGCCGGGGCTTTTCGTCTCGTATCACCCCAGCCAGCAGAACACGTTCACGGGGAAACTGACGCAGCCCATGCTCGTCGGTGTGCTTGTGAAGATTCGCCGATTTCTCGAAAAGGGGGAAGGTTGAGTTCGCGACGCAGCGGCTAAAAGGTCTCCAGCGAATTGGAGCGCGAATTCTTACTTGCTCGAGGGCTGCTGCTCGCCTTTCAAAACGTGGGTCGGCTCCGGAATGGGATGCGGAGAACGCCGCATCGTGTCGATGAAGGTGCGCACGATTTCCGGGTCGAACTGATTGGCGGCGCAACGCTCGAGTTCGGCGAACGCGTCTTCGGGACTGCGCGGCTTCTTGTAGGCGCGCTCGGAGGTGATCGTGTCGTAGGCGTCGGCAATGGCGATCACGCGTGCGCCATACGGAATATTGTCGGCATCAAGCTGGTCGGGGTATCCGCTGCCGTCGTAGAACTCGTGGTGGTGCCGCACCATTTCCCGGATGCGGCTCATCCCGTGCAGCGGCTCCAGAATCTTCGCGCCAAGGTCCGTGTGCGTCTTCATCGTGGCCCATTCGCTGGGGTCGAGCGAGCCAGCCTTGTTGAGGATGGCTTCCGGAATGCCGACTTTGCCGACGTCGTGGAGCAGCGCCGCCAGGCGAATCTCCTCAACCTCCTCGGCCGGGCGCCCGAGCGCCTGCGCCAGCATCGCGGCGTAGGTGGAAACCTTCGGCGAATGGCCGTGCGTGTATTGGTCTTTCGCGTCGATGGCCAGCGCGAGCGAGGTGACCGTTTCAACCACGGCTGCGGGCATTTCATCCGGCGACCCGCCAACGCCCTGTTCGAGCGACCTCGTGAATTGTTCGAGCCGCCGGTAAATTTCTTCGAACGCCTCGGGGCCCGTGGCGAAGAGGCGCTTGAGCGTTACGCCGAGATACGCTTCCAGGACGTCTTTCTTCCAGCGCTTGCGGTCGAGCGAATCGCCCTGCTCGGCGCTGGAGACGGAGTTCCCGCCCTGATGCTTGGAGAGGTACATCGAGGAATCCGCGACCTGAATCAGTTCTTGCGGCGTCGAGCCGTGCAAGGGGAAGGCCGCGATGCCGAAGCTGGCCGTGATGTTCTTGTCGCGAAGCAGGGGATCGGAAGCCACCCATCCGCGCAGCTTGCTGGCCAATTGCCGGGCCTGTTCGATCGTGGTCTCCGGCATCAGGATGACGAATTCGTCTCCGCCGTAGCGCGCCACCACGTCCGACCGGCGGCAATTCTGCTCGAGGATGTGCCCCACTCGCTGCAGCACGACGTCGCCTTCCAGGTGCCCGTAAAAATCGTTCACAAATTTGAAGCGGTCGAGGTCCATCAGCACCAGCGCGAACGGGCGGTTGGCGCGCGTCGAGCGCTTCCACTCGGAGGAAAGCGCTTCCATCAGGAAGCGGTGCGTTTTCACGCCCGTCAGGCCGTCCGTGATGGCCTGTTCCTGCGCTTTCTGGAACGTCAGGGCGTTGTGCAGGGCGCCGGCGAACAAATCCGCCAATGTCTGGAGCAGGCGAGTGTCCTGCTCGGCGAAGTCGCATGGCTCGGATGATTCCACGTACAGAATGCCGAGCAGCATCTCGGCGTACACCACCGGCAGGGCAAGCGCGGCCGCCGAACCGGGCAGCACCGTTCTGGGCGTGGTGGCATTCGCTTCACGCACGGTCGCTGCCTCTCCCGTGCGCGCCACCTGCCCGATCAGACCTTCTCCCAGCGGAATGCGTCGGCCCAGCGCCTCGCGCCGCGAGCCGGATTCGGCCTGCACCACGAGCTCTTTCGCCGAATAATCGAGAACGGCGATCCCGATGTGGTCGTAGGGCAATTCCTTCTCGATTTCAATGGCGATCTTCGAAAGCATTTCAACAGGATCGAGGGTCGTGATCGCATGGTTCGAGATGCTGTTGATCAAGGAAAGCTGGCGGGTTTTCTTCTGCTCCTCGGAAAACAACCGCGCATTTTCAATGGCGACCGCGGCCTCGCTGGCCAGGACGCGAAGCAGTTCGACATGCCCTTCGTCGAAAGCGCGCTCTTGCTTGTTGTAGACGGCCACCACGCCGACGGGTCGATCGTAGAGAACGAGCGGAACCGCGCAGACCGATCCGCACGTGGTCAGCGGCTGAAAGCCGCGCCGCTCGGTCTCTTCGGAAAAGTGATCGCGAATCAAAAGAGGCTGGCCCGTGCGAATGATATATTCGACCATGTGATTTCCGGCGGGGCGCACGTACTTGTTCTGGCGCTCGCCGTCGGTCAGCTTGATTTCGAAGCGAATGGCCTGGTTCTTCTGGTCCTGCAGAGCGATGAAGAAACTCTCGGCGTCCAGCAGCTTCCGTATCTCCGTGTAGATGCGGTCGAAAAGTGTGTCGGGTTCCAGGGTGGAGCTGAGAGCGCGGCCAATCTCGTTGAGGATGTGCAAATCTTCGCTGCGCCGGGCGGTTTGCTGCACCAGATAGCTGTTCTCTACCGCCATTCCGATCTGGTGTCCCAGGGCCAGCAGCAGCCGCAGCTCCGCGGGAGTGAAATTCCGGTGGTCCGGGCTTCCGAGAAGCAGCACGCCGAGGACGCGCTCCTTGGCCTGCAGGCTGATTCCCACTACGGTGTGCAGGTTTTCAGCGAGAAGCAGTTGCCGCAACTGGCGGAAGGCGTCCTCTTTTTCCAGCGTCTCCCAGTTCGAATCCCGCTCCAGGTCGCGCAGAACCACCAGCCCTCCCAGACGCGCGACAACCCGCACGAGGTATTCGTCCAGGCACCCGCTCCGAACCGCCGGGCAAAATCCCTCTCCCATGCCGCTCATCACCACCGAATTGGGTCCGCTCAAGTCTCCGTAATGCAGGCACAGAGCGCCGGCCGGGATGCGCGCGACGTTCAAGACACGCTCGAGCCCCTGTCCCAGCATTTTCTGAATTTCGCCGCCGACGAAACTCGACGTGGCCAGATTCAGATTCGAAAGCGCGAGCATGTTGCGCTCGACCCGCCGGCGTTCTTCCTCGTAAACGGCCATCACCATCAGCACGCCGGCGAATAGCTCGGGCAGCAGGTCCAGCAGCGAGAGGTCCTTGCCAGCCAGCCAACTGACGCGCGGCTGCAGCGCGTTGACGAAACGCAGAATCCCCCAGGAAACGAAGGTCACCGACAGCAAAAAATCCGCACGCGACTCGTGCTTTCGTGCTTCCTGCCAGAAGATGTGACCTACCAGGACAAAAACCAGCCCGATGCCAAGATCGAGCGGCACTCCGACGTAGTTTTGCGCATAGGCCGCGGCCCATCCGGCGGCGACACACGCTCCGATGACAGCTGCGTGAATCGCTCCGTCGCGCCTTACATACCATCTCGCGGCGCCATAGAACGCCAGGGCGGCGCAAGCGAACAGCCAGCCGTCCAGACCGATAACCCAAGCAAGCGGTCCCGTACGGTCTAGAACGGCGGATGTGATCGAATGCAGCGAAAGGATGAACCAGCCGCTCGCCCACATCAGCAGGTATTCCTGGCGCTTCTGGAGGTACACAAACACGAAGAACACACCAAGCAGAAGGGTGCTGGCGAGGGGTACGATCACACTGGTGGTCGCGTAACTCAAGGAGCCAAGCTCCGCCTATTCCCTTTCATCACGTCTTGTGAGCCCGTCGCCGCGGGTTTGCGTTCCCATCCGGGCCCCCGGAACCCCGGAACCGCAAACCAACCCCCGTAAATCGAGTTGGATCGATACCGGTAAGAGCGCTGCGGCTTGCCAGAGAATAGCAGAATTCTCGCGGCCGCCCGGCGAGGCGTCGGCCGACGTTACAAGGAGGATAACAGTCCTCTCTCGTCTTAATCGCTGTCGAAACGGCCAAGCTCGCTCTCTTAGGCGGCGGCGCGATCGTAACTCGACACTATGGCGGAAGGGTCTCCGTCCGGCAAGAGTACCGGGGTACCAAGCCATGCGCTCTCAGGCACTTGCGCTGACCGGCTGTGTCTTGCCAAAGCGGTCGTGAGCCATCGCTCGATTTTGCTTTGCGGTTCCGCTAGTATGCTAGGTTTCGAGAGCATACTGGGAAGCTGACCGAATGAACTTGACCCAAAAACCCCGCGTACGGTTCGCGCCGTCGCCCACTGGCTACCTGCACGTGGGAGGTGCGCGCACCGCCCTCTTCAACTGGCTTTTTGCCCGCCACGAGGAGGGCACGATGCTGCTGCGCATCGAGGACACCGACGTCGAGCGCAACCGCCCCGAGCTCGTCGACGGAATCCTGGCGGGCTTGAAGTGGCTCGGAATCGATTGGGACGAAGGGCCGTTCTTCCAGTCGCAGCGTATGCCGCTGTACGCCGCCGCAGCCGAACGTCTTCTGGCCACCGGCGACGCGTTTCCTTGCTACTGCAAGCCCTCCGCCTACGGTGGGGGCGACGCCGGCCCCCTGGAACAGAACGTTCAACACAAGGAAGAGCAGGAGGGCGAAGGCGACGACGAAGGTGGCAAGCTCCAGAAGAATTTCGCGTGCCCCTGCCGCGATCTCTCCGCCGACGAGCGCGCCGCTAACGATCGGCAGGGTATCCGGCCCGCTGTCCGCTTCCGCGTGCCACGCGAGGGCATGACGCAGTTCGAGGATGCTGTGTTCGGTCCGCGAGAGGTGCAGAACGCCGAGATCGAGGACTTCGTTCTGCTGCGTTCCACCGGCTTGCCCACCTATCAGCTCGGCGCCGTGGTGGACGACATCGACATGCGCATTTCGCACGTGATTCGCGGCGCGGACCATCTCTCGAATACGCCCAAGCAGGTCTTGCTCTATCGCGCTCTCGGCGCCGAGCCGCCGATTTTTGCGCACGTCCCGCTGATTCTCGGGCCCGACCGCACGCGGCTATCCAAGCGCCACGGCGCCACCAGCGTGGGGTCGTACGCCGAGGAAGGATTTCTGCCGGAGGCGTTCCGGAATTTTCTGGCGCTGCTGGGCTGGTCGCCCGGCGACGATTCCGAATACATGCGCACGGGCGAGCTGATCGAACGTTTTTCTCTAGCGGGCGTCAGCCGCACCAACGCCGTCTTCGACCGCCCAAAGCTCGAGTGGTTCAATACCCAGTATTTGCAGAAGCCGCCCGTCGAAGAGCTGCTGCCTTACGTCGAGGCGGAACTGAAGCGCGCCGGAATCTGGCGGGAGGCATGGAGTTCGACCGAGCGCGCCTGGTTCGCGCACGCCGTGGATTTGATTCGCCCCCGCACGCGCCTTCTGACCGATTTCAGTGGCTGGGCGCGCGCCTTCTTCGCCGACGATTTCGAGTGCGAGCCTGCCGCGCGCGAAAAATTCTGGAAGGATGAACGCCTGGCGGCGTTGCTCGGCAAACTTGCCGACGCACTCGAAGCTCTGCCGGACTGGAATCACGACGCTTGCGATGCGGCTCTTCGCGCGCTGGCGGCTGCGGAAGGCGTAAAAGCGGGCCTCCTCATCAACGCAACCCGCGTAGCCATCGTCGGCCGCGCCGTCGCCCCGCCCCTCTTTGAAACGATGGTCGTTCTCGGCAAGCAGCGCGTCGTAGATCGCATCCGTCGCGCCCTTCCATTCATCTCCGCGCAGTCCGCCGCAGCCCCCTCCGCGCCGTAGGCTTTTGCCGCGCCGCCAATCGTTCGCGTTTCGTTGACACGTTCCGCTCCTTCTCTGCGTTCTTCCGCGCCTCTGCGTTGAGGTTGATTTTCTGCGCCCAAGGCCACCGGGAAGGCGGCTTCGCAGACGAAACCGCTGCTTACTTTAATCCGATAATTCCGGTACACTCCGCGCCACCTTTATCCCGCGGGGCCATTCTTTTGACGTTTGTGAAGCCGACTACCGTGTCTGCGTCACGTGTCGTTGAAATTCGCGATCGCACGCGGCATCAGATCGCCGCGCGGCTCCTGCCGTTCCTTTTTCTTCTCTACATCACGAATTACATCGACCGCACCAGCGTGGCCTACGCCGCGCTCGGGATGACCGTCGATCTGGGATTCAGCGACCGCGTGTTCGGCCTCGGCGCCGGCATTTTCTTTCTCACCTACGTCGCGTTGCAAATCCCAGGGGCGATGATCGTCGAGCATTGGAGCGCACGGCGGATGATTTCCGCGGTCATGATCGCGTGGGGTTCGTTTACCGCGCTGACCGGCCTCGTTCACACCGCCAACCAGCTCTATATCGCGCGATTGTTGCTGGGCGCGGCCGAAGCTGGTTTTTTCCCCGGCGTCATCGTCTATTTAAGCCATTGGTTCAGCCGTGAAGACCGCGGCAAGGCCACCGCCTATTTCATGGCTGCCATTCCCCTTTCCCAGGCATTGGCGTCGCCCGTTGCAGGTTGGATCGTCGGGCATTCCTTTCGCGGCCTGCAGGGATGGCGCTGGCTTTTCATTCTCGAAGGATTGCCGGCCATCGTGCTTGGTTCGATCGCGTTTTTCTTCCTCGCGGATTGGCCGCGCGAAGCTCGTTGGCTCGCTCCCGCCCGGCGCGAGTGGATCGACGAAAAACTACGCGGCGAAAGAGCCGCCGCTCCGCACGCCGTTTCCGTGGCCCAGGCGCTTCGGTCGCGCACCGTGCTGCTTTTGAGCGCAGCCAGTTTCCTCAACTACTTTGTAAGCTACGGCTTCTATTTCTGGTTTCCCACCATGCTGAAACGCCAATCCTCGCTCTCCGATCTCCACGTCGGATTCATCGGCGTGATTCCGTACGCGGTGATGTTCCTCGCCATGATCGTCAATGGGCGGCACTCTGATAAGCGCATGGAAAGAAGGTGGCACGCGGCGATTCCCATGTTCATCGCTGCGACCGGAGCTTTAGGACTCGCGGTTCATCTTGGCTCGCTGCCGGTTTCTGTTCTGTTGTTCAGTATGATCGCGTCTGCCAATGCCTTTCTCCCGGTCTTCTGGGCCATCCCCACAACGCTACTCAGCCGCTCTGCGGCCGCAGCCTCCGTAGGTTTGATCAACGGCATCGCGTCCATTGCGGGTTTCGCTTCTCCCTTTCTGCTGGGCTATCTGAGCACGCGAACGGGATCGTTTAGCTCAGGAATGGCTGCCGTCACGATCGCCGGAATTGGCGCTGGCCTTCTGATCTTCCTCGTCCCCAGGACCGCGCACGCCCCGTCCGTATAACTCCGAATTGTGACCATCGGATCGGCTGCACGCCACGAAAGCTAACTGCGTGGGCGAGCGAAATAACCGGTCTTTGCTCGAACCGTTAGTCCATTCTGCCTCGGACGGATCACGATTTTGCGAAACGTGCCGTCTTTGATCGGATTGCTCGGGTAGTAGGCCAGTTCATAGGCGTTGCGCAGTTCTTCGGCAATTTGCTTGAAATACGTGTGCGGGTCGGTGGCTTCCGCATCGATGGCGTCTGCGCCCGTTTCCTTCGCGACGCGGTCCATCACGCGAATCCCGTACTTGTTGCGCGCGGTCAGTCGGCCATGCTCTTTCTGCGTGTAACGAATGGTGAAGACCTGTACGTTTTGTTCCTGGGCCGTTTCGATGGTCGTCATCATGTCGTGCGAGCTGGAATTGTCTTCGCCGTCGCTGAAGATGAGCAGGGCGCGGCGGCCGGTTTGGGCGGCGAGTTTTTCCGTCGCGGCGTAATAGATCGCATCGTAGAACGCGGTGCCCAGGTCGCGGTCCTCCTTCGGCCCGATCTCTGCGAATTTCCCGCTATCGTGATCGTACTTCTGCAAGCCCGCCAGCATCGCCGGACCCGATTGCGTGAAGTCGCTTACCAGCCGCAAATGGTTCCCGAAGCAAACCAGAAATGCGCGGTCTCGCGGCCCGAGAACGTCGGTGAGGAAGACTTGCAAATCCCGCTGATGTTTCTTGACGAAGTGTTCCTGGCTTCCACTCGCGTCCAGGATCAGCCCCACCGTCAGCGGGACGTCCACGCTGCGCGCGAAGAAGGCAATCTTTTGGGGGACCGCATCCTCGAAAACTTCGAAATCGTCCTTTGTTAGATTGTCCACCAGGGCGCCGCTGGCGTCGCGCACCGTAAAGCTCACGCTCACCAGATTCACGTCCGAGCGGATCGTGGTCTGCGCCGCGAGGCCGCCGCACATCGGCAGGAACAACGTGCCGGCGAGGAAGAGCGCAAGCGAGCGTATGGGCGCAAAGCCGATCATGACTCGGAATACGCAGCCCGGCCGCCGATAGTTCCTGTGTTTTTCAGGGGCCAGCTAGCCGGAGAGCGCGCGCCAGTCAGGGGATTTCCTGGGGGAAGGCTACCTGAAAATCTCAGTGTGGACGGGACGTGCTTTCGCCCCTGCATTTGCAACTTGCACGGTCAGCTTTACAGGCAGTTTCACCGGAGGCAGGCAGGCGGCGTCGTTGCAGGCCTGATACTTCAGCGTCAGGGGGATTGTCGCGGAGCCGAGCGCGGCGTCGTTTTCCGCGACGAGCTTCAGCCGCAGCGTCACCGTCCCGCTGTAAACGTTGAGTGGTTTGTCCGGCGAGAACGGGAACCGCTTCTCCTGGCCCGGGGGATAAATCGTGTCGACAACTCTAAAGCCCTTCGGTGGCTCGACCGTGATCGTCGTGGGAATCAGGTAAGGATCTGTCGGCTTGTTCGAATTGACGTGGTACCCGTTCACAATGTTCGCGACTACCGCGACCTGAAACTCCTTTCCGCGCGGCACCGGATTCAACGAGGCGTACGCGTGCGGTTTCACCACCGTTGCGGGAGCGAGAATCGAAGACTGCGCCTTCGCGCCCATCGTCGCCGAAACGATACAAGCCGCCGCGATCAGCAAGCCCGCGGCGACGAATCGAAGTCTGCGCGGTTTCGGTGGAGGGGCGGGTTTTAAACTACGCCGTAAGTCGCTCATTTTCGTATTTGGAAGTTTTTACCCCTGAAGCCGGGATTTTGTGTCCTTCATCCTCTAAGAACCGACCAGCGCCTGAATATCCCTGAAATCTTCCGGCGTAAGCGGCCCGACGATGGTTTTCGCGATTTTGCCGTCGCGAGTCAGCAGGACGCTCGTGGGATACCCGATCAGCCCTCCAAACTTGTCGGCAACGGAATCGCTTCCAATCACGATCGGATAATTCATCCCCGTGGGATGACCACCCACGTCGAATTTCATCTTCTCGACGAAGGGTTGCACTACGCTGGCGCCGTCCTCGTCCATCGCGATGCCCAGAAGCGTAAATCCCTTGTCCGAGTATTTCTGCTGGAACTGAATGAGCGACGGAATCTCCGCCTTGCATGGTTCGCACCAGGTGGCCCAGAAATTGACGAGCACCACTTTTCCCTTCAGGCTGGCCAGGCAGTTATTGGAACAGGGAAGCTTCAGAGAGACCTCGGTCCCATGCGAATTCTGGAACGCCACGTTCAGGTCGCTCTTCGTCAGTTTCCGGCAGCCGGCGAAAGAGCCGGCCACGATCACCGAAGAGATGGCCAAGCACAACACCGTGCAGTTTCGATTCATCCGATTTCCCTGCATCCGCAAGCTCCGCTTACCGCGAGAAGTAGTTCAGAAACGCTAGTTTACCCGAAAGCCATGTCAGTTGGTTAAAGAAGACCAGGCCGCCGATGGCGAGCAGCAGGACGCCGCTGAGTACCTCCACCGTGTGCAGATGCCGCCGAAACTTTTGATAGAACTTGAGGAAACTCCCGATGCCGAGCGCGGTCAGCAGGAATGGTATGGCCAGACCCGCCGAGTAGCACACCAGCAGAAACACTGCCCGGCCCAGCGTTTTTTCCGTGGCCGCAAGCGTCAGGACCGTCGTCAGAATCGGGCCGATGCACGGGGTCCAGCCGAAAGCGAAGGCGAAGCCCAGAAGAAAGCCGCTGACCATGCCCGGCTTCCCGCCCAGCTTTCGGAAATGGACGTCGCGGTTGAGCCAGCGCGTGAGCGCCGGGCCAAGCAGAAAAATCACAGACGCGGCGTAAAACTGAATCGGATTCACTTCCGCATCCATTCCCAGCCACACGTTCAGAACCACGCCAATCGCGACGAGTATCCCGCCTATGACCAATCCCCAGCGAACCGTGATCTTCGCCAGCCAGCCGACCAGGTGCAAGCCGAAGAGAACGATCAGCGCGCCAGCGATGGGCGTCAGAATCGTCCTGTTCTCGCGAAGGAATGTGCCCACCGCGCTGGCCGACGCGCCGAACGCTACGAACACGATCGAGAATCCCGTGACGAAGGCCAGGGCGGACCCGAAGATTTCCGCGCGCGGCGTGTTTCCTTCCTTGAGCTGCTCGACGCCAATGCCCGACAGCATTGAGATATAGCCCGGCACCAGCGGCAGGACGCACGGCGAGAGAAATGAGATCAGCCCCGCCAGGAACGCCGCGAATATCGATACCCCTGCTCCCATCGAATCTCCTCGAGCTTAGATGTGCTTAACGTGCGGCTCGAACATAACTTCGGTCCCTTCTTCGCCGAAATCAGACAACGAATCCGAACCGGCCACCCGCCCAGGCAGTCCGTCCATTTTGACGCAGGAACGGCCCACGAGGAGCGACTTTTGCGTAGATGCTGTTACGGCTGCCACGCGGCGGGTCGCACTCTAAACCGCCTCGAATCAGCGCCGCCACGGCTGGCGAGCCCCTGATCTTGGCCTCGGGTGTATGACGTCGTTGATGGATACGCGTTGCCATCAATTTTACTCGTAACCCCCAATGGAATCAACGAAATCTCAAAAATTGATGGATACAGAATTGCCCGTTTCAGGATCTCTGCTCCCACCGCTCACTTTTCGAGTGGCGGCCGCCGCAGGTGCCACTCAGTCTCCCGTTCATAAGCCTCTGCGGCCGCGAGCAGCCGCGCCTCCGACCAGTAGGGTCCGATCATCTGCATCCCAACAGGTAAACCCTCTCGCGTCAATCCACAGGGAACCGTTATCGCCGGGTGCCCTGTGAAGTTTGCAGGACGGTTCATGCGGACCAGCGCGGAGCGCAGGGTTTCCTTCTCTCCGCCGATTTCGATTTCGTCCTGGCCAATTGGGGGCGCGGCCAACGGCGTAGCGGGCGCGAGGATCGCGTCCACGCGAGCGAAGGCTGCTTCAAACTCGGCTATAGCTTCGGGCTTCTTTGCGCGTCCGCGGAGGTAATCGACGGCGCGCACGTTCCTGCCGGACTCCAGGCGCCTGCGGACGTCTTCGCCGTAATCGGCGGCACGCGCCGGGAAATAGCCTTGCGATTCATGATAGTGCGTGGCTTCGGCGTGAGCGATGTCGTTCGTCCCGGGAAGCAGAGCGCCAGCCAGCCCGGGCATGGCAACTTTCACCGTGCGAGCGCCGAGCGAACGGAACACCCTCGCCGCATCTTCAATCAATCGGCGCACTTCGTCATCGACGCGGTCGAAAAAGTAGTGTTGCGGCCAGCCGATGCGAAGTCCTTTCGGCAAGCTGCCCCGGAGCTTGCGATAGTCAGGCCGCGCCGTTCCCTTCGGAAACTCTCCGGCGATGGCTTCGAGCAGGATGCAGGCGTCCGCGACGGTGCGCGCGATTGGCCCTGCATGATCCAGGCTCCCGGCGAGCGGCACAATTCCCTCGACGCTTACCAGTCCGAACGTAGGCTTCAGCCCAACCACGCCGCACAATGCCGACGGGATGCGGATCGATCCGCCGGTATCCGTGCCGACGGAACCAAAACACATCCCGCTCGCCACGGCCGCGGCCGAGCCGCCGCTCGAGCCGCCCGGGATTCGTTCGCGATTCCACGGATTTCGCACGGGCCCAAAGTGAGGATTGTTGCTGGTAATTCCGTAAGCGAACTCGTGCAGGTTGGTCTTACCGACCAGGATCGCTCCGGCGCGTGCCAGCCGCGCCCCCACGTCGCTGTCTTTGCGCGGAACGAAACTGGAGAGGATCTTTGATCCTGCCGTGGTGCGAATGCCGCGCGTCCAGATATTGTCCTTGAGCGAGACGGGGACTCCATGCAGCGGCCCTTTCGATCCTCCACGAGCGATCTCTCGCTCGGCCGCTCGCGCTTCCCGTCGGGCGCGGTCCGCGACCACGGTGATGAACGAGTTGAGCGACGGATTGAGGCGCTCGATGCGACCGAGAGCCGCGTCCACCAGCTCGACGGGCGAAAGGCTCTTCCGCCGAAGCAGTTTCGTCGCTTCCGCGATCGAGAGGAAGCACAGTTCGGATTCCGCCACGGAGTCTTCCTGCTTGCGGGCGTGCGGCATCAGAAGATTCTTTCCGGCCGGCGCAAATTCCCGACCGAGCCCACGTTGGCGATGCGAAACGTGACCAGATACTGGTTTTCGTTTCGAATCGTGCCGAACGAGAACTTGCGGTATTCGAACCCGATTCCGCAGCACGAGCCGTTGTAGCTGATTTCCGCGATCTGGTTCTGGAATCCCTGCTGCGTGAAGTCGTAGCTCGCGCCAAACGTGAAATTCAGGCCGGGCCGGGTGAGATCGCCGTACCCGAGCAAGGCCCGCAGCTGGTTCGAGCGTTGCTGAAAATTCACGGGTGGCGTGGGCGGATTAAGCGGCAGGTTGAGCGTCGAAAAATGGGCCAAAGTGAGAAACGACTCCCTGTACGGTTTTAGCTTCAGAAGCGTGCCGAGCGCCGTCATGCGATTGCGCTGCGGATCGTAATTGAAGATGAACTCGGTGTCGTAGCGTTTTCCCGGAGTGATGGTGAGATCGCTGACGATGGGAGAGAAGCGGCGAGGCTCGTCGGCGAAAGCGAACGGCGTCAGCTCGTCCGTGGCTTGAAAGACGTTTCGCTCGCCGGGGACCAGCGCGCCGCCGAACGTGGGGTCAAAGAAATATTTCTGGGCCACGCGCCAGGTGACGAGTTCCTGCGCATCGCCGTCGCCGGCCTTGCGGTAGAAGCGCTGGGTGAACCCATATTCCACTTCGTTGGTGTCGGTGAGCGTCTCATCTTCATCGAAGCGAATGAAGCGGCCAAAATCGTTCACGCCGTTCACGTAACGATAGACGATGTCCGGCTCGATGACGTGTTTCCATTTTGTATCGCCGCTGCCCCATACGCGCTCGATGGTGGGCGGCCGAATATCCAGTGAGAATTCTTCCGTATTGCGAAAGAGTCCCTGATCGACAAACTGCTGATTCTGCATTTGCCCGCCGTAGTAGGTGGAGCGAAACGTGAAGCGGGGGGTGACGTCGAGCCACGGCCCCCAGTGAAAGGGGAGCGTGACGGTAGGCGAAAATTCCGTGCGATCCACGAAATTCGGGGTGTTGAATGGCGTCACCGTTTCCGAGCGATGCACCGCATCGGTGAAAGCGTCGAAGGAGAAATATGCGGGCAGTTTTCGCCATAAGGGGCGGTCGACGGAGCTGAACCGGGCTTCCGGCGCGGTGCGCAGCGAAATGGAGGTTTGCGGCGTGGCGCTCAAAAAGTTCTCATAGCTCGAAGCCGCAAAATTCAAGCTGAAGCCGTCGAAATTGTTCGTCAGAAACGCCGTGTTGCGCACTTCCGAGTTCACGGCCTGCGTGTAGGTCTCAGACCAAGCCAGGCGGAAGGTAAGCGAGCTGAGCTGGTCGAGATCAGCCACGGCGCGCCAGTTGTGCGGCAGAAGAGCCGTGAAGAGCAAGTGCGCTTCGTGGCCGCCCTGAGGGATGGGCGGTCCGGTGGGCTGTTCGAGGCCGCGATCGATCATTCCGAAATAATCGGCCTCGAAACGCGCGTTCTCCCAGGGGCGCATGCGAACCTGGGCCTTTTGATTCCATCCGCGCTTGCTGAAATAGGTGCTGCCCAGGGTCGCGTCCATCCAGTCGAGAGGCGCCCAGTAGACAGACTCTCCGAGAATGAGGCCCGTGCGTGTGCTGTCGCCGAATTCGGGCACGAGAAACCCCGAGTCGCGCCGTTTCTCCGCGGGGAGAGTTGCATACGGGAGATACAGCACGGGAACGGAAAGCACGCGGAAGCTGCCGCCTTCGAGATGAACGGACTGTTGCAGCTTGACGGTGGCCTTCGGTGCATAGAACTTCCACGTGGGATGGTTCGGATTGCACACGGTCAACCAGGCTTTTCGGATCTTGTACGTGTTTTCGTCCACCCGCTCGGCTTCTTCGGCCTGGAAATAAAGCGGGTTCGGGCTGATCAGCAGAGTGGGAGTGGGGTGGCGTTGCAGAGCGAAGGTGGCGCGCACGTTGTGGAAAGTGGCGCGGCTGGTGCGCAAATTGTAGAGCGCGTCGGACGCCTCGACGTGCTGCGTCAAATAATCGAGTTGCACGTGGCCGCGCGCCGTGACCACTCCCGTTTGCTGGTCCCAATCCATGTGATCGGCGCGGAGGCGAACCTCTTGGTAGTGCAAATCCACGTTGCCGTCTGCGTAGTAAATCTTGCCGATCTGGCCGCCCTGGCGGTCGGCTTCGAGCGTGACCTCGCCGCCGGTCTGGGAAAACTTGGCGACGGAACCTTGAGATTGCGCGAGAAGCGGGCGCGCGGCGATCAGTGAAAAGAGAACGGCAGCGACCGGAACGAGGTTGGGAACCAGGCGGAGGAGTCTTGGCATCACGAATCGCTAGAATGATTCAACGGCAGCCGCCTGGCAAACGAGAAAATCGAGCCTAACACGCGTGGTCAGCGCTCGCAATCGCTCGACTCGCGACGCGAGTCAATTTGAAGGGTCGGAGCTTGAGCCGGGAACTAGCCCCAGAGCAGGCGGCCCTGTTCGAGCAAAGTCTCGATAGTCAAAGATTCCCGCGTGTCGTACGATCAGCTCTCCACCAGGAGGCCGGATGCACATCTGGCTACAGGACGTTCGCTACGCTTTGCGGACGCTCCGCAAGAACGTCGCGCTGACCGTCGTGATTCTGGCGTCTCTAGCCGTCGGAATCGGCGCCAATTCAGCCATCTTCAGCGTTGTGGACGCGTTGCTGTTGCGCCCCTTGCCGTATCCGCATCCGGACCGGTTAGCGGCCGTATGGCTCCACTCGCCGCGGATCGGAATCTTTCGCGACTGGCCTTCTCCGGGCGAGTACATTGATCTGCAAAACCAGAACCACTCTTTCCAGCAGATGGCGCTTGCGCAGAGCCGCCCCGCCACCCTCACCGGCCGGGACCAGCCCGAGCGCGTTGAAGTGCTGCGCACGCAATCGAGTCTTCTCCACATTTTCGGCGCGAAGGTTCTTCTTGGCCGCCTGCTCTTGCCGGAAGAGGACACGCCCGGCAAACCGCAGGTAGCAATCCTCAGCTACCGCGCCTGGCAGCAACTGTTCAGTTCGGATCCTGCCATCGTCGGAAAGAGCATGATTCTCGATGGCAATCCGTTTACCGTGGTTGGAGTTCTGCAGCGCGGCTTCGCTCTCAGTTCGGAAGTGCTTCCATCCGAAGGGCCGATGGACAAAGTGGATCTCTTCGTGCCGTTACCTCTGGGGCCCGACGCCGAGCAGCGCAGAGGAGATGAAAATTACAACATCGTGGTGCGTCTCAAACCCGGCGTTTCGTTGCGAGAAGCGCAGGCCGACATCGACGTCATCGCCACTCGCATTCGCATAAAGGACAAGCGCGACAGCAGCTTTGGCATGGATGTGGTTGGTCTACAGGAGCAGGTGGTCGGAGACGTCCGACGCGCGCTGCTGGTTCTCCTCGGCTCGGTATCGCTCGTCCTGCTGATCGCCTGCGCAAACGTTGCCAACCTTCTTCTCGCCCGCGCCGCCGGACGCGAAAAGGAGGTGGCCATACGCACGACCCTGGGCGCGGGCTGGCAACGGATTGCACGCCAGCTGCTGACCGAGAGCGTTCTCCTGGCGCTGCTCGGGGGAATCGCGGGCCTTGTCATTGCGCGAATCAGCCTTTCCGTGGTCCGCGCGATGA
>Ga0335072_10007099_pt1 | contig 16352 bp, 12 predicted proteins | sample Lox_Sample_21_FD_206725 | JGI IMG/M metagenome (GOLD analysis project Ga0335072, IMG submission 206725) | Soil microbial communities from Loxahatchee National Wildlife Refuge, Florida, United States - Lox_Sample_2.1 | ecosystem: Environmental > Terrestrial > Soil > Wetlands | place: USA...
TGCGATGAATGTATCGCAGTTTCTCGATGCGTTTGCTGTCGGTAAATACATTGAAGCCGTAGTAGCGCGCCTGCCAGAAAGGCCGCTGCTTCCGCTTCACAGTCACGGATAGCTTGATTGCCTGAACAGCAGTAGCGAGGTCGGCTCGCTTTGGCTCGCTCACCAGCAGATGAATGTGTTCGGGCATCACGACATATCCCACAATCAGAAACTGGTATCGCATCCGCATGGTCTCGACAGCCACTTCGAACAGGTGGCGAGCGTCGGGGGCTCCAAGGCAGGGTCGCCGGCCGTAACACGAGAAGGTGACGAAGTGCAGATGTCCGGCATCCTGGTAGCGCACCAGGTCCCTGGTCATATGCGAATCCTATCCGGGACGGAGCGCTTCGCGCTTTTCCCATGTCCCAGAACCAGGGAGCCGTTCGATTCCCCTTCACTGCGTTCAGGGTCGCTCAGGCCAGGCTATGGGGCACCCGGATCCTGCGAATTCCTATGTCGGCAATTGGAGTAATGAGTTAAAAGACGGAGCGCTTCGCGCTTTTCCCATGTCCCAACACCAGGGAGCCATTCGACTCCCCTTCACTGCGTTCAGGGTCGCTCAGGCCAGGCTATGGGGCACCCGGATCCTGCGAAACTCTTACATCTGGATGTTGACTAATCCTTCGGCGTTGGCGGCTGGGGGTGGGGTGGGGCGCTGCGGGGCGCGCCAGAAATCGATGAAGGAAATCTGGTGGACGCAGCTGACGGTGCAGTTGGGGGCGCAGCCTTTTTCGGTGAGGAATTCGCGCTTCAGGTCGGCTTTGGTGTAATCGGCGAGAGGGACGCCGGGGTATCCACGTTGCTGGGAGCAGTAGTGGACGAGGCCGTTCTCGCAGATGTAGAGGAAGCGGGAGCCGGCGCGGCAACGCCAGTTGTTGGGCTGGCCGTTGGCGATGTTGGTCTGAAAGTGGTTGAAGCGGGAGTAATTCTTTTTCTTCCAGGAGCGCATCTCGGACCAGACTTTGCGTTCTTCGTCGCCGAGGGGTTTGAGCTGGCCGCTGCCGTCGTGGATGATGCCGATGGTGGAGGTAAAGCCGAGGCCGAGGGCGCGGCGTCCGATGACGAGAGCGTCGTTGGGGTTCTTGATGCCGCCGCCGACGACGGAGTTGATGTTCACGTGGAAGTCGGCGTGTTCGGAGAGGAATTCGAGTTTCTTGTCGAGGACCTTGAGGGATTTTTTGGAGATCTCGTCGGGGTTGATGTTGTCGATGGAGATCTGGAGGTGATCGAGGCCGGCGCGGTTGAGGCGCTGGATGCGGTCGGGCATGAGCAGGTAGCCGTTGGTGATCATGCCGGCCATGCGGCCGTGGTGGCGGATGCGGGCGATGATCTGATCGAGGTCGGGGTGAAGCAGGGGCTCGCCGCCGGAGATGGTGATGATGGAGGTGCCGAGGCGGGCGAGGTGGTCGATGCGGCGGATCATCTCGTCGAGGGGGACCGGTTTGGAGACGTCGTCGTACTCGTTGCAATAAGCGCAGGAAAGATTGCACCGCCGCATGGGCACAATCTGGGCCATGACAGCGTGGCGCGTAGAGCCGATGGCGTGGAAGACGAGGGAGACTTCCCGCACCTTGCGCGAGGCGGCTTTGAGGCGGCGACGGAGGGTCATTTTTCGGGCCCTGGGGATTGCTTCTGCCATGTCTTTCTTATTGTAGCGGGTGGGGCAAGCCTGAAGGGGAGGCGGCCTTTGCGCCGCCAACCGGATCGGGGGTTCATCGATTGCGAGGGGCTTTTCCCGAAATGGCTCGCGAGGGCTGGTCGAAGTTACTTTTTGCCTGGAGTCGGGGGTTTCAGAGCTTGAATTTTGCTCGCGGGAGGCTTTCGCTACTTGCTGTGGGGTGAACCTGGCGCTTCGGAGGGCGGTGGGTTGGGTTGGCGCTTTTCCGAAATGGTTTGATGGGGCTGCCTACAGGTACTTTTGTACGGAGCTGGTGGATTTCGAGGTTGAATTTTGCTCGCGGGAGGCTTTCGCTACTTGCTGTGGGGTGAACCTGGCGCTTCGGAGGGCGGTGGGTTAGGTTGGCGATTATCCCGAAATGGTTTGATGGGGCCGCCTACAGGTACTTTTGTACGGAGCTGGTGGATTTCGAGGTTGAATTTTGCTCGCGGGAGGCTTTCGCTACTTGCTGTGGGGTGAACCTGGCGCTTTGGAGGGCGGTGGGTTTGGGCGGTGATTTGCTGCTTGCTGTGGGATAAACCGGCGGAAGAAGAAGTGGGCCTGGGAAGGCAAAGAAAAGCGGCGTTTGCTGCGAGTTCTCGGCCTTTTCGGTTGCCTTCGGCCTCAGGAAGTGGGGGCGTCGGGGTCGGGGTCGGTTTGGGATTTGGCGAAGCCGTAGTGGGAGGCGAGGTAGCGCGGGCCCTTCGAGGACTGCGCGAGGACACGCACGTCCATGCCGCGGTCGCGGAGGCGAATCTGCACCATCGTGCCGGGCGGCAGGTGATCGAGGACGTTGTCACCGGGAAGGGAGAGCGACGCGTGGTTCCAGGGAGTGATGAGGATGTGGACCATGGTCGTGAGGGGCAGGCTGAAGCCGGGTCGCAGGACGATGGGGCGCCCGTCGTCGAGGACGATGGTGTAGAGCGGGTCGCCGCGGTGTTCGCAGTTGGCGTAATAAGGATCGGGCTTGCAGGGGCTGGCGCCGAGGAAGGTGGCGCGCTGGAATTCCGGCATGGGGGGACGGCGGAAGGAGGGCACCTGGCCTGGGGCAGACGTGGCGCAAAGCAATGCGCAGATGGCGAAAATCGGGGCGTGCTGGGGCACGCGGGGAGTTTAGCAGATTCAGGAGCCGGGAGCGGGGACCACCCACACTCGGGATGGAGGGGTTAGCTCTTTTTGGGGCGGCCAGCCATCATGCTGACGGTGCCTTCGCGTTTATCGCGAATGACGGTGAGCTGGATTTGTTTGCCGCGGTTGCTGTGGATGTCGTGGGCCCATTGGTTGGTGGTTGCGACGACGTCGCCGTTGACGTGGGTGATGACATCGCCGGCGCGCAGACCGGCGGCCGAGGCAGGGCTGTTGTCGTCGACGCGCTTGACGAGGAGGCCCTGGCCGTCATGCACGCCGAAGAAGTTGGCGAGCTGAGGGCCGAGCATGTCGAGGTCGAGGCCGGTGTAGAAGGGGTTCGAGGTCAGGGAAGAGAAGATGCCGTTGCCGAAGCTGTTGCCGGTGCCGGAGGGGAGAGCCACGTCGTTATCGGGATCGGGCACAGGGATGTGCTGGGACCAGGCATCGGCTTCGAGGGTCGCTCGGTCGGCGAGCTGGATGGAGACCGTTTGCTGTTGACCGTCGCGGCTGATGAGCAGGGAGACGGTGTGTCCGACGGGGGTGTCATGAAGCAGCCGGGTGAGCTGTGCCTGGCCGACAATGGCCTGGCCGTTCATGCCAAGGATGACATCGTGGACGCGGAGGCCGGCTTTGCCGGCGGGGGCGTCATGGTCGATGGTGGTGACTTCAACGCCGCGGACTTCTTTCAGCTTCAGCTGGGCTGCGCGCTCGGTGTCGACATCGTGCATGCCTACTCCGAGGTAGCCCTGGGAGGCGTTGGCGATCGCCGGGTCCTGGCCCTGCGGGATGACGTGCTGTTCACCGGGGCCAGCCCCGGAGCCCGGGAATGAGCCACCCAGCAGGCCCTGCTGGCCATGGACGACGTGGGGCAGAGACAACGCCGCCGCGGCTACAGCGATCAGCGGAAGGGAGTTTACAACTGGCCTCAGAAAAGCATTCATGGTGCGCCTCGAGTCGGTCCTGTTTTGTCTGACGAACGAGTTGAGCGCTGGTCAACGAACGGCTGCCCGGGGACATGGTACGAGACGGGCAGCAGAGTTGTCTCTACTGGATTTGTGAAACCTGCTCCAGATACTGCCGTGAAACGGTCCGGATGTGCTGATCCTGGTCGCGGTTGGCGACGGTTTCGAGAACGCGGCGGACGGCGGAGTCTGCGTCGACGGGTTCGAGCAGGCCAATGGCTTCGGCGCGAACGTCGGCATCGGAGTCGTGCATCACGGCTTCAAGGACGGCGTCGCGAACACGGGTGTCGACGGGGATGTAGGACTCCAGACCTTCGAGGGCCTTGCGGCGGACGCGGGCATCCTTGTCGTAGCGGAGAGCGACCATGAGGGCATTGCGGACGGGTCCGCCATTGCATTCGTGGCCTGCCTGGCATTCCTGGGCGAGGAGGTTGACCGAATCATCGTGGACGGCAGGGTCGGCGTAGTTGCGCGCGGCGAGGACGAGGAGCTGACGAATCTGCGGATCGTCGAGGGTGCCGAAGGCGGTTTCCGGAGTCACGCGCTCGAAGCGGACTTCAACGTTCTCCGAGCCGGGCTCCATGGTGATGCTGCTGATGCCTGCGATCTGGGCAGAATCGGCGTCAGCGAGGACGGGGATGGCAGTGGAGGTGTTCTGCGCGACGGCGGGGCCGGCGTGAACATTGTGCACGGCGACGCGATAGCCGCCGTAGACGCCGATCGCACCTCCGGCAACGAGCAGTGCGCAGGCCATGACGGGCGCAGCCTGCAGGGCGCCGAAGCCCCTGTGGATGCGCTGACTCAGACGGCGAAAAAAGCTGGCCTGGGGTAAGGCGTCCAGGGCTTCGTCGAGGCGCAGGCGTGTGCGAGCGAGCAGGCTTGCGGAAGGCTCCACAACGGGAGCGACGGACATGGCTTTGTGGAGCGCGGAAACGGCCTCCATTTCCTGACGGCAACGCTCGCACTGGGCAAGGTGTTGTTCGAGCTGGTGGGCCCGGTCGTCGGGCAACTCTCCATAAACGGACAGGACGATGTATTCCTGTGCCAATTCGCAATTCATACTTACGTGCCTCACTTCGCCTCAAAGTTTTTGACGTGCCCGCCGGATCATTCGTGTCCGGTCATTCTTAAAATTCGGTGACCAAAGATCGACAATTTGCGATCGAAGATCCCGGTTACCGCAGTTCGGCGAGCTTTGCCCGCAGCTTTTTGGTGGCACGGAAGAGAGTGTTTTTCGCTGTTTCTTCCGTCGTGTTGAGCATTTCTCCGATGGTGCGCAGGCGGAGACCCTGGTAGTGCTTCAGTTCAAAAACCATACGCTCGCGAGGGGTGAGTTCGTCGAGCGCCATGAGGATGCGCTGGCCGAGGAATTTGCGATCGAGCTCGCGGCCGGGGTTGGCGCCGGAGCGCTCGTCGGAGACATTGGTGAGCAGATCCATCTCTTCGCCGGAGGAGTCGATGACAACGGCCTGATCTTCGCGGCGTGACTTGCGGCGGCGCAGGTGATCGAGGCAGAGGTTGGTGACGATGCGGTAGATCCAGGTGTAGAAGGAGCATTCGAAGCGGAAGTTGCCGAGGTAGCGGTAGGCCTTGAGGAAAGCTTCCTGCTGGATGTCCTGGGCGTCCTGCTCGGAGCCGGTGAGGTGCATGGCGAGGCGCAGGACAGCCTGGTCGTATTGGCGAACCAGCGCGTCGAAGGCGGTGCGGGAGCCGGCCTGGGCTTCGCGGATTAAATCGGTCTCGTGGAGGTTCTCCCGAACGGGACCACCCATACGGGTGGATTGTATTCGAGGCCTGGAGGGGGATGGCCGCGCCTGGGACAAAAACCGAAGCACATCAGCAGGCATTGGGGCTCCTGGGACGTGGGTTGCGGGACTACGCAGAGCTATAGACGGATGAGATGGGGATTCGTTAGCGGGGAGCCGGGAAAAGGGAGGAGGGAGAAGGCAGTAGGCGGTAGGCGGTAGCCAATAGCCAGGAGCCGCCCAGTGTTCAGTTATCAGCGCTCGTTCAGGAAAAGCGGAGCGCTTCGCGCTTTACCCATGTCCCAACACCAGGGACATGGGGCACCCGGCACAAGGCGAAGGTTTGGGATCCAGCGTGTCGCCAAAAGCGGGCGACAAGGGTGGGGCACCCGGCAGTAGGCCGTAGGCGGTGGGCCGTAGGTCGTAGGCGTTAGCCAATAGCCAAGAGCCGCCCAGTGTTCAGTTATCAGCGCTCAGTGTTCAGGAAAAGCGGAGCGCTTCGCGCTTTACCATGTCCCAACACCAGGGACATGGGGCACCCGGATGCTGCCAATCCGATGTCCGTTTTCAAAGAGCGGGAACGGATTCGCCGCGGCAGAGGGCGCAGATGGCGGCGCCGTAGCGGTCGGCTTTGTTGGGGCCGATGCCGTGAATGGTGAGGAGCTGCGGAATGGTTCGTGGAGCTGATTGCACGAGGGCGCGGAGGATGGCGTCGGAGAAGACGAAGAAAGCGGGCTTGCCGGCCTGGGCGGCTTCGGCTTTGCGCCATTCGCGGAGGCGGGCTTCGAGTTCTGCCTGTGCGCCGGTCCAGGGGGGTGCGGGGAGGCCGTTGGCGCTGGAGCGTTCGGGGCGGAGCTTGCGCTTGGGAGGCGTTGCTTCGTCGGCGTCCTGGGGCAGCAGTACGCCGAGCGAGTCCTGGGTACTGAGGGTTCGCCCTTCTTCGGTGAGGTTCACTCGTTTGTAGGTGACCTCGCGGCCGAGTGGGTTGACCCAGCTGTCGGAGGTGAGAGTGACGAGGCCGGCGCGGGCGAGCCCGTCGAGGAGGCGGTCGAAGGTTTTGCGATCGTCGACGCTGGAGGCCTCGAAGAGACGGCCGGCGGAGGTGGACGGGGTGTTGCTGAGGATGCCGAGGAGGCCGCGCAGGTCGCGTTCTTCTGTTCCGGTTGGGCTGCGGTAGGTCTGCGCGACGGCGGTTTGGGGGGAGCAGAAGTCGCAGTGGCCGCAGGGGCGGCCGGCGCGGTCGCCGAAATGGCGGACGAGGGCGGACATGCGGCATTGCGGCGTCTCGGCGAAGTGAATCATGGCGTTGAGCTGGGCGCGGCGGTGTTCTGCCTGCGCTTTGTAGGCGGGGCGCCAGCCGGTGGGGCTGCCGGCGCGGACGCGGCCCTCCATGTCGAACTGTGCGGCGCCATGGGCGGCCAGCTTGTCGAGGGCACGAGAAAGGGTTTCAGGATCGACGGTCAGTTTTGCGGCGAGGGACTCCGGGTCCTGGAATTCGCTGCTGAGCCGGCGCGTGATTTTGTCCAGGTCATCGACGGGAGGGTAGTCGCGATCGAGGAAGCTTTCGTGGATGCGGCGATCGGCGAAGCTGTGCAGGAGGATGACGCGCGAGGGGAGGCCATCGCGGCCGGCGCGGCCGATTTCCTGGTAGTAGGCCTCGACCGATCCGGGAAGCGCGGTGTGGAGGATGGTGCGGACGTTGGCCTTGTCAATGCCCATGCCGAAGGCGATGGTGGCGACGACGACGTCGAGTTCGCTGTTGTGGAAGGAGCGCTGGACGCGCTCGCGGGTGGAGGCGTCGAGTCCTGCGTGGTAGGCAGCGGCGCGGAGCCGATCCTGGAGGCGGGCGGCGAGGTCGTTGGCTTCGTTGCGCGAGGGAGCGTAGACGATCGCGGGGCGGGTGGTCTCGGAGTCGAGGAAGCCGGCGACGAATTCGGCGCGCTGCGGCTTGGACATTTCGACGACTTCGACGGCGAGGTTGTCGCGGCGGAATCCGTGGATGAAGAGAGCCGGGTTGATGAGGGCGAGCTGGGCGACGATGTCCTGTTGGACGGCGGGCGTGGCGGTAGCGGTGAGGGCGATGACGGGAGAGGGGCGCAGGAGCGGCAGGTAGTCGCCGAGGGTGCGATAGTCGGGGCGAAAGTCGTGGCCCCAGCCGGAGATGCAGTGGGCTTCGTCGATGGCGATGAGGGAGGGTTTGCGGCGGGCGAGCATCTGGGGAAAGCCGGGGACGCGGAGGCGCTCGGGAGCGATGAAGAGAAACTGCAGGGAGCCGTCGAGGTAGGCGCGGCAGGCCTGGCGGGAGTCGTCGCGGGAGAGGCCGGAGTGGATGCGGGCGACGCGGAGGCCGTGGGAGGCGAGTTTCGCGGCCTGGTCTTCCATGAGCGCGATGAGCGGGCTGACGACCAGGGCGGTGCCCTGGCGGGCGATGGCGGGAAGCTGGTAGCAGAGGCTCTTGCCGGCACCGGTGGGCATGACGAGGAGGACGTCGCGACCTTCGGCGACGGAGCGGCAGACGGGCTCCTGATTTTCGCGGAAGCCGGGGAAGCCGAAGGTGGCGCGGAGGAGGGCGAGGAGGTCCATTGACTGGTTCTATTTTCGCGTGAGGGACGTTGATTGGTTTGTGGAAACGCGGGGCGGAGGGTGACCGATGTTATTGGGCGCGGCGGATGTCCTGTCCCGGTCGCACAGTCGGCTTCCGAACCTGCGCCGTCACAAGGAGGGAACGGAGCTACGAACGCACCTGGGGCTAAAGAGCGATTTTGCTTTTTTGAGTGGGTCCTGGGTTGGTGAGCGAAGGATCGGCGGTTGCCGTTCAAGGACCTTACCTGGTTCGAAATTGCCATAATGCCGACGACCCGACCGAACGAGTCAAAGCAGCAGATCACTCAAAGTACACTTGGCACAGTATGGATGAGGACTGGTATGAAAAAGAGCGTTTGCATCGCGCCGCAGAGTCAGGTGACGTAGAACAGATAACGGCGCTCCTGGAAGAAGGGTTGCCGATAAATTCATTTGACGAGGACCTGAGTCGCACTCCGCTTCATTGTGCGGCCATCGAAGGTCATATTGATGCGGTCCGCTATCTGATAGCTGCGGGTGCTGATGTCAATGCGCATGAAGAGGAAAAGATAGGCGAAACTCCTCTTGGTGCGGTCGCTGCGAACTGCACTCTCGATATGGCGAAGGTGCTTGTTGACGCTGGTGCCGATCCGACCATTCTCGGCTGGATGGCGAATACCGCTCTCGACAGAAGTGCTGCCCGAAAAGAGCCGGAAGGACAGAAAGTGCATAAGCTTTTGGTGGAAACAGTCAAGCGACAGAAGCCGAATTGGTCAAGGCTGCGTTATTACCTTTGATCTTTGGCGACGCAACCAATTTTGCACTGCAGCGAAGATCATTCCAGAATCACCGGCTATACGGAATATTGGCAGCCACCTCTGGCCACCCCAGCGAAACGGGGTTTCGCTGGGACCCCGGCCGCCCACCCTCGTGCCCTGGCGTCTCCTCGCTCGCGAGGAAACGCCACCGATTTTCCAGAGGTGAAAAAGCGCCAAGGTGGCACGCTCAAGCTGCTCTTTCAAGGCAAGCCAATGTGGCCGCAGGACGCGGGCATGCCGGGACGATTCGAGCCCGAGACGTTGTTTCGCCAGGATCCTCGGACCGCCATCCGCCGGCTTCGTTACACTCGCTCTATGTTTTCTGAGCAGGGTGGGTTGTTTGGCGGGGTGAATCCGCAGCGTGGTGCAGCGGAGTGGGTGACGGCATATTGCGATGGCGGGTCGCGGGGGAATCCGGGACCGGCGGGGTTTGGGGTGTATATCGAAGGGCCGGACGGAGAGAAGCTGGGGGAGTTGAGCGAGTATCTGGGGAAGGCGACGAATAATGTTGCCGAGTATTCGGCGCTGCTGGCGGCTCTGGAGTGGGCGCTGAAGTCGGGCCGGGGGCGGCTGCGGGTGGTTGCGGACTCAGAGTTGATGGTGAAGCAGATGCAGGGGCGCTATAAGGTGGGGAGCCCGGATCTGCGGCCGCTGTATGAGGAGGCGAAGCGGCGGGTGGCGCAGCTGGAGGGGTTCCGGATCGAGCATGTGCTGCGGGGGAAGAATCAGAGGGCGGATCGGCTGGCGAACCTGGCGATGGACAGAGGGATGGGCCGCGGGGGGACTGGCGGTCCGGGAGGATCTGGTGCAGGTTCGGGCCACACGCCGCGCGCTGCGCCTGAACCGGCGCGGTCGGCGAAGGGATATGTGAAGGGTGGCGTGGTGCACCTGATCGAGGGGGAGTTGCCGGAGGGAGCGTTTGTGAGGGTGACGCTGGATCGGCAGTAGTAAGGCAGCCGGTAGCCCGTAGCGGGGGGACACTCTTCAGGCTTTGCGTTTGGCGTGGATCGCCGAGTTCTTTCGCGCCAGGGTTCGGCTGGAGCGGCGGTGGAAGGACGCTGTTCTCAGAATGGCCCGATGACGATGCTGGCGAGCGGGGCGCAGGACGGCGGCGATGCGGGCTTCGGAGGCGGCCGGATCGTCGAGGTAGCGCGGGTCGAGCATGGCGATGACAGCGGTGGCGCGGACGCGATAGAGGTGTGCCCACTGACTCTGCATCAGCGACTGCTGGACTGTGCGCCAGTGGTCCACATCGACGGAGACTGTTTGAGTCGAGGGTGAGGAGTCGGGCTCGGCAAGAGCCGACGCCCGGACCGGTTCGTTGTTCATCAGCGAGAGGAAGGTCGAGAATTCGCCGAGGTTGACGCCCATCTGATAGACGAGCTGGCTGACGGCCATCTGCTGGGGGCCGGTGAGCTGGTCAAAATCGCGACACCAGGCGCGGGCGTTGACGATGGCCTGGATGGCGGAGATGCGGAGCAGAGCGGCGGCCTGATCGTCGGTGATTTGAGGGTCGAGGCTCCAGATTTTGCGGCGGTAGCGGTGGGCGGTACGCCAGGCGGCGAGATGGTCGTCGAACTGATGGAGAACGCGGTCGAGGAGCGCGGGATCGAGGCCGGCGGCTTGCCAGAGTTGCGCCGAGGAAGGCTCGACGAAGGCGTGCGGGTTGAGCGGGTCGGTCTGCGGATGCCGGCGCTCGGGGAGATCGAGGCTGAAGCCGGCACCGATGAGGGGGCGTCCGGTTTTTGGATCGGGATAGGCGGCGAGGACCCAGCCTTCGTGGCGGCGGTCGCGGAGCAGGCCGGTGAGGTCGGCGAGGCTGAACCTGACGTCGGAGGGACGAAAGCTGAGCAGCGGCTCAACGGATGCGGGAACCGTCGCAGTCTGGAGAGTGGCCTGCGCGATGGGCTCTGCGGGAGCGAAGCTGGGCTCAGGCTTCGGAGCAGCCCCGGAATCCGGCGTTGGGATCTGAGCGAGGACCGGCAGCGCAGCGGCGAGCGTGAGGATCGTGCAAAGACAAAACGGGCGTGGCCAACGGTCGCGGGACGAAGCTTGCGGGCGCATGAGTACGGTACAAGATGACGGAAACGGCGGCCGCTGGCAATCACAAAAAAGGATTACCGGGCAGTAACGTTCCGTTTGTGACGCCTGGGGGAGGAATTCTGCCCGAAACGGGCGCAGCGGCATGTACAGGGCGGCGATTCCCGAGTACCGTGATTGGATCAGGGAGAAACATGGCCACAGTATCCGTACAAAGTCCGGCTGCGACAGCAACAAAGAGAATGCTTTCGCTCGACGTGCTGCGCGGGATAACGATTGCGTTCATGATCATGGTGAACAACAACGGCGGGCACGCCTACTGGCCGTTCGAGCACGCCGACTGGAACGGGTTTACGCCGACCGATATGGTGTTTCCGACGTTCCTGTTTCTGGTGGGCGTGACGATTGTGTTTTCGACCGAGTCGCGGCTCGATCGAGGCGAAGCGAGCGGAGTGCTGGTGGGGCACATCTTCCGGCGGTTCGCGATCCTGTTTGGCCTGGGGTTGTTCCTGGCGCTGTTTCCGTTGTTCCACTGGTCGCACTTGAGGGTGTGGGGGGTGCTGCAGCGGATCGCGTTGTGCTACCTGGCGTGCAATCTGCTGTACGTGTGGACGCGGAAGGCGGCGAACAAGGCGGCACTGTACGGGAGCCTGGTGGTGGTGCTGCTGGTGGGGTACTGGGTGATGATGCGGTTCGTGCCGGTGCCGGGGTATGGCGTGCCGGGGCGGGATATTCCGTTTCTGGATAAAGACGCGAACATGGTGGCGTGGCTGGACCGCACGATGCATATCGGGCGGCTGTACGAGGGGACGCGCGATCCGGAGGGGCTGCTGAGCACGTTTCCGGCGATCGGGACGACGCTGCTGGGGATGCTGGCGGCGCTGTGGCTGCGGACGAAGCGGGCTCTGGAGCAGAAATGCGCGGGACTGCTGGGCGCGGGTGTGGTGCTGATGGCGCTGGGGCTGCTGTGGAATCCCTGGTTCCCGATTAACAAGAAGCTGTGGACCAGCTCGTTTGTGCTGTTCATGGCCGGCGTCTCGGTCACTGTCTGGGCGCTGCTTGCGTGGCTGATTGAGATTCGGGGATGGAAGAAGGGCTGGGACTTCTGGCTGGTGTTTGGGACGAACGCGATTGCCAGCTATGTGCTGTCGGATCTGCTGGTGGCGCCGTTGTGGGCGATCCATACGGGTCCGCACCAAAGCCTGGAGCAGTGGATTGATGCGCGAAGCTTCGCTCTTGTCCATCCGGCGGGGGTGGGATCGCTGATGTATTCGATTGCGTTCACGCTGGCGTGCTGGGTGGTGATGCTGGTGCTTTACCGGAAGAAGATCTTTATTAAGGTCTAGGCGGTAGGCGGTGGGCCCGAGCTGTTAGCCCGAGCCTGAGCTGGTTGCTGGTTGCCCGATACGCGCTCTTTCGGAATTCTTCGCTTCCTCGATGCGCGCTGAAATGCAATAGACTGGCGTCACATGGGAAGGCTGCTGCGCAAATTTGAGGTGGCGGTGTTTCGCCTGGTGCGCCGCGACCCGCCGGCAGGCTTCGTGCATCGCGGAGCTTTCTGGCTTTTTGTTGGCTATTTGGCGCTGTCGCTGCCGGGATGGCTGCCGGGGACGGTGGGGAAGTTCTTCAGCGACCTGGCAGCGCTGGATTTCTTTCTGCTGCTGATCCTTTGCGTGCCGCTGCTGTGGCGGTTCATCTTCCTGCGGTTGTTGTGGAAGGTGCGCAACCGGCTGATTGTGACGTATCTGCTGATGGGGCTGACGCCGGTGGTGCTGTTTGTGACGCTGGCGCTGATCCTGCTGTATGTTTTCGCCGGGCAATTCGCGATCTTTGCGGCGACGAGCGTGGTTCACGATGAGCTGGACCGGATCGCGTCGATGAATCGCAGCCTGACGATGCACATGGTGCATGTGTTCGATCAGAATCCGCGGCCGCGCACGGTGGAAGTGCCGCCGGAAGCGATTCGTTCCTCGGGACGCGAGTACACGGGGATGACGGTGGCGGTGTATCTGGATGGCAAGCGTGTGCCGGTGACGCCGCCTGGATGGGAATCCGGCGATCCGCCGGTGGTGCCTGGGTGGTTTCACGGCGAGTTTGAGAGCATGACGCTGGACCATGGGCAGCTGTGGTTGCGCGCGGCCGACGAGCAGCAGATGAACGGTCATCGGACGGTCGTGATCACCAGTGTTCCCATTGAAAAAGAAAATGTGGAGGCGATCGCAGAGGGGCTGGGGGTGGTATCGATCTATCCTGGAGTGAATTTCGCAGAGCTGCGGCAGGAATCTCAGGGGCAGGGGAAGGGTGGGTTCGAATACAAGGTTGGGCGGCCCGATTCGGCGCCGACCCGTATCGAGATCAACGGCGAGGACGTGGCGCAAACGCGCAAGCGAGCAATCCTGGCGGGAACATTGCCTTCGCCGCTGCATTTCTATGACGTGCCGGTGGGATTCCTGGCGCCTCTGATGACTGTGGAATGGGCGAGCGGGCAAAAGACGAGCGTCTATACGGACGTGACTTCGCGGCCGTCGCTGCTCTACCGGCGGCTGTTCATCACTTCGCTGGGAGTCGGCGATGTGATTCGCGAGGTACTGATCGGGATTGCGATTGCGTTTGGGGTGCTGGAGCTGCTGGCGTTTCTGGCGGCGGTGCGCCTGAATCAGACGATCACGCGGTCGGTACACGATCTGTACGAGGCGACGCTGGCGATCGATGGCGGCAATCTGGAACACCGGATCAGGGTGAAGCGGCGGGATCAGCTGGGGGCGCTGAGCCGGTCGTTCAACAATATGGCGTCGTCGCTGGCGCGGCTGCTGGCCGAGCAGCGGGAGAAGGAGCGGCTGCAGAACGAGCTGGCCATCGCGCAGGAGGTGCAGGCGAATCTGTTTCCGCGCGGGCGGATTGCGCTGCCGATGCTGGAGCTGCATGGGGTTTGCCTGCCGGCGCGGACGGTGAGCGGGGACTACTACGATTTTCTGCTGTTCGGAAACACGGGGCTGGGCATGGCGCTGGGCGACATCAGCGGCAAGGGCATTTCCGCGGCGCTGCTGATGGCGACGCTGCACTCGGCGGTGCGGGCGTACCGATTCGCGGGTGAGGAACTGGTGACGGAAGGCGCAATGGCACTGGCGAATCCGCGGACGAGGCGGATCGGCGAGGAAGAGGTGGAATGCGGGGAGCTGTTCGAGGAGCCGGCGAAAATTTTGTCGCTGCTGAATCGGCATTTGTATCGCAGCACGCAGCCGGAGAAGTACGCGACGCTGTTTCTGGCGCACTACGACGGGATAACGCGGCGGCTGGTGTATTCCAACGGCGGGCATTTGCCACCGTTACTGTTACGAGCGAACGACACGGTGACGCGGCTGGATCGCGGCGGGTCGGTGGTGGGACTGCTGGATGAGCTGGAGTGGGAACAGGGTATCGTGCACCTGGGCGTCGGGGATATTTTGATTGCCTATAGCGACGGCGTGACGGAGCCGGAGAACGACTTTGGCGAATTCGGAGAGGATCGGCTGCTGGATGTGGTGCGGAGCCACCGGCATCTGAGTCTGGAGGCGATCTCCGAGCATGTGGTGCAGGAGCTAAAGACCTGGATCGGGGACCAGGAGCAGCCGGATGATGTGACGCTGGTGCTGGCGCGGCAACGGTGAAAAAGGCAGCCGGTAGCCTGTGGCCTGTAGCCGGTAGCGTCGGGGTCAGGCCCGGACCCTACCGGGGTCACGGGATGGGCACTTCGGCGCCGGCGCGTTCGGCGGAGACGTAGGCCGCGTAGATGGTGGCCATGGTGTCGCGGGCGAGTTCGGCGTTGGACTGGGGTTCGCGGCCGGTGGCGATGCTTTCAACGAAATCCTGAAACTCCTGCGGGTAGCCGTGCTGCCAGGCTTCGTCGGGCGCGGGGTGGCTCCAGCCGAGTTTGGTTTCGATCTTCTCGGTGAGGTAGACGTCGCGGAATCCTTCGGGCGAGGGGTTGAAGGTGGTGAGCGCGTCGATGGGATTGAGGTGGCACTGAGTGCGGTGATTGTTGGCCATGACCTCGAGCCAGTTGGAGACGCCGCCAAGGACGAGTTCTGAAGCAAAGATGTCGGCGACCGAACCGTCGGTGAAGACGATGTGCATCTGGCCGTAGTCCTCGATGTCCTGGTAGCCCGTGCGGAGAAAGCCCTCGTCGCGAAAGCCGGGCATGCGGGTGATTTCGTGGGTGCGCGCGCTGACGGTGGCGGGGCGGATGGGCTTGCCATCGCGGGCCGAGCCTTCGGCGCGCTTGAGAAAGAGCGCGGCGCTGAGAGGATGGCAGCTTTTGCCGACCAGGGAACCGCCGCCGGAGTAGCGCCAGATGCCGTAGTAGCGAGAATGCGAGCCGGAGTGGGACTGGTTGCCGAGGATCCAGAGGATCTGGGCGCCGGATTTTGTAACTATTTCTGTTTCTTTTTGGATTGCGGGGGCGTAGACCCAGTTCTCGGCGTAGCAGATGGTCTTGCCGGTGGCCTGAGCGGCTTCGATGATGCGATTGCAGCTGGCGATGGCGTGCTCGAGCATGGGGGTTTTGGGAGAGGTGTTGCCGTGAAAGGATTCTGTTCCGGGGCCGAAGTAGCCGGTGAAGGGCTTTTCGATGATGAGGTGTTTGCTGCGGCGGAGGGCTTCGACCGCGAGCTCTTCGTGGGTTGAGGGGGGCGTGCAGAGGGAGAGGACGTCGGAGGCGTCGCAGAGCGCTTCGAAGGAATCGAAGGCGGGGATGGCGAATTCGTGCGCGAAGGCCTGGCGGTTTTCGGAGGAGCGCGAAGTGACGCCGGAGAGCTGAATGGGAAAGGTGTGGACGCGGCGAAGGTTGAGTGCGTGGAAGCGAGCGGCGAAGCCTGCGCCGACGATGCCAATGCGAAGGGGAGATGTCATGTTTGCCTGGACTAGAGTTTAGAGATTAGAGGTTAGAGTTTGGCCTGAGCAAAAGGCCCGATTCCTGCTGAGAACTGTGCCGCGCGGTTCGGCTCAGCGGGTCATGACGTAGTCGACCTCTTCCTCGATAGCGGCGATGTGGATCGGTTCGCGATGCGCGGCGTTGAGCGCGTTGTTGATCGTGATGAGGTCTGTGGTTTTGAAATGTTGCCAGGCCGCGATGCCGTCCGTTGAGGCTTTCTTCATCCGGGTGAAGATTTCGAGAGCCGAGGCTGGGGCTTCGCGGTCTCCACTTTCGACGACGCGGAGAACGGATCCGAGGCCTGAGGCGGATTCTGCGAGTCCGGGTGCGGATTCGGAACCGCCACCGTTACGTATTGTGCTGAGCTTGGCCTGGGCTGTGCGAATGGCTGTCTTCACATCGTCCGTTGTTCCTGGCGCGGCAGCGAGGTTCTTCATCTGGCTGTCGACACTGTCGAGTTCCGCCATGGCTTTACGGCTCTCGAGCAGCTGC
>Ga0335072_10007101_pt1 | contig 16350 bp, 18 predicted proteins | sample Lox_Sample_21_FD_206725 | JGI IMG/M metagenome (GOLD analysis project Ga0335072, IMG submission 206725) | Soil microbial communities from Loxahatchee National Wildlife Refuge, Florida, United States - Lox_Sample_2.1 | ecosystem: Environmental > Terrestrial > Soil > Wetlands | place: USA...
CCACCGTCTTCAGCACGCGCCGGCGGCTGCCGTTGCCCAGCGGGCCGCCGCCGTTGGCCAGCGGACCGCCATTGGCCGACGGTCCGCCGCCGTTGGCCAGCGGGCCAGTCCCGCCAGTCCCGCCAGTTCCGCCAGGCTGGTCCGGCGGCTCGGTCGCCTCCGGCAGCTCAGCCACCCTGACGCGGTACGAGCCGAGCGCGAGCGCCGTCCTGTTGATCCGCAGCGCGAGCCGGCCAACCGGGGGATCGAGCGGGATCTTCCCGATCAGCTCCGGGCCGAAGGACCGGCCGTCCAGAACGCGGGCGCAGGCCTGGCACTTGCCGAGATGACGGCCGAGCCGCTCACCATGCCTGGCCGTCGGCCGGACGGCGCTCGGGTCGCCGGGACCTGCGAGGCCGATCAGGGTCCGGCAGGAGGCCGGGCCCGCGCGCAGCACGGCGTCCACCGCCGCCACCTGACCAAACCGCACGGTCGCGGCGTGCAGCAGCGACCGGGCGCGATAGGGCGAGATGCCGAGCACCTCGCCCAGGTCCGGGCCCGTGATGTCGTGCCGGAACGCGAGGTTCAGCGCCTCGCGATCGCGGCCGGGCAGCCGGGCCAGGACGGCGGTGACCAGCGACCGGGTCTCCCCGTCGGCCGCGGGCGCCGCGTCGCCGCGCAGGGCCAGGTCCAGATCGTCCAGGCCGGTCACCTGTTCCGGGGCGGGCGCCTGGTCCGGGGCGGGCGCGACGCCCGCGGGCCCGGACAACTTGCGCTGGCAGCCGCGGCGAGCCTCGGCGTAAAGAGAAACGCGCAGCCGATGCGGATCGGGAAGCGCGGTGATCCGCGCGTCGACGGCGACCAGGCTGTCCTGCACCACGTCGCAGCCGGCGACCGCGTCGTCCAGCACGTCCGCGCAATAGTCGTACAGCGGCGTGGCGATGGTCTGGTAGAGGTGGGCGAAGACGTCCTGGCCGCCCGCCCGCAGCGCGTCAGCGATGCTTTGGTCCCTGGTGGACCCACCGCCGAGCTCAACCGACATGGGGACCTCCCAACCGGAACCGGCCTGCCGAGCGGGCAGGTCGTGGCGGAGGCGGGAGCCGCTTGGTGAAACTAAACCGGCCCGCGCGGGCCGGCGCAAGCCTCGCGTGCTCGACAATCTTGACAAATGCCGCGCTTGACAAATCTACCGCAGTGCTTAATATAGTGAGCAAGCGCTGAGGAGGAGCAATGACCGAGAACCGCAACATCGGCCAGGACGTGCCGGCCGAGATTCTGAAGACCGTGCGCCGGGGCCAGGAGGCCGTCGTCGACGCCATCAAGACGTGGACCGACACGGTCCGCACGATGACGCCCCCGATGCCCGAGGTCCGGCTGCCCGAGGTCCGCCTGCCGTTCGCCAGCCGGCTGCCCAAGCCCGAGGAACTGGTCGGGAACGCCTACGACCTCGCCGGGAAGCTGCTGGCCGGCCAGCGGAAGTTCGCCGAGGACGTGCTGCACGCGACCGCCGCGCTGCTGCCGGGCAGCGACAACGCCGCCGGGCACGGCGAGCAGGCGCCCCGCGACAAGGCCGCCGGGAACAGCGGCCCGGCCGCGAAGAACACCGGCGCGGCCGCGAAGAACACCGGCGCGGCCCGCAAGAAGAGCGGCCCGTCGGCCAGCTGACCGTCGACCCGCATTTACCCGCGCTGCCCGCGGCGGACCGATCATGGTCGGCCGCGGGTTTTGCGTACTATACTGAGCAGAGCTGGGAACCAGCGGGATCGCATCGAAACACCGGGGCGACAGTGACCGAGACCTGGAACGCGCAGATGGAGTCCCTGGGGGCGTTCATCCGCGAGAAGCGCAAGCTCGCCAACCTGTCCCTGCGCCAGCTGGCCGAACGGACCACGCTCTCCAATCCCTATCTCAGCCAGATCGAGCGCGGCCTGCACCAGCCGTCGGTGCGCGTGCTCAAACTGCTGTCCGGGGCGCTGAACGTCTCCGCGGAGACGCTGCTGGCCCAGGCCGGGCTGCTCGACTCGGCCGCGAGCGGCATGGCCGACGGCGACGGCGCGGCCCGACCGGGCAAGCCGGCGTCGGCGTCGGTGGAGTCCGCCATCAACGCCGATGAGCGCCTGGCCGAGGAGCAGAAGGCGGCGCTGCTCGCCGTCTACCACAGCATGTTGCGCTCCTGAGCACCCGCCTTGCCCGGCGCGCGGGGGTCAGCGGGTGCGGAGCGGCCCGGGCGGTAGCCTGACTGGAATGAGCATGGTCATCACGGGCGCCCGGATTGTCCCCGTCACGGGCGACCCCATCGACGGCGGGACGATCCTGATCGACGCGGGCAAGATCGTCGCGGTCGGGGGGCCGGAACTCGAGGTGCCGGCGGGCGCCGAGGTCGTGGACGCGGCGGGCAAGTGGGTGCTGCCCGGGTTCATCGACGCGCATACGCACCTCGGCCTGCACGAGGAGGCGGAGGGCTGGGCCGGCAACGACACGAACGAGATGACCAGGCCGGTCACCGCGTACGTCCGCGCCCTGGACGCGATCAACCCGGCCGACCAGGGTTTCCGCGACGCCATCGGCGGCGGGGTCCTGTCGGTGAACATCAACCCCGGGTCGGGCAACCCGATCGGCGGCCAGACCGCGGCGGTCAAATGCTGGGGCCGCGTGGTCGACCAGATGGTGCTGCGCGAGCCGGCCGGCCTGAAGTCCGCGCTCGGCGAGAACCCCAAGCGTGTCTACGGCGAGCGCAAGGAGACCCCGTCCACGCGGCTCGGCACCGCCGCGGTGATCCGCGAGGCGTTCGTCCAGGCCGGCAACTACCTGGCCAAGCTGGCCGCGGCCGAGCAGAAGCCGCCGTCGGAGCGCGAGCCCGTCGCGCGCGACCTGGGCCTGGAAGCGCTCGGCCGGGTGCTGCGCCGGGAGATCCCCTGGCGCCAGCACTGCCACCGGGCCGACGACATCGCGACCGCGATCCGGATCTCCCGCGAGTTCGGCTACGACCTGGTCATCGACCACGGCACCGAGGCGCACCTGCTGGCCGACCTGATCGCGGCGGAGTCGATCCCGGTCATCATCGGCCCGCTGTTCACCAGCCGGTCCAAGGTCGAGCTGCGCAACCGCTCCCTGGCCAACCCGGGACGGCTGGCGGCGGCCGGGGTGACGATCGCGATCACCACCGACCATCCGGTCGTCCCGGTCAACTTCCTGATCCACCAGGCCAGCCTGGCGGTCAAGGAGGGCCTGGACCGGGACACCGCGCTGCGGGCGATCACGATCAACCCGGCGCGCATCATAGGCGTGGACGGCCGCCTCGGCTCGCTCGAGCCGGGCAAGGACGCCGACCTGGTGATCTGGTCCGGCGACCCGCTCGACGTGACCAGCCGCGCCGAGCGCGCCTACCAGGACGGGCTCGAGATCTACGCCTACGACTACGAGGCCGGCGAAGGCGTGTTCGTGGAGCCCTGACCCTGACCCTGTCCCGCCCCCTCGGCTCAGGGCAGCGGCCCGAACCGGACGTCGTGATCGTCGGCGTCCGGGGCGGCGAACGCGAGCATGCGGTGGCCCTCGGCCGACACCTCGTCCGTGACCTGGGCCGGCGTCGCCTCGAAGAGCTCCACCGTCAGCGCGGCGGCCGCGCGGGTCCGCGCGATCTGCCATATCCCGGCGACGAAGCCGTCGATGAGCACCGAGCCGGGGAACGAGTTGGCCCGGGCGTTTATCCGCTTGCGATGCGGCTCGGACAGAACGCGGGCGCGGTCGGCGTGGGCCAGGATCAGGTTGTCGAACTCGGGCACGAAACGCACCGGGGCCGGGGTGTCCTGGTCCGGCCGCGGCGCGTCGGGCAGGTCGAACAGCTGGGCCCCCTGCTCGCCGCGGAACGCGCGCAGGCGAGGCCGGAGCCGGTCGACGATCTCGCCCAGCCTGGTCAGGCCGGACCACGCGCGGGGCCGGCCGCAGCAGGAGCTGCCGGTCGAGCAGGGCGCGGTTCAGCGCCCTGAGGGTAAGCGGCCCGGACGTCACCCGGGCATCACCCGGAGTGGCGCTGCAGGAACGCCAGGGTCTGCTGGTTGAACTCGTCGGGGTTCTCGTAGATCGCCGCGTGCGCGCAGTCCTCGAACACGATGAGCTCGCTGCCCGGGATGCCGGCCCGGATCGGGTCGGCGAAGCGGGTGGAGGTCACCGCGTCGTGCCGCCCGAAGGTGAGCAGGGTGGGCGCCTGAATCTGGCCCAGGATCTCCCCCGCGTCGTGCGACAGGACCGCCGCCGACTGCCGGATCAACGCGTCGACCGGCGGCATCGGGCGGCTGCGCACGAAGTCGGCCAGGGAGTCGATGTACTCGGGGCGCGCGGCGTACAGCTCCGGGGTGAAGCACCAGGGGAAGATCCCCTTGATCACCATCTCGGTCACGCTGCCCAGGGCCTCGGCCATGACCCGCCACCCCTCCACCACCACCCGCAGGTAGGGGTCGGTCCGGTCCCACGCGCTGTGCAGGGACAGGGTCTTGACCCGGTCCGGGTGCCGGGCGGCGAGCCACATGCCGACCGCCGCGCCCAGGGACAGCCCGAAGACGTGGGCGCGCTCGACGCCGGCCTCCTGCATGAACCCCGCGATGTCCTCGGCCAGCAGCTCGGTGGTGTAGCTGCCCTCCGGCTTGCTGCTCAGGCCCGCGCCGCGCAGGTCGACGCTGAAGCAGGTGAAGTGCTTGGCGTACTCGGCGACCTGGAACGCGTAGCACGCCTGGTCGGCGGCGAGATAGGGGATCAGCACCATCGGCTCGCCGTCGCCCTGAACCTCGTAGTTGACGTCGATCCCGTTCGCATGCACCGTCGGCATTTCCTGACCCCTCCCGGTTTCTGGGCGGCCCGCACCGCCCGGCGCTACTGGGTCAATTGTGCCCGCTGCGGGCGGGAAAGGCCGGTCCTGCCGACCAGACCGACGCCGGGTAACCCTGGCCTGACCCGCGACGGAGCGTAACGGAAACTATGGCGGAATCACGGCGGCGCAGGCCCTCGAACGCCTGGTCGCGGATTACGACCGGGACTCAACCTGAGCGAGCGGCATCCGAAAACCCCCTAGGGGCGTCATACTGGTACTTCGTGAAAGCAGCCCGCGTCGCCCCCAGGCGCAACTTCCCAGGAAGCCCGTTCAACAACCTTCCCGCCCCGGTCCGGCAGGTGGAGCAGTACGCCCTGCACGACCGGGTGACCCACGACAGATACGGTCTCGGCGTGGTCATCGGCGTCGAGGAAGAGGTCGCCGTGCTGGTCGACTTCGGGACCCAGCGGGAACGGATCACCTCGCCTTACTCCAAGCTGACCAAGCTCTGAGACCGTCGCTGTCCCGGACGGTGGTGCGACGCCGCACGCCGTCCGGTACGGCGCGTCACCGGCCGTCGAGGCGGGCCTCGCGCCGGGTGGGCTCGAATGTTTTTGTCATCGCCATCTGGTAGGCAGGGTTCCAATACCATTCCTTCCCCGGACCGGCCGCAACCAAGGCCCGGCGCGCGTGAGCGCGATGAGTTTGCGATGCGGCGATCGTCATAGGGGAAGAGCGGCGCTGTGGACGGGACCGCGGCACCAGGATCGTGAAGGGGACGCGATGACCGGCGTACGGGTACTTGCGGGCACCAGTAAGGGGGCGTTCGTGCTGACCTCCGACGGGCGCCGCGAGGAGTGGGAGGTCAGCGGCCCGTTTTTCGGCGGCTGGGAGATCTACCACCTGAAGGGATCGCCGGCCGACCCGGACCGGCTCTACGCGTCGCAGTCCAGCGGCTGGTCCGGGCAGGTGATCCAGCGCTCCGACGACGGCGGCCGGACCTGGGAGCCGGTGGGCAACAAGTTCAGCTACGACGGCACGCCCGGCACGCACCAGTGGTACGACGGTACGCCGCACCCCTGGGAGTTCGCCCGGGTCTGGCACCTCGAGCCGTCGCTGGACGACCCGGACGCCGTGTACGCCGGGGCCGAGGACGCGGCGCTGTTCCGGTCGGCCGACGGCGGCGACACCTGGCACGAGCTGCCCGGCCTGCGCGAGCACCGGTCCGGCCCGTCCTGGCAGCCGGGCGCGGGCGGGATGTGCCTGCACACGATCCTGCTGGACCGCAGCGCCCCGGGGCGGATGTTCGCCGCGATCTCGGCCGCGGGCGCGTTCCGCAGCGAGGACGCGGGCGCGACCTGGCGGCCGGTGAACCGGGGGCTGCAGTCCGAGGGCATCCCCGACCCGGACGCCGAGGTCGGCCACTGCGTGCACCGGATCGCGATGCACCCGAGCCGCCCCGACGTGCTGTTCATGCAGAAGCACTGGGACGTGATGCGCAGCGACGACGGCGGCGATTCCTGGCACGAGATCAGCGGCAACCTGCCCACCGACTTCGGGTTCCCGATCGACGTGCACGCGCACGAGCCGGACACCATCTACGTGGTGCCGATCACCAGCGACGCCGAGCACTACCCGCCGGAGGGCAAGCTCCGGGTGTACCGCAGCCGGACCGGCGGGAACGAGTGGGAGCCGCTCACGAACGGCCTGCCCCAGCAGCACTGCTACCACAACGTGCTGCGGGACGCCATGGCCGTCGACTCGCTGGATGAGTGCGGCGTGTACTTCGGCACCACCGGCGGGCAGATCTACGGCTCGGCCGACGCCGGGGACACCTGGGCCCCGATCGTCCGCGACCTTCCGCGCGTGCTGTCCGTGGAAGTGCAGACGCTGCCGTGATCCGGGTCGTGCTGCCCGCGCACCTGCGGACGCTGGCCCGCATCGACGGCGAGGTCGAGCTCGACGTGCCCGGCCGGGTCACGCGGGGCTCGGTGCTCGACGCGCTGGAGGTTCGCTACCCGGTGCTGCGCGGCACGATCCGTCACCAGGACGGGGGCGCGCGCCGGGCGTTCATCCGGTTCTTCGCCTGCGAAGAGGACCTGTCCCATGAGCCGCCGGACGCGCCGCTGCCCGAGCCGGTCGCCACGGGCGCCGAGCCGTACCTGATCGTGGGGGCGATGGCCGGCGGCTAGGCGGAGAGCGCTAGGCGGAGAGCGCTCGGCGGAGGGCGCTCGGCAGAGGCCGCTAATCCGGGGCCGGGACGACCAGCTCGTCGCCGTGCGCGCGCAGTTCCGCGATCGTGGTCACGCCGAGCAGTTGCATGGTCCGGCGCAGCTGGGCCACCAGCAGGTCGATCGCGTGCTCGACGCCGGGCTGCCCGGCGGCGGCCAGGCCGTACAGGTACCCGCGGCCGACCATGCACAGGTCGGCGCCGCGCGCGATGGCCACGGCCACGTCGCCGCCGTGCCGGATGCCGGAGTCGAGCACGATCGCGGCCTGATCGCCGACCGCCTCGCGCACCGGCCGGACCAGGTCGATCGTCGGGATGCAGCGGTCGAGCTGGCGGCCGCCGTGGTTGGACAGGTGGATGCCGTCGACCCCGGCCGCCACCGCCCGGAGCGCGTCGGCCGGCCCGAGCGGGCCTTTCAGCAGCAGCTGGCCGGGCCAGAGCGCCCGGAACTCTTCGATGTCGTCCCAGGTCAGGCTGGCGTCGAACATCGAGATGATGTCGGCGATCGTGGTGCCGCTCTCCGGAGCGGGCGGGGTGAAGCTGGCGTACCGCAGCGCCGGGCCGCGCAGCAGCGACATCCAGTAGCCGGGACGCGCCGCGACCTCGAGCATCGCCCGCGGCGTGAGCGTCGGCGGCATGGTGAGCCCGTTGCGCAGGTCCCGGGTCCGCCGCCCGGACACCGGCGCGTCCACGGTCACCTCCAGCGCCCGGTAGCCGGCCTTGGCCGCCCGCTCGATCAGCTCGCGCACGATCTCCCGGTCGCGCAGCACGTACAGCTGGAACCAGCGGTCGCGCAGCCCGGTCTCGGCCACGTCCTCGACCGTGGTCGTGCCGACGGTGGACAGGCAGTAGGGCAGGCCGCGGGCGGCCGCCGCGCGGGCCACCGCGAGCTCCCCGGCCTGGTGCACCAGCCGGGTGAAGCCGGTGGGCGCCAGCCCGATCGGCGCCGTGAGGTCGGAGCCGAGCACCGACACCCGCAGATCTGGTTCGGCTACGTCCCGCAGGACCCGGGGCCGGAACCGCCAGCGCCGCAGCGCCGACCGGTTGGCCCGCAGCGTGACCTCGTCGTCCGCGCCGCCGTCGACGTAGCCGAAGACCGGCCGGGGCAGCCGCCGCCGCGCGGCCCGGCGCAGGTCGGCGACGTCGTGGCAGCGGGCGATCACCCGCTGGTCGTGGTCGGGCTGGAACGGCCGCAGCCGCGCGAGCTCGCGGATCTCGCTGAGGTTCACAGCGCCCTCACGTCACTGCCCGCACGTCAATGGTCGACGTGGCCGTGCGGGCGCATCGGGACCTGGCGGCCTCCGCCGCCGGACCGCTGCGGCCGCTGTTCGATCACGAAGGTGCCGCGGCCCGGTACGGTCTCGACCAGGCCCTCCTTGACCAGGATGTTGACCGCACGGCGGACGGTGCCGACCGCGAGCCCGGTCTTCTCGGTGAGCTTGGTGATCGACGGGATCTGGTTGGTGATCTTGCCAGACTGGATATCCGCCCGGAGCAAGCCGGCTAGCTGCAGGTACGGATGCTCCGGCGAGGTCTCGTCGATCTTCACGCCGGTAACTTAACCGGCTGCGACATGCGGAAACCAGACAAGACATTGCTCGCCAGTGCTTAGCATGGCTTGACATGGTCTATAGTGGACGCCATGAATCCCGACGATGACGTCGCCCAGATCGCGGGGGAATTCCCTGGCTGGGAGGCATGGCAGGGCATCGACCGGATGTGGCACGCGCGGATCCGCGGAGCCACGCCGCCGGTGATGGTTCATGGCGAGGATCTGGTCGACCTGCGCGATCAGATCATCCGCCACCTCAAAGGTGTCGAGGCGCGCTGAGCCACCGGCTCAGCTCCGCCTCGCTCGGAGCCGTGGCCGGGCCGTGCCTGGTCACCGACAGCGCGGCCGCTCCGTTCGCGGTCCTGGCCGCGGCCACGGCGTCCGCGCCCTTGGCCAGGGCCGCGATAAAGGTCCCGGTGTGCGTGTCGCCCGCGCCGGTCGAGTCGACCGCCTCGACCCGGAAGCCCGGCACGTGCACCGGGACCGCATCCTTGGCGCCCGCCACCACGAGCAGGCAGCCGGCCGCACCGGTCCGCACCAGTATCCCCCCGCGCTGGCGGACCGGCGGCCGGCTGCCACCCGGGCTGCGATCCGCGGTGTCCAGGAAGCCGCCGGGGAAGCCGCCGGGGAAGCCGCCCGGGTAGCCGTCCAGGAACGACCGGCCGAGCGCGGTGGCGGCCGCCACGGGGTCCTGATCGCCGGTCAGCCGGCCGGCTTCGCGGGCGTTGCAGGTCAGCCAGTCCGCCCGGCGCAGCACCGGGACCAGCACCTCGTCGGGGATCTCGCCGACCAGCGGGCCCGGGTCGAGAAACACCTCGTTCCCCTCGTCCAGCCGCCCCAGCCAGTCCACGATCGCGGCCGCGCCGCCCGGGTCCAGCAGCCCGTACCCGGACAGGTACACCGCGTCGCGGGTCCCGGCCCGCACCCCGCGCAGGTCCCCGGCGGTCAGCGCGGACTCGGCCCCGCGGCTGGTCAGGAACGTCCGCTCGCCGCCGGCGTCGACGATCGTCACCACGAACCCGGTGTCCTGGTCCGGCTTCGGCCGCTGCAGCACCTCGATGCCCCGGCCGGCCAGCGCGGCCAGCACGAGCGCGGCGAACGGCCCGCGGCCGTAGGCCCCGGCGTAGCCGACCGCCAGCCCCTGGGCGGCGGCGGCCGCCATCACGTTGAAGCCCCCGCCCGCGGTGACCCGCGTGGCCGACGCCAGCACATCGTCGCCGCGCGCCGGCAGCGCGGGCACGTCGAGCACCACGTCCACGACCACGCTGCCGAGGTGCAGCAGCCGGCCGAACCGGCCGGTCACAACGGCGGTCCCGGCACCGGGTTGGCCGCCGCGCAGGCCGCCCGCAACCCGAGCAGGCCGGCCGCCACCGCGTCGAGCGGCAGCTCGTTCACGGCCACGACCGTGGCCCGTTCCCGGGCCGGGAACGCCCCGGCGCCGTGGCACGCGCCGGCCACCGCCCCGGCCATCGCGGCGATCGTGTCGCAGTCGCCGCCCGCGGACGCGGCCAGCCGGCACGCCAGCCAGGGGTCGTCCGGGCACGCGGCCAGCACGGCGAACGCGGCCGGCACCGACTCCTGGGTCGCCAGGCCGGTCCCCACGAGCTCGTAGATGGCTTGCGCGGCCGGTTCGGGCGCCAGCCCGGCCGCCAGCCCGGCGGCCCAGGCGATCCGCGCGCCCACGTCGGCGGCGGCCACCCAGTGCCCCCGGCCGGCCGCGAGCCGGGCGGCCGCGACGGCCAGCGAGGTCGCCTCGGCCACCGTGGCCCCGTCGATGCCCGCGCTCACCGCGGCCGCCACCGCCGCCGCCCCGGCCAGCGCCACCCCGGTGTTGTGGGTGACCAGGCTGGCCTCGACCACCCGGTCGACCAGCCGCCCGAGGTCGGCGGCGGGCGTGGCCACGCCGAGCGGGGCGATCCGCATCGCGGCACCGTTCGTGGTCCCGAGGCGCCCGGCCTGCTCAACGTCCGCGCCGGCCTGCAGTTCGGCCAGGGCCAGCCGGGTGGACGGCCCGAGCAGGTCCAGCGACCCGCGCCGCCGCATCGCGTCCTGCCACGCGAGCAGCCGCCGGGCCAGCTCGGCCGGGTCCGCCCGGCCGCCCCCCTCGATCAGCAGCCCGGCCAGCAGCAGCGCCTGCTCGGTGTCGTCGGTGACCGAGCCGGCCGGCCGCCCGGCCGCGAGCGGATGATCCGCCGGCCCGGGCTCGAACCGCTCGACCAGCGGGCCGTACCTGGCCACGATGGCCGGCCTGGGCCGCGACTGGGTCGGCATCCCCAGCGCGTCGCCGATCGCCAGCCCGTAGAGCGCGCCTTCCGCCCGGGACAGATCGGACATTTTTTACGCCCCGTCTCCCCCGTCCTGGTCAGCCAGACCGGTCCGGCCGGGCCCCCGCCACCGCTTCGCCGAGGCTCACCACCTCGATCAGCGGGGCATACAGCCGTAGCAACGCCAGCGCCTCCTCCTGGCTCTCGTCGTTCACCCCGGCGCACGCGTCGGCCACCACCTGCACGAACACCCCGGCGTCGGCGGCGGCCACCGCGGTGGACAGGACGCAGCAGTCGGTGGACACCCCGGCCAGGACCAGCCGGCCGCCCGCGCCCACCCGGCTCTCGAGTTCCGGGCCCCACTTGCTGAATGTGGTCGCGTCAAGGGCGGGTGCCGCGCACGCGGCCTCGTCGGCGAACGGCCCGGCCAGCCGGTAGATCGGGTCATCGGGCGGCCGCAGCGCGAACGGCCACTGCTCGTAGTAGCCCCGCCACGCCCCGGCCGGCTCGGCGGGCGCGACGAACCGGGTGAACGTGACCCGCGGCCGGAACGCCGCGACCAGCTCCTGCACCGGGCCGGTGATGTCGCCGAACCGGGGCGTGAACCAGGCGCTGGCCGGATCGGCGAACACCTCCTGCATGTCGATGACCGCCAGCCAGGGCGGGGGCGCGCCGGTCATGCCGGCCGCGGCGCCGGGGCCGACTCCTGGGCCCGCACCGAGGACCGCTCGAAGGCCAGCGTGACCACGAACCCGAGCACCAGGGCGAGCAGCACGCCCAGGTTGGCGAACGCCCAGGCGCCGGCCTTGCCGCCCAGCCCGAACGGGCCGAGCAGGTAGCCCTGCCAGGTCAGCCAGCTGGCCGCGGTGTTGGTGACCAGGCCCCAGCCGAGCGCGGTGGCGACCACGATGATCGCGATCGGGAGCGGCCGGACGTTGCCGTAGCGGCCCTTCGGGTTGTACAGCTCGGGCTCGGCGTAGTCGCGGCGGCGCAGCAAGATGTCGGCCAGCATGATCCCGGCCCAGGCCGCGATCGGGACGCCGAGCGTGGTCAGGAACCCCTCGAACTGCCCGACGAAGTTGCTGGCGAAGAACACCACGTAGATCGTTCCGCCGATCATCACGGTGCCGTCGATCAGGGCGGCCACGAACCGCGGCGCGCGCAGGCCGGCGGTGAGCAGCGCCAGCCCGGAGGAGTAGATGTCCAGCACCGACCCGCCGACCAGGCCGAGGACGGCGACGATCGCGAACGGGACCAGGAACCAGGTCGGCAGCAGCGAGGTCAGCGCGCCGATCGGGTTGGCGCCGATGGCGCTGGACAGGCTGGACGAGGAGCCGGCCAGCAGCAGCCCGAACACCAGCAGCACGACCGGCGCCACCGACGAGCCGAACGTGGTCCAGCCGATCACGCCGCGGCTGGACGAGCTCCGGGGCAGGTAGCGGGAGTAGTCGGCCGCCGCGTTCACCCAGCCGAGCCCGAACCCGGTCATCACGAACACCAGCGCGCCGATCACCTTCTCCGGCGAGCCGGACGGTATCGCGGCCACCGTGTGCCAGTGGATCTTGTCGGCGACCAGCACGATGAAGATCACGGTCAGCACGCCGGTCACGATCGTGATCACCGACTGCATCCGCATGATCAGGTCGAAGCCCATGACCCCGCCGATCACGGTCAGCGCGGCCACCACGATCAGCGCGACGACCTCGGTCCCGGTGCCGCCGCCCACCCCCAGGCGCGTGAACACGGTCGCCGTGGCCAGGGTGGCGAGGATGGTCAGCACCGTCTCCCAGCCGACGGTCAGCACCCACGAGATCACCGACGGCAGCTTGTTGCCGCGGACCCCGAACGCGGCCCGGCCGAGCACCATGGTCGGGGCGGATCCCCGCTTGCCGGCCACCGCGATGAACCCGCACAGCAGGAACGAGACGATGATCCCGACCAGCCCGACCAGGACGGCCTGCCAGAAGGAGATGCCGAAGCCGAGCACGAACGAGCCGTAGCTCAGCCCGAGCACCGACACGTTGGCCGCGAACCAGGGCCAGAACAGGCTGCGCGGGCGGCCCTTGCGCTCGGCATCGCCGATGACGTTGATGCCGTTGCTCTCGATCTGCAGCGGATGCAGCTCCGCCCCGCCGGTCGAGGCAGTGTCCTCGGCGGCCAGTCGCTCAGCCATCGCCAGTCCCTTCCCGTGACGCCATGCCGGTCATTCCGCGACGCCCTCTCCTGCTAGCAAAGCAGCAAGCGGCCGCCGGGCCGGATTCCCGGCCCTTATCACAGCACGCCGCGCGCCCGGCATCATCGGCCATCTGGCCGATGCCGGCGCGCGTGGTCCTCGTCCGCGCGGCTCGGGATCAGCCCGGCCAGCAGGATCTCCGCGGTCCGCCGCAGCCGCGGCGTCAGGTCGACGCAGGCCTGGCCCAGGGCCGGGTCGGATGCGTAGAGCTCGGCCAGGGCGGGCGGCGGGTTGGCGATCTGCCACAGCGAGCCGGCCAGGGACGCCAGGGTGGCGACGAACTCCCGGCACTCGGCCCGGGTCAGCGCGGGCATGACCCGGTGCACCAGCCCGGCCGCCTCGTCGACCACTCCGAGTGAGGTCAGCTTGTAGCGGCGCACGGCCTCGGGCGAGACGTTGCGCTCCAGGTTGAGCGGGGTGTGCGCGATGAGGTCGCACAGCAGCGGCCGGTCGCCGAAGCCGCGCGCGAACACGTCGGCGACCAGGCGGGCGGAGCCCTCGGCGCCGGCCAGCCCGGCGTGCAGCGCCTTCGCCCAGTCCAGCCAGGCCTCGGCGGTCAGCTCCAGGAAGATCTGCTCCCGGGTCTCGAAGTAGCGCAGCAGGGCCGACTTGTGGATGCCGACCCGCGCGGCGATGTCGGCCAGGCTCACGTTGCGGACCCCGTCGCGCAGCGCCAGCTCACGCGCGGCGCCGAGGATGGCGTCCCGGCGCCGCAGCTTCTGCTCCGGGCGCCGGGCGCGCTGGAAGGTCTCCGCGGTCACGGCCCCCAGTTTACCTAACGCAACGTCGTTCTGTTATTATCGCAACGGTGTTGTGTTAAGCCTAGGTTCGCGAAGGGACAGGGCTCATGCCGAAGGTCTTCTTTCTCACCGGCGCCACCCGCGGCCTCGGCCGCCAGATCGCCGAGGCCAGCCTGGCCGCCGGGCACCAGCTGGTCGCCACCGCGCGCAACCCCGATGGCCTGGCCGGCCTGGCCGGCCGCTACGGCCCGCAGGTCCTGCCGGTCGCGCTCGACGTTGCCGACGCCGGCGCGGCGCGGGCGGCGGTGGCCGCGGGCGTCGCGGCGTTCGGCCGGATCGACGTCGTGGTCAACAACGCCGGCTACGCGAACCTCGCGTCGGTCGAGGACATCACGCTGGACGACTTCCGGGCCCAGGTCGACACGAACCTGTTCGGCGTCGTGAACGTCACCAAGGCCGCGCTGCCGGTGCTGCGGGAGCAGGGCGGCGGCCGCATTATCCAGGTCTCCTCCATCGGCGGGCGGCTGGCCACGCCCGGGCTGTCGGCCTACCAGGCCTCGAAGTGGGCGGTCGGCGGGTTCTCGGAGGTGCTGGCCCGCGAGGTCGGCCCGCTCGGCATCAAGGTCACGGTCCTGGAGCCGGGCGGCATGCAGACCGACTGGGCCGGGTCGTCCATGCGGGTGCCGCCGATCAGCGAGCCCTACCAGGCGACCGTCGGCGTCATCGCCCGGGTGCAGCACGACCAGGGCAGCGGCGCCGCGCTGGGCGACCCGGCCAAGGTGGCCCGGGTCGTCCTGGAGGTGGCCGGGATGGACGATCCGCCGCTGCGGCTGATCCTGGGCAGCGAGGCCTACGCGTACGCGTCGGCGGCCGCCCGGGCCCGGGCCGAGTCCGACGCCGCCTGGCACCAGCTCACGATCTCCACCGACCGCGACGACGCCACCGCCGCGGAGCGCGATCCCCTCGCCGCCCGGTGACCCGCGGCCTGGCCGCCGGATGACCCGCCCGCCGGTCACGCTATGGTCAGCCGGTGACAAACCGAGCGATCCTGGTGACCGGGGCGTCGCGCGGCATCGGGCGCGCGATCGCCGAAGCCTTCGCCGACGCCGGCGACCGGATCGCCGTCCACTACCGCGACTCCTCCGGGCTGGCCGCCGAGGTAGCGGCCGGGCTGCCCGGCGCCGGGCACGCGGTCGTCCAGGCCGACATGGCCGACCCCGAGGCGGTGCGCCGCATGGTCGACGCCGCCGCCGAGGCGCTCGGCGGCCTGGACGTGCTGGTGAACAACGCCGGCGTGTTCACCCCGCACCCGATCACGCAGACGTCGTACGAGCAGTGGCAGGAGGCCTGGCGGCACACCCTCGGGGTGAATCTGGTCGGCGCCGCCAACGCGACCTGGTGCGCGGTCCGGCATATGACCCGCGGCGGCCGCGTCGTCAACGTGTCCTCGCGCGGCGCGTTCCGCGGCGAGCCGGAGCAGCCGGCCTACGGGGCCAGCAAGGCCGGCCTGAACGCCCTCGGCCAGTCGCTGGCGCGTGCCCTCGCCCCGCAGGGCATCGCGGTCGCCGCCGTGGCGCCGGGGTTCGTCGACACCGACATGGCCACCGGGCACCTGGACGGCGCCAGGGGCGAGGCGATCCGGGCCCAGAGCCCGTTCCGCCGGGTGGCCACGGCCGATGAGATCGCCGCCGCGGTGCTGTACCTGGCCTCGCCCGAGGCCGAATGGGCCAGCGGTGCCATTCTCGATCTCAACGGTGCCTCCTATCTCCGGTCGTAATATCTGAATCAATGGCTGGCCTATTGGGTAGGACCAGCCCCGTGCCTCATACAACGCCGTATTACGAGAGGGCCATCGATGGCGCAGCGGCACAGAACGCTCAGGACATCGAGCCGGCCGACGACCCTATTCGAGATGATGAGCGCGTCAGAAAGCCGACCAGGCTTGGCAATTTCGTCATATTCCTGACCTCAGCCGATCGGACCAGGATCGGCTCGTATCCCGAGCGCCAGCGCTACATCACCATTGGCCTGCTCATGCTGGTCACGGCGGCCCAGGCGTTCTACGCGGCCTGCCTGCTCGCGTCGGTGGGCTTCAGGCGCCCGTTCGACCAGGTGCTCGGGTTCGGCTTCTTCTTCGCCGCGGCGGTCCTGCTCATCGACCGGTCGATCATCGGCTACGTGCCCCCGGTCAGGTTCGACGGGCTCGGCCGGCCGAGGCCGCCGCGGCGGTTCACCCCGATCATCGTGGCCCGGCTGATGGTCGCCGTGGCCGCCGCCGTGCTGATGTCCGAGCTGGTGCTGCTGCAGTTCTTCGCGTCCGACATCAAGGCGCAGATACTGTCCGATCACCTCGCGGCGTCGCAGCAGGCAAACACTCAGGTGACCCGGCTTTATCAATCACAGATAACTATTCTTCAAGGCCAGATAAACACGGCGCAACGGGAAGTTAATGAGCGTCAGGCCGCCTACCTGAACGCACAGAAGGAAGCCAACTGCCAGGAATTCGGCTGCAGCGGAATCACGGCCGGGCGCGGGCCAGGATTCACGG
>Ga0335072_10007102_pt1 | contig 16346 bp, 17 predicted proteins | sample Lox_Sample_21_FD_206725 | JGI IMG/M metagenome (GOLD analysis project Ga0335072, IMG submission 206725) | Soil microbial communities from Loxahatchee National Wildlife Refuge, Florida, United States - Lox_Sample_2.1 | ecosystem: Environmental > Terrestrial > Soil > Wetlands | place: USA...
GGCGCCGACGGGGCTCGCGAGCGGCGCGTCGCTCGAGGCTGCGCCCAAGTACTGCGCGGCGCAATTGAGCAGTCCGGGGCGGGTGAGGCTCGGATCCGCGGCGGCGTTGGAGTAGATCGAATCCGCGGTGCACGCGAGGTCGGCCCACGGAGAGAGCGCGAGCGCCGCGGCCGGCGGGGGCAATCCGAGCCGACGCGCTTCGGCGAGCGCGGCGATCGCGAGCCCACCGCCGGCGGAGTCTCCGGCGACTGCGATTGAGGCGGGGGAATAACCCTCATCGATGAGCCAGCGGTAGGCCGCTACGGCATCCTCCACCGCCGCCGGGAAGGGATGCTCGGGCGCGAGGCGGTAATCGATGCCGAGTCCGCGAGCACGACTCGCCTGCGCAAGCCCGCTCCAAAGCGGGCGATAGCTCCAGGCATCGCCGATGACGTAGCCGCCGCCGTGCAGATAAAGGAGCACGCGGTGCTCGGCCGCCTCGGGCGTTCGCGACCAGAATCCGCGCACGCCGCGGGCGGCAATCGGTGCGAAGTCGATGCCCTGGGGCGGCGGGATGTTGGCCAGCATGTCGCTGAATTGCCGCCGCGCGATGGCTGCAGGCTGCGTGAGATCGGGTCCTGCCCCACCGCGCAGCATCTCGATGATGCCCGCCAACTGCTCCTGGCTCATGAGGTGACCTCGGCGCGCGCCGCATCCAGGCGCTCCCGAAGTCTACCGAAACGCTCGCCTCGGGTTCATGACCATCCTGCGCGGCCACGCTATGCTGTGCGGCATCGATGCGCCTGGGAACTCACACATGCTCGATACCGATGTGCTGATCGTCGGAGCCGGACCGGTCGGCTTGTTGAGTGCGCTCGCGCTCGTGCAGAAGGGCGTGGGAGTCACGGTGATCGAGGCCGATGCGCGCCTCAACGACTCTCCACGCGCCGCGATCTACTTTCCCTCGACGCTCTGCGCGCTCCAGGAGCTCGGAGTGCTCGAGGATCTCGAGCGGCGCGGGTTTCGCAACGCGCGACTGGGGCACCACGTGCCCGGACTCGGCTTCCGCGCCCTGATGACACTCGAGGTCCTGCGGGGCATCACCTTCGATTACATGGTCCACGCCGGACAGGACGTGGTCGACGAGGTGGCGCTCGAGCACGCGCGGCGCCGCGGTGCGCGCGTGCTCTTCGAGCACTGCCTCACGGGGCTCGAGCAGGACGCGGGCGGCGCAACCGCTCGCATCGCAACTCCCGCGGGCGAGCGCGTGCTGCGCGCGAGCTGGGTGATCGGAGCGGATGGCGCGCGCAGCACCGTGCGCCATTTGCTCGGAGTGGATTTCGAGGGTCATACCTGGGCAAACCGCTTCGTCGCGACGAACGTGTACTGCGATTTCCCGGCAGCCGGCTACGAGCCTGCGAATTTCATCTGCGACCCGGTCTACTCCGGCGTCGTCGCGCTGCTCGACCGCGAGGGACTGTGGCGCCTCACCTATCAGGAGGACGCCGCCCTTCCCGTGGAGACGTTCATGGAGCGGCTGCCCGAGCGCTACGCGCACTTCATCCCCGCGGGCATGCACTACCAGATCAAGGCGGCGCGTCCCTACACCATTCACCAGCGCTGTGCGGCGCGCTTGCGCGTGGGTCGCGTCTGTCTCGCGGGCGACGCGGCGCACGCGACGAACCCGCTCGGCGGGCTCGGACTGACGACCGGGGTGTGGACCGGACTCATCCTGAGCGACCTGCTCGGCGCAGTGATCGGCGGCGAGGCCGAGGCCGCGATCCTCGACCGCTTCTCGCAGGAGCGGCGGCGCGTTTTCTGGGAGGTGACCTCGCCCGGGGCGACCGAGAACAAGCGCATGGCGGAGGAGAAGGATCTCGAGCAGCGCCGGCGGGATCTCGCGACGGTGCAGGCCGCAGCCGATAACCCTGAGATCGCGCGCCTGATGATGGCCTTCCCGTTCAAAGTGATCGGCGATCCGCTGCGTGAGAATTCGCGCTGGCGCGGGTTCGATCCGACCGCCCCGGCGGGCATCGACCTCTCGGCACGACGCTCTCAGGTCGGCTGAGGCGACGCGCAGAGCGGGCGCTCCTGCGGCCGGCCCTCAGCTGAGGCCGTTGGCTGCGATCCAGCGCTCGATGACCGCCGCGACGGTGTCGCTGTTGATCTCGAGCATCATCGCGTGACCGTTGCCGTGCACGCCGTGATCCTCGAGCCGCAGGTGCTCGATGTGCGCGCCGGCCTGACGCAGAAAATCGACCACTCCGTGATTGTCGGTCGCCATCCACGAGGCCTCCGCGGTCACGACGACGATCGGAAAGCCCTCAAGGTGCGGCAGGCGGCGCGCCGGCTCCTTCTGCACCCGACACGCCACCGTTCCCGCACGCACCGGCGCGCGCTCCTCGAGCTGGAGCTCCGAGGGTGAGGCGGCCGGCGGGTCGAAGGTGAGCGGCGCGGCCGTCAGGCCCCACTGCAGCGTTCCACCCGCCCGCTCGGTGAAGGGCGGGCCCGAGGGCTCGACTGCGATGATGGCCTTGACGAGGTTCGGGCGCGCATCGGCGGCGAGCCAGCCGGCCGGACCTCCTGCCGAGTGCGTGAGCAGAATCGCGGGGCCGACCGCATCGAGAAGCTCGGCCATTGCGCGCTGGACATCGCGGTGCGCCTGCGCGAGGTTCGCCTGATGCGGGCCCGCGCTCGCGAGGAAATGATCGAACAGCCGGTCCCCGAATGTCCCCGGTCCGGGCCACTTGTCGTGCAGGCGCGCTTGCGGATAGCGATCGGGATAGCGCTCGGGGTGGCAGAACCATTCGGCGAGAAACGCCGTTGGCAGGAGGGGTCCCATCGGTCCGAGCACATCCGGGTGGAAGGGCGCGCGCCCGTGTCCCGGTCGGTCGACGACGTAGACTGCGTGCCCGCGGCGGACGAACCAGTGAACCCAGCCCTCGCGGCCGTCGACCGTGCCGAGGAAGTCGAGCCCCTGCCCGCCGCCGCCGTGCACGAGAATGAGCGGCCAGGGATGACGGAGCTCCTGCGGTATCCAGTACTCGACGTACATCGGTGCGCGCAGCGCTGGACCCGCGGAGGTTTCGCAGCGCTCGCCGCTCACCCAAAAGAAGCCCTGTGCGGCGAGCGTCAGGGCGCCACGGCTCGCGGCGTGCAGCTCTCCCGGCCGCACCGGCTTGACCGGACCGGTCACCACCGAACTCCGGCTGCTCGCACCGCGCCGGCGTGCTCGCTCCGCAGGAGGCCGCGTTCGTTGATCATGAGCACCTCTCGAGCGATGAAGGTCGCGACGCTACTCGCGCGGCAGCCTGGCCGGGGCCTACGGAGCGCGGTAGCGCCCGTCGGCCAATTTGGCGTCGATCAGGGCCTCCGCCGCCACCCAATCCTCGAGCTCATGCCCGGCGCCGAAGCCGCGACGTTCGGCCAGGAAGTATGCCGCCTCGCAGATCATCGCGTAGCGCTGCGCGGCCGTAATCGGCGCCTGCATCCGCGAGAGCAGCGCCTGGGGCGCGCGCGCCGTCGCGGCCGTGCGTGGCAACGGTGCGTCGGCCGGTCGTTGCGACCCCTTTCGGCTGCGGGATTTTGCGATCTCGGTCATCGCGGTCACTCCTCGGGTTCCGATTTTGGCGATCCTCCGCGCGCCGCTCCGATCGTGCAATACGAGCTTCTACGAACGAGCCGGCGGGCACTCGCTGCGCGCAGTCGCTCCGTGGCGGCGCGTACTGCGCCACGCGCAAGTACCTATACCGCGCACCGGCGTCCGAGCCTAGGATCGATCGCAAGGACGTGAGGCCGCGCGAGGCAGCGGGCCCAAGGGCAGGTAACGTATGACAACCGAACGAATGCCGAGACTGATCGCATCCATCGTGGTCGCAAGCGCGCTCATGGTTGCGGCCGCGGGAACCGGGCTCGCGCAGCGGAGCGGTGCTGCGCCTGCGCACGGCGCCGCGGGCGCGCACGCGGGCGGCGCGCCCCGCGCTGGCGGTGGCGGTGCGGCTCCTGGACGCGGCAGCTACGGAGGCGGATACCGCGGCGGATACTCCGGATACGGATATGGCTCGCGCGGATATGGATGGGGTTCGCGCTGGGGCTGGGGAGCGGGTTACGGCTGGGGGTGGGGCTGGCCGCTCGGGGTTTATATCGCTTCGCTCCCGCTTTACTACTCGACGCTGTGGTGGGGCGGCATTCCCTACTACTATGCCGACGGCAATTATTATGCGTGGGACGACAGCGTCGGTGAGTACCAGCAGATTGAGCCGCCCGGCGCAGTCGCTCAGCAGGCGACGGGCGCACCGGCGGGCTCGATGGAGCTCTTTGCGTACCCGAAGAGCGGGCAGAGCGATTCGCAGCAGGCGAGCGACAAGGCCGAATGCCGCCGCTGGGCCGAGGCACAGAGCGGATTCGATCCGGCGGCCTCCAACGCGATGGATGCGCGCCGGCAGGATTACCTCCGCGCCGAGGCCGCTTGCCTGGAGGGGCGCGGATACAGTGTGGAGTAGGGGATTGATTGGCGGCACCTGCGGGCTGCAGGGAGGAGGAGTTCGACCATGTACAAGCGCATTCTCGTACCATTTGACGGGAGCCCCACGGCGAAGCTCGGTTTGAGCGAGGCGATCAAGCTCGCCAAGGAGCAGGGTGCGACGCTGCGCATCGTTCACGTTCTCAACGAATGGCTCGCGGTGTCCCCCGATGCCTCGGGCGCCGATCTTGGACCGGTCGTCGAAGGGCTGCGCGCCGCGGGCGAGGCGATCCTCGATGAGGCGGACAAGGCCGCGCGCGCGGCCGGGGTGGATGCGCATACGGTGCTCGTGGAGGAGATGGGGGATCCGGCGGGTGTGCAGATCGTCCGCGACGCGCGCGAGTGGCCCGCGGATCTGATCGTCTGCGGCACGCACGGCCGACGGGGCGTTCGGCGGCTCCTGCTCGGGAGCGACGCCGAGTACGTGGTGCGCCATTCGCCGATGCCAGTGCTCACGGTGCGCGGCGAAGCCGCGCCCGAGGAGCCCTCTTCACCCCTCACTGTCGGGTGATGCTCGCGGCGCCCGTCACGATGTCGAGCAGCTCCGCGGTGATCTCTTCCTGGCGCGCCTGACGAGCCTGCTGCTGCAGCTCCTCGAGCCGCTTCGCGACGTTGTCGTGCGCGGCCTCCATCGCGGCGAACCGCGCCGCATTCTCGCTCGCGAGCGCGTCGGTGGCTGCCCGCGTCAGTCGCGCAAACACGTATTCGGCGATGAGCTTCTCGAGAAGCTCCGCGGGCGCGAGATTGTGTAGCGGCGGCAGCTGCGCCCGCGTTCCGACGGGGCGTTTGAGGTCGATGGGGAACAGCGTGCGGCGCTCGATCGTGGGCGCAGCGCTGCGCCGGTAGCGGGCGAAGATCATCCGTGCTTCACGGACCTCCCCCGCGGAGATCGCCCGGTAGAGCTCGGCGAGGATGTGCCGGACCGTGTCCGGAACCGAGGCGAGGCGTGTCGGGAGCGGCAATCGCCAGCCGATTCTCAAGCCGCGCTCTTCGGCGAGGGCCGCTCCGCGGCTTCCGAGCGGGCAGAGCACGTCGCTCGCGCCCAGATCCTCGCATGCCGCATCGAGCAGGCGCTCGTTGAGTCCGCCCACGAAGCCGCTCTCGCTCAGAAAGACGATCACCAGCCGCACCGATCGCGCCGGGGCGCGGGTCGTTGCGGAACCCTCGGGCGTCAATTGCAGCGCATCCGCGATCGCCGTCGCGATCGTGGCCGCGTACTGGCGGATGCCGTCGAGCGCCTTCACGGCCTCCTGGACGCGCATGCTCGCAAGCGAGCGCAGCGCAGCGACAATCTGCTCGAGCTCCGTGAGGCTCGCAACGCGATCCTGGAGCTCGGCGAGGCGTGTCACGAGGATCCGCTCCGGCTCGCCGTGGCAGGGGGCGCCGCGGCAGCCGCGAGCGGGCGCGCGAGCGAGGCGAGCGCCTCCTTCAGCCGCGCGCGCTCCCCATCGGAGAGTGCGGGCGACTGGTCCGTGAGTGCCAGCACCTCGGGGCAGTGCACCGCGAGCGCATCGCGGAGTCCCGAGCGAAATTGAGCGATGCACTCGAGCGGAACACCATCGAGCACCCGCTCGCCCACGGCGAGGAGCAGTGCAACCTCCTCCCCGAGACTGAGCGGTGCGAACTGCGGCTGGCTCAGCACCGCGCGCATCCGCCGCCCGTGCTCGATCACCTTGCGGGTGCGCTCATCGACCATGGTCCCGAATCGAGTGAATACCTCGAGCTCGAGGAATTGCGCGTAATCGAGCCGCAGACTCTCCGACAGCGGCTTGAGCGCGGGGGCCTGTGCCTTGCCGCCCACCCGCGAGACGCTCCGGCCGACATCGATGGCGGGCTTCTGACCCTCGTAGAAGAGCCGCGGGTCGAGGTAGATCTGCCCGTCGGTAATCGAGATCAAGTTGGTCGGAATGTAGGCGCTCAAGTTTCCGGCCTGAGTCTCGGCGATGGGCAGTGCCGTGAGTGAGCCGCCGCCCCGCTCCGCGGAGAGCTTCGCCGAGCGCTCGAGAAGCCGCGAGTGAATATAGAAGATGTCGCCCGGATAGGCCTCGCGTCCCGGCGGTCGCTGCAGCAGGAGCGAGAGCTGCCGGTAGGCGGCGGCGTGCTTGGTGAGGTCGTCGATGACGAGCAGCACGTCGTGGCCGCGGGACATGAAGTATTCCCCCATTGCACAGGCGGCGTAGGGAGTGAGCCACTGCAGTCCCGGGAGCGCATCGGCCGCGCCGATGACGTAGATGCACCGCTCGGGTGCCCCATGGAGGCGTACCGCATCGATCACGCGTGCCACCGACGATGATTTCTGGCCTACGGCGGCGTAGATCGAGATCACATCGGTCGCGCGCTGATTGATGATGGCGTCGACGGCGATGGCCGTCTTGCCGGTGCCGCGGTCGCCGATGATGAGCTCACGCTGGCCGCGGCCGAGCGGGATCGTGGCGTCGATGACGAGGATTCCGGTTGCCAGCGGTCGCGATACGAGTGCGCGCTCCACGATCTGCGGCGCCGGCTCCTCGATCGGCGCGAACGTGGTCGCGGCGATCGGCTCACCGCCGTCGAGCGGGGCTCCGAGCGGATCGACCGCACGCCCGAGCAGCGCCTCGCCGACCGGTACCCGGGCGACCTCTCCCGTGCCGTGCACGAGACTGCCGGCGGCGACCGCGGGGGACTCACCGAGCAGCACGCAGCCGATCGTCTCCTCGCCGAGATCGACGGCGAGCCCATGTGCGCCACCGGCAAACTGAAGCAGCTCGTCGAGTCGCGTGTCAGGCAGCCCCGAGACCGTGGCGACCCCGTCGCCCACGCGCACGACTCGACCGATTTGCTCGAGCTGCGGAGCGAGCGGCGCGGCACCGATCCGTCCGGAACGTTCGGCGAGCCAGTGGTGCAGATCGTCGCTCAATGTCGGCATACGGCTTGCCGCCTCAGCCGCGCTCGAGCTCGGCGCGGATCGCCTGCGCCGCGCTCTTGAGCGAGAACGACACGATGGTATTGGGGAAGTGCAGCTCCGCGCCGGCAACGAGCTTGGCATCGACCGCGAACGACACCTGCACGGGACACCCGAGCGCCTGCGCGAGCCGCGCGCGCCACGCGGCAGCCGCCTGCTCGGAAAGTGCGGAGGCCGTCAGGACGTCGAGTGCGCCCGCACCCGCGAGCTGGCGCACGAGCGCATCGCGCTCGGGGCTCGGTAGCGCGGTGAGGTAGAGTCCGATGCGCTCGAGCCACGCCTGCGCGCGCAGCTCGTGCGGCAGCTCGAGGAGCACGCGCCGTGCGACCTCGACGCCGAGATCGACTGCGGCATGGCGCGCCGCCTCGAGCGCCTGCGTGCGCTCCGAGGCGAGTGTGCCGCGCGCCTGCTCGAGCATCGCGGCCGCCTCGCGCCCGGCGGCCGCGCGCTCGGTCGCGGTCGCCTCTTTGGCCTCCGCCGCGGCCGCCGCGAGGACCGCGGCCCGCTCGGCCGCGAGCGCGGCGCGCTCGCGCTCGAGCGCGGCGAGCTGAGCCTTGGCATCGCCTTCCGTCCGCTGCGCCTCGGCGAGCTCGCGATCGAGCCCCGCACGGCGCGCGTCCACCATCTTGAGGACGGGACGATAGAGAAAGTGCTGCAGCAGCCACACCAGCACGGCGAAGTTCACCGTCTGCAGCAGCAGTGTCGTCCAGGAGAAGTGCATGCGGGCTTTAGGCGTACGGATTGGCGAACAACAGGAGAAGCGCCACCACCAGGCAGTAGATGGCCATCGTCTCGATCATGGCGAGCCCGACGAAGAGCGTGCGCGAGATCGTCCCCGCCGCCTCCGGCTGGCGAGCGATGGCGTCCATCGCCGCCGCGACCGAGCGGCCCTCGGCGAGCGCGGGGCCGATGGATCCGATCGAGACCGCGACCGCGGCACCGATGATGCTGATGAGCTTGGCGTCCATAGATGACTCTCGAGCGCTGCTGAACTTTAGGATGATTCGCCGCCGCCGGCTGCAGCGCCGATGAAGACGGTGGCGAGAACGGTGAAGATGTAGGCCTGGACCACTCCGACGAGGACCTCGAGCGCCATGAGCGGAATGGGCACGAGCAGCCCGGCGAGCGCGATGGTGAGCGCGATCACGAACTCACCGCTCATGATGTTGCCGAACAGACGCACCATGAGCGAGAACGTGCGCGTCACCTCCGAGATCACGTTGAGCGGCAGCATGACGAGCTTGGGCTTCGCGAAGCTCGCGAGATAGCCGAGCGGCCCGAGCGAGCGGGCGCCGAAATAATGCACCGCGAAGAACACGATGAGCGCGAGCGCCGCCGGCGTCTCGATCTTGCCGGTCGGCGCCTCGACGCCGGGTACGAGACCCGATAGGTTGGCGGCGATGAGATAGATGAACAGGGTGGCGATGAGCGGTAGATACGGCCGCGCGTCCTTGCGGATGACCTCCTCGATCTGGGCCGAGATTGCGGTGACGAGCAGCTCCAGGATCATTTGACGCCGCGACGGCGCGACGGCGAGGCGGCGGGTGAGCGCCCACGAGCCCAATGCGAGCACCGCCATGATGACCCAGGTCGTGAGCACGGGCCGAGTGATGGCGAGCGGTCCGAGGTGCGCGACCACGAGACTGGACAGCGGCGAGGGGTGCATCAGGGGCTCCGCGGGCAGGCGCGCAGCGCCCAACCCCGCGCGGCCAGGAAGCCGATGAGACTCGCGAGCAGCGGCAGCGCCCCCAGGCGCCCGAGCACGGCAAAGAACGCGGCCGCGCCAACGAGCCGCGCCGCGGTGAGCGCAAGGGGCGCGAACCGGCTCGCCCCGCTCGAGAGTCCCTCGACCGAGCGGCGCAGCAGCGCAAAATACCCGCGCCCGAGTGCACCCCCGGCCGCCGCAGCGCCGAGCGCGGCCGCAACCGTCATGAGCGGCGGAGCGGCACTCATCCGCGACGCACCCGCTGCCAGGCGAGGGAACAGCCGAGGGCGAGACCGGCCGTGAGCAGGCCGAGCGTCCAGAACAGTCCGCTTCGAAAGTGCCGATCGAGGAGGCGGCCGGCAAAGATTCCGAGCAGCGTCGGGATGACGATTGTCCAGCCGATCACCCCGATCAGGGCGAGATCCTGTCCAATCGAGCGGCGCCCTTCGCGTAGCCCGCGCTCAAGACGCTCGCGTCGCGTGCGCACGGCCGCATCGAGGCGCTCCTCGTGCGCTCCGTCGGTGGGCGGATCCGTCGTCACGGCGTGGTTCCATCGCCCGCCAGGGGCGGGGGCTCACCGGCCGCGGCGCTGCTCGAGCGCTGCGGTCGCAGCAACCGGACGATCTGGTGGATTGCCGCGAGGTAGAGCCGCTGCGCGTCCGCATGGGCGGCACGCTCCTCCTCGAGCTCGCGCCGAAACTTCTCGAGCGTCGTCGATTCGAGCTCCGTTAGATCATCGCCCGCGACCGCCTCGGGCGTGGCCACCTCGATGCGAGCGCCCCCGCGAATCTCGAGCAGGCCGCCGCGCACCGCCACGTGATGCTCGGCACCCCGGGAGTCACGCCAGCTCAAGAGCGAGACGGCGAGCACCGTGATGAAGTCCGCATGTCCCTGCAGCAAGCCGAACGCCCCCGTGTCGTCCTCGGCGCGCACGTGGATCACATCGTCCGCCTCGACGATCCGCGTGAGCGGGGTCGAGACCGTGAGTCTCATGCCGCGCCGGCCTTCGCGCGCCGTTCGCGCTCGCGTGCTTCATCGATGTCCCCGATCATGTACAGGGAGCTCTCCGCCCAGCCGTCGGTCTCGCCGCTCAGAATGGCGCGGCACCCCGCAAGCGTGGCATCGAGCTCCACCGTGCGTCCCGGCCGCCCGGTGAACGGCACGGTGACCATGAACGGCTGAGTGAGGAAGCGCATCAGCAGGCGCGCCCGCTTCACCTGTGTGCGGTCCGCCGCCGAGAGCTCCTCGATTCCGAGCAGCGCGATCACCTCCTGCAGCTCGCGGTAATGCGCAATCATCTCGCGCACATCCTGTGCGATCTGAAAATGATCCGCGCCCACCACGAGCGGATCGAGGAGGCTCGAGGTCGAGGCGAGCGGATCGACCGCGGGGTACATGCCCTCGCTCGCCATCTCGCGCGAGAGGACGATCGAGGAGTCGAGGTGGCTGAAGATCTCCGCCACCGCCGGATCGGTGAAGTCGTCGGCGGGCACGTACACCGCCTGGATCGAAGTGATCGCGGCTCCGGCAACCGGGGCGATGCGCTCCTCGAGCTCCGCGATCTCGGTCGCAAGCGTCGGCTGATAGCCGACTCGCGACGGCAAGCGGCCGAGGAGGCCGGAGACTTCCGCCCCCGCCTGTACCAGACGGTAGACGTTGTCGATCAGCAGCAGCACGTTCTCGTGCGCGGTGTCGCGAAAGTACTCCGCGATCGCGAGCGCCGCGAGTCCCACCCGCCAGCGTGCACCCGGTGGCTCATTCATCTGCCCGAACACGAGCGCGGTGCGGCGCATCACGCCGGATCCCTGGAGCTCGAGCAGCAACTCGTGTCCCTCGCGCGACCGCTCGCCGATGCCGGCGAACACCGAGAGTCCCGAATAGTGCTCGACCGTGGTGCGGATCAGCTCCATGATGAGCACGGTCTTGCCGACGCCCGCCCCGCCGAACATGGCGGCCTTGCCGCCCTTGAGGAGCGGGGCGAGCAGGTCGATCACCTTGATCCCGGTATGAAAGATCTCGCGCGCGGTGACTTGTGCGTCGAGCGCCGGCGCTGCCGCGTGCACGGGGCGCCGCGCGGTTCCTTCGGGAAGCGCGGGGCCGCGATCGGTGGGCTCGCCCACCACGTTGAGAAGCCTTCCGAGCACCGATTCCCCCACCGGCACGCGAATGGGTCCACCGAGCCCGCGCGCGCGGGCGCCGCGCCGTAATCCGCTGGTGCTCGCGAGCGCGACCAAGCGGACCCGGTGGGTGTCGAGGTGCTGCTGCACTTCCGCGACGATCGGCGGGCCGCGATCCCAATCGATCGCGACCGCCTCGCGGATTGGGGGCAGCGCATCCGGGGCGAATGCCGCATCGATGATCGAGCCGTGCACACTCACGACGCGGCCTGCCGCGGGCTCCACCGCGGGCGATTGCGCACTGTCGGCGCTCGCCGTGATCGTCATCATCGCCTCTGGTGGTGTCATTGCAGGTAGAGCTCCTGCGGAGCATCGCGCGCCGCGCCCATCCTCTTCAATCAAGCGCACCGCGGAAATCCGTACATCATCTTACGTCCGATCGAGGCGCCGGCTCGTCGTCGGTACTTCCCCTTACTGCGGGCTGTCATGTGGGGTCGCTAGACTATCCGGGGGAGGCAGTGCGTGATGGACCTCGAGAAGCACTGGGCTGTCATCCTCGCGGCGGGCGATGGCCGTCGCCTGCGCGGGCTCACGACCACCCCAGCGGGAATCTCGGTACCGAAGCAGTTTTGCGCGCTCGATCGCGGCCCCTCCCTCCTCGAGGAGGCGGTGGAGCGGGCGCGACGGGTCGCCGCGCCCGAGCGCGCGTGTGCGGTGGTCGCGGAGCGGCACGAGTGCTGGTGGGCCCTCCAGCTGCAGGGACTTGCCGCGCAGAACATCCTCGTTCAGCCCGAGAATCGGGGCACAGCGAACGGCATCCTGCTTGCGCTTTTGTGGATTCTGCGGGGCGACCCGCTCGCGCGAGTGGTGCTCCTTCCCGCCGATCATCACGTGCATGATGAGGAGACGCTCGCGCGGGCGCTGCGCGAGGCGGCGAGCCGCGCTCGCCCCGGCTGGGCGGAGATCGTGCTGCTCGGTATCGAGCCACGCGAGGTCGATAGCGAGCTTGGTTACATCGTTCCGGGCAACGGCTCACCCGGGCATCATCGCAGCGTCGAGCGCTTTGTCGAGAAGCCGGCGCCGGCGCTCGCGCGAGCGCTCATCGAGCGCGGGGCGCTGTGGAACGCCTTCATCATGGCGGCGGATGCGCAGGCGCTGCTGCGACTCTACGAGCGGCGCTACCCGGATGTCGTGAGCGCGATGCGCAGCCTCATCGCTCATACGGGGCAGGGCGCGCCGAGTGCGCACGCGCTTGCGCATCTCTATGCCGGGCTCCCCGAGCTCGACTTCTCGAGGAGCATTCTCCAGGGTGAGGAGCCGCACCTGCGTGTGCTTGCCGTGCCCGAGTGCGGCTGGAGCGACCTCGGCACGCCGCAGCGGGTGGCCCAAGCGCTCCGCGATCCGCAGCACCTGCGGCCGGCCGGCCCGGCCGCAGCCTCGCACGCGTTTCTAAGCCTCGCCGCCCAACACCGCGCCGCGGAGTCACGCGCTGCGGAAGGTCATCCGGCCGGTCGGTGATGCTATCCTGCGCGCTCGGGCGGCGCGCAGGACGGGCAGCATCCTGCCACCGCTCCAGCATTGCGGCTGGAGGTGTCCATTGCGATATTTCGTCCTGGCGACGAGCCTGGTCGCGGCTGCGGCGTCCCTCGGTGTTGCGCATCCTGCCGCGGATTCCGATCCCTATCTGTGGCTCTCCCGCATCCACGGAGCGCGCGCGCTTGCGTGGGTGCGCGAGCAGAACGCGCGCAGCGATGCGGCGCTCGAGACCGATCCGCAGTACCGTGAGGATCGCAGCGAGATTCTCAGCGTGCTCAATGCGCGCGACCGCATTCCCGATGGCACGCTCGAGCGCGATTGGGTGCTCAACTTCTGGCAGGACGCCCTGCATGTGCGCGGCATCTGGCGCCGCACGACGATCGCGCAGTACGCCGAGCGCGCCCCGCGCTGGCAGACGCTGCTCGATCTCGATGCGCTCGATCTGCAGACGCATCGCGACTGGGTGTGGAAGGGCGCCGACTGCACCGCCGATTTCGCTCGCTGCCTCGTGAGCCTCTCGCCCGGGGGCGGCGATGCGGTCGAGGTCCGCGAGTACGATCCGCGCGCACGCCGGTTCATCGCGGGCGGCTTCACGGTGGCACTCGCGAAGTCGACCATTCAGTACCTCGATGAGAACGACGTGCTCGTGGCGACGGACTTCGGGCCCGGCACGATGACCCCCTCCTCGTATCCGCGCATCGTCAAGCTATGGCGCCGGGGCGAGCCGCTCAGCGCTGCGCAGACCGTCTTCACGGCGCGCCCGAGCGACATGGCTGCGAGCCCGATCGTCTTTCGCGGACCCTACGGCGTCGTGGCGCTGATCGAGCGCAAGCCGAGCTTCTTCAAGAGCGACTATTTTCTCCTCGGGCCGCACGGAGAGACGCGCGCGCTGCCCTTGCCCGAGGACGCGCAGGTGCAGGGCGTGACCGATGGCGAGCTGATCGTCACGCTGCAGGATGACTGGCACCTCGAGGGGCGCACGATCCGCGCCGGTTCGCTCATCGCCTTCCCCGCGCTCGCGTTCGCACGCTCCGGTGGCCATCCGCGAGTGGCGGTCCTCTACACCCCCGGCTCCCATTCGATGATCGATCAGATCTCGGCGGGGCGCGATGCCGTGTATGCGGCGATCTACGAGGATGTGAAGGGATCGATCCACGAGTTCAGGCCCGCGCAGGGCGCCTGGAGCGACCAGCGGCTCGATCTGCCCGCGGACGGCTCGTTCGCGAGCGTCGCGACCAACGACTTCGGACCCCAGGCGTTCTTCGTCTACCAGAGCTTCCTCGTCCCGCCAACGCTCTACGCATACGATGGCACCGGGGCACCGCACGAGATCGAGGCGCAGCCCGCACGCTTCGCAGCCGCCGGGCTCGGCGTCGAGCAGCATTGGGTGAAGTCGCGCGACGGGACGGAGATTCCCTACTTTCTCGTCCGCCCGAAGCGGGCGAGCGGGCCGATCCCGACGATTCTTTACGGCTACGGCGGCTTTCAGCTCTCGCTCACGCCGTGGTACTGGAATGACGGCCACAAGCCCCTCGATGCCGGTCAGACCTGGCTCACACGCGGCGGGGCGATCGCCGTGGCGGACATCCGTGGGGGCGGGGAGTTCGGGCCAGCGTGGCACGAGGCCGCGCTCACCTACCACCGGCAGCGCGCTTACGACGATTTCGAAGCCGTCGCGGAGGATCTCGAGCACCGCGGCCTCACCACGCCGCGTCAGCTCGGAATCGTCGGCGCATCGAACGGCGGCCTGCTCGTGAGCACGGTCATGGTCGAGCGGCCGGAGCTCTTCGGCGCCGTGGTGTGCCAGCGCCCGCTCATCGACATGCTGCGCTACACGCGCTTCGGCGCGGGCGCCTCCTGGGAGGGCGAGTACGGCAATCCGGCCGTGCCCAGGATGGCCGCTTACATTCGTCGCTATTCACCGTACCAGAACGTCGAGCGCGACGTGCGTTACCCGCCGATCCTGTTCATCACCGAGACGAGCGACGACCGGGTGACGCCGGTGTTTGCGCGCATGATGGCAGCCAAGATGGAGGCGCAGGGACATGTCGTGCTCTTCAACGAGGCGCTCGAGGGGGGCCACGGCCCAGGTGCCACCCACGCCGAGGAGGCCAACTACTGGGCGCTCTCCTACGCGTTCCTGGCACGACGCCTCGGGCTCGGACAGAGCCGGTGAGGCCTGTTACCGCTTGATTCGCCCGTCCCGAACCGCCTCCGCGATCACCGCATCGATCGCGGTGGTGGGCCGGCCGATGAGCCGGCTCAGCTGCCGCTCGCCCTCGTAGAGCGCGCCGCTTGCTGCGGCCACATCGGACTTCGCGATCATCGTCGCGTACATCGCGGGGATGCCGGCAGCCTCGAGCGAAGCCGCGAAGTCGGTCTCGCTCACGTTCTGGTAGGCGATGGTCCGGCCGACGTGCCGCGACAGCACGGCGGCGAGTCCCGGAAGTGTGAAGGCCTCGTCGCCGGCAAGCTCGTAGATGCGGCTCGCCGTATCCTTCGCCGTCAGCGCGGCGGCCGCCGCATCCGCATAATCGGCGCGCGGCGCGGCGCAGATCCGCCCCTCGCCCGCCGAGCCAACGAGCGTCCCGCTCGCCACCGCCGAAGCGGCGCGCCCGAGATAATTCTCGCTGTACCAGCCGTTTCGCAGCAGCGCATGCGCGAGTCCCGAGGACTTGATGAGCGCCTCGGTCTCGCGGTGCTCGGGTGCGACGGCGAGAGGGCTCGTCGGAGCCCGGAGTACGCTCGTGTAAGCGATGAGCCGCACGCCCGCCTTGCGTGCCGAATCGATGACCGCACCGTGTTGCGCGACGCGTCGGCCGATTGCCGTCCCGGAGATGAGCAGGAGCTTCTCGGCGCCGCGAAACGCCGCATCCAGGCTCTCCGGGCGGTCGTAATCGGCCGCTCGAACTTCAACGCCCGCCGCGGCGAGATCCTTGGCCTTCTCCGGGCTGCGCGCCGCCGCCACGATCTGCGAGGGCGGGAGGCTTCTGAGCAGGGCCTTGACCACGAGCCGACCGAGCTGACCGCTCGCAGCAGTAATGACGATCACAGTCGTTGTCTCCTGTACGCGGGGAGGTGCCATCGTAGCGCGCACCGCCGCGTCGCGCGAATGCGCGCGTGCGCCGGGCGGCGCTAAGATCGGGCGCTCGGCAGCGTGGCTGCGAGAGGGGGGGTAGGTGGATGAGCCGGATCGATCGACGTGCGCTCCTGCGCTACCTTGCCGCAACGCCGCTTGCGGCGCTCGTGCCGCCCGCCCGTTCAGCCGATCGGGCGGATCTGCCGGGGAGCGCGGCGGATGCGCTCGATGTATTCGACCTCGAGGCCGTCGCGCATGATGCGCTGCCGCCGGCGCACTGGGGCTATCTGCAAAGCGGCGTCGACGGCGATGCGACGTTGCGTGCGAACGAGGCGGCCTTCGCCCGCTACCAGCTGCGCGGCCGCAGACTCATCGACGTGAGCCACGTGGATCTGTCGATCCGGCTCTTTGGCGCACGGTTCGATTCTCCGGTGTTCTGCTGCCCGATCGGAAGCTTGCGCGCGCTC
>Ga0335072_10007103_pt1 | contig 16346 bp, 14 predicted proteins | sample Lox_Sample_21_FD_206725 | JGI IMG/M metagenome (GOLD analysis project Ga0335072, IMG submission 206725) | Soil microbial communities from Loxahatchee National Wildlife Refuge, Florida, United States - Lox_Sample_2.1 | ecosystem: Environmental > Terrestrial > Soil > Wetlands | place: USA...
TGCCCTATAGTATGTCTATTTCTCAACTAGAAACTGAATTCAAGAAGAATCCAGCATGGACCAATGAGAAGTAAAAACAGTGGTGTAATGGCTGACTTATTTTTAATTAGTATACACAGTGGGGGGTGGGTTGCTGGAGGTGTTGACTATGAAGACCGTATGCGTATGCTTAACTTATGAAAAAATCGTGAGGCTAACCATTTCCTGGCAAGATGTGTGCAGATACTTTGTCCAACATACTCCAACGATTCTAGTATGCCCTGATTACCGCCTAGCTCCCGAGCATGTGTTCCCCGCCGGCCTAGAGGACTGTTTTCAGGCCTACAAATGGGTATGTGATAATTCTTATAACATTATAACCTAATTCGATACTAATGCGTTAACGTATACAAGATGAGCGAAAATATAGCTTCTTACGGCGCAAATCCCTCTTTATCCTATGTGATCGGAGGTTCAGCTGGGGGAAATCTTGCTATAGCTATGGCGCTCAAGATTGTTTCTACTCCGGGCTTAAACCCGCCAAAGGCCGTTATTTCATCTTGCTTGTCTACCTGCGAGCCCTCCGTCATTCCAGAGAAGTACCAAAAGGACTGGCACCCGGAGGAATTCCTCGATGCGGCATTTCTGGATAGGAAATGCATGGAGACTTGCATAGGTAGGCATCCACTTTTGGATCTATTTATCTAGCATAATAGCACAATGCTGATATAGCATCCACCAACTGTAGCTGCTTACGGTCCACCACCAGCTGACCCACTCTTCTCCGTGCTCCTCCATCCAGATCTCGCAAAACTGCCGCCTACTTATCTAGTTGCGTGTGGCAAAGACCCCACTCACGATGAGATCTTCATGTTGAGAGACGAGATGACAGCACAGGGGTGCGAAGTCAAGCTTCGGGAATACAAAGGATATCCACATTTCTTCTTTATTGTCCCGATGCTCAGAGCTAGTCAGGAGTATCTCGATGATATCGTTGCGAAGATTCGGGAAATGGTTATATCTTCATCTGTCGTTAGCCCTTCTTCCTAACATGGTCATCTAGTTTTTCCTTGGGCACGGGTAGCTTAGGCAACTGCTAAGCTGTAGCTCGCCTTTCCTCACAGCCCGTCCACTTCAATCTAGCCAGCTCTCTTTCTATTCAAGTACAACTATCCTACTGTGCTTTGCCTAATAGTCTTCTCTGCCAAAGTAACTGCGGACCGAGAGATCAAATTCCTATTTGAAGTTATAACCTACACAAAAAGCAACTCCAACCTAATTCGCGGTCTTATTTCTTCTTAAATCCGCTGTTCTCCTTCAAGAACGTCGAAAAGTCCTGTAACCCTGGGTAGCTCTTCCTCAGCGCCGGGATATCCACCTTGTACCCACTTGTCTCCAACCACCCCATCATTTCCCTCACCTCCTCCAGCATGAACTTAATCATTGCGCCGACAAACCGGAATGTCTTCGGCATTTCATATCCCATCGTCTCCCTAAACACCTTGCAAGCCTCGTCAAGGGTCAATTCGTCGCCTGCAAGTCCAATGGCTTGCCCCTTATACTTCTCTGCTTCAAGCAGCGCCGCTGCCCCAAAGTGGCCGATGTCCTTCAGGGAAACCAGCTGCAGCGGCTTGCTCCCAATGCCAGCCCACATGCTCACAAAGACCTTCCCGTTGAAATCCGGTGAGATATTATCCATGAATGCAGTCGGTCGTAGAATTGTCCACGTTGTGCCGCTCCCCGCCGCCTTCTCCTTGAGATACTGCTCTATACGATATTTTGCAGCAAAATGTCCGACACTAGTCGGCATTTGATCTGATGCTGCACCGCCTCGATCAATTGAGGTGAATACGATGTGCTTCACGCCGTGCGCGATGCTGGCATCAATCGGCGGTAGGGCTTGTTTTTCCTCCGCGCTTGCTTTCCAAGGGATGGCGACGCTGACGAGGAAGACACCGTCGACGGGACCAGTTTTGGCGAAGATGGTGGAAGCATCGGCGGTGTCGCCTTGGATAATGGTGACGTTGGGCTTGGAGGCCAGGGACTTCGCTTTGCTTGAGTCCGGCTTGCGTGTTAAGGCGAGGATTTCGATGGGCAAGGATGAAGGGGAGACGCGCGAGAGGAGAGCATCGAGAACTGCCCCGCCTTGCTTGCCAGTCGCGCCGATGACTAGAAATCTCCGTGCAGCCATCTCTGCGATATAGCTGTGTCTGAGATGGTGTCGATAATGTATGGGTTTAACATCTATTTAGTTCGTAGAAATGAAGAAAGAGGTAGAGCGTGGTTTGAATTACAGTCGTGATGCCTTGAAAGGAGCATGATTGAGTGGTAAGACTACTGCTCAGAACTAGGAGGTATGCTTAAGACACGGCTTACTACGTATCAAGTTGATTGACAGAAAACAAGTTTAAGAAGGGATGCTTATTGTAAGTAGTGTATTGTCGCGGGCGAACTTTATGCCGGTCAAATTTGGCAATCGTGTGGCAGCAGATTTGGGCGGTGAGAAGAACAGAAGTGCCTTTACCGGGGGTTGCGCGGAGATGCTAAAGATCTAGAAAACACTTATGGCATTGTCTCTCACCTCATCTATAAGTCATTGTGGCCGTCATGCCCTAATAAATACCGTTGTCTGCTTACATGTGCAATGTGCACACGATTAACCTCCTTATTGTCTATCCTTGTGTAGGTACAAATATATGGCTCTGACAAATTACGCAGCAGGTTCTCACCACCGAAGTGTCTGCACTCAGCCGCCTCTTTCATACCGGTTGGCAGAACGCTTAGTTTATGACATCTAGGGCAGTAGAGCTTACAAGTCTTTTTAGTCTCACCGACTCAGCACCCATCCACGTCGCCAGTGGTAGAGAAGAAGCTGCAGTCCTGCAGAGCTGACTTACGTTTGGTCTCATTGAAGCTGTTATCGAGAAGCATGTTCCAGAAGGCAGCCTCATCAAGATGACAGGAGGCGTAAGACGAGTCATAAGCATGGGTAAGCTTGCCAAGATCCTGTAAGACTGGATTGATTGTATCTTCGGAGGTGCAGGATATGATCAGCTCGCTGCTAGGTCAGAACCTGTTCACAAGGCGTTGACACAGGCTCGTTCTAGGATGATCAGCCTTCTTGGAACGGATGTTTTCTCGTACCCATCAGCAGAATCGGGTGATATGTCAGCCGCTATTTGCTTGATAGCAAGAATCAACGAAGCCTTGACAAATGCAAAGATTGATTTCCCTCTATAAATCTCGCAAAGGGTTTCTCGTAGTCCATCGTGTTGTGGCCACCATATCGCGACACGCATGGAAAGGAGATGGTCGCAAAGCGGTGGCGCCTCTTTACCATTAACTATCACACCAGCATACTGTCCATTTCATCGTTAGAGTGTGTGAGCATGATAGCACCACTTGGGAAAGACAAGAAACATAAAACTTGTTTGGCGAAGTAATGCATAGCTAATATGATCGATGCTAAGAACTATCCTCCTAACCATGCACTTTTGGATTTAGATTGTGAGCATCCAGTGCCTTCTCAAAAATCGGTCAAAGCTGTACCTGCGAGGAACAAAGTACCAGTGATCACAATCTCTGATGAGAAGAGCGAGAATTCTATAGTTCAACTCGCAGTTCTCGAGTCGTCCGAAGCTCCATACGTTGCCATGCCCGCGTTTGGAGCCGATGGACTTGGAAGTTCAACAGAAAAAGGCTTGCGAACTTATAAGCAATGTTGAAACAAGCCATTCATAAGAAGTATCTGGAGTTGGAATCGCAACTAAAACAGATGAGAATTTTGACCTTTATACGAGCTGCAAAAGAGGTTTAGGGTAAATTAAGTAATCACTATGTTATATAGCTGTTTAGATATATCCAAAGGATTAAGTACCGTAGTGTTTGTGTTTTTGGGCAAAAAAGTAGGGTCAGCTAATTACTTTTGCCATTCCTACTGTAGGCTAGGCTTGGCAGGGATAAGAGGCGGTTTGGTCGCTGTACAAAGTTTGCCAACGTTACATCCTGGAGAGAAGCTGACGATGTACATGACCATGACTGCGAATTTGGAAAGCTCATGAGCGTCATTGTGCGGTCGAGGTTATCCAACGTTCTTCAGTCTTTAGGAGAGAAGTTAACTACTATTCTGGGCAGCCAACTATTACAAAATAGAAAGTGGTGGTGGGCCTACGAATAATATTTGGGCCATATTACTGGAAGACATAAGGTACGAGACTCATTCAATAATCGATTTCGCAGACACAGTGATTGTCTGATTTAAGTTTTGCTTAGAACCACGTTGCTTACACTATATTCGTCTGCTCCTTCACTACATTACATGTCGCACCCTAGACTACAGCTAACACATGAAATCGCATCCAAATTAAGACACACTACAAGCTCAGCACAGCAAGCGCTCCCACGAACGCGACCGTAATATACACCTTCAGTCCAGGGGACACCTTCTTCGCAGCACTCTTCGACGGGCTCGCACTGGCGCCACTACCTGTCGCAGTACTAGACGAACCACCACTAGGAGTTCCTGTAGGTGCGAGGCCAGAGGTAAGGCCGGTTAAATATTGGATACAAACGTCCGAGAAGGTGCCGGTGTAGCTAGAGACGCTACCAGTGTAGCTAGAGACGCTGCCAGTAAAGGTTACTACCGCCGGGAAGCGTGATTGTCAGCTTATTCTTTCCTATTTGAAAGGACGTTCATCAAATAAGCAGTTCACTTGACAACACATACCTGAAGTGTCTAAGCACGAAGGCGTTTTCGAGAGGCAGCTCGCGACGCTGAGGGCGAAGCTATATTGGCTGCTGCAGCAGGCGGCGTCCCAGCTTGCCTCTGGGGTCGCCGTCTGGCAGGGCGGGGAGTTTGTTACAGAACATGCGGACAAATATGAGTTGTAAGTTTCCTGGTGGTTGGGAGGACGGTCAGCCGTGTTAGCTAAGTGATAATGATGAGGAAAGAGAAGAGTAAGATGAAATTCAGTAACGGATAATAGAAGTGGTCAATTCGATAACAGAATATCATGGACGTTAATGGATAATCTAAGTAATTGGTAGAACAAGGTGTAATAAGAGGTGAATGGATACTAACAAGAGGACAACCCTCGATGGTTATACCGCCAGGATATGCAGTAGTTGAGGCGGCAGCCATCTCCACTTGAGACTTATAATTACAACAATGAAACTTAAAAGTGGAGTGAACTGGATATGAATTGCGAATTGAGAACGACAGTGGAAACAGGCAAGATCTGGGGCATTGGGCCATTAATATATCACCCCTCAAAACGCCATTGTTTTCAGCTGTGGCTTGGAAGGAAGAATGGGGAAATGGGAGCGACATGGCGTCTTTCCTAAAGCGGTCAGGGCTGAAGCTGGACCGAAAACTCAAGGCTGACTTTGTGGTTTAGCGACTGTTGCTAGGACTTTCGTGTGGTTTTGTTTCAGTTCGTCATTTAGGCAAAACCAAGCCACAGCCACTCTTAAATTGCATTCACAAAAAAAAAAAAAAAGCAGCCTAGACAGCAAGGTTAAGCCACCTAGGGCCTTCAAAGGTGATCGGAAAGCTGATACTTTGGCATAGAACGGGTTATTGCGACACCAGAACAGCCGCTTTCAGCCCGAAATCTCGTTAGGATGGCGACTTATTTTGTGGTTATTGTAAGGTGAGATATTTGACCGTGTGTTTATCAAACGTCGAGATTTCAAGCTTAAATGCACTAGTCGTCGGTCCTGATCCCTGCTCCCTAGGGTCGGCGAAAGCAAGTGGGACGCTTCGCAAATATCCGAGCTCTTCCAAAGTATGCTACAACAATGTAATAAAATAAGACAGCTAAAACTTTGTAATATTTTAGACAGCCTATATAAATATACTATGTAAGAGTCTTAGGTAAATTGAATTTACTAAAATAGTGATTTGTTAGTAGTTTTAGATATGAAGCTGAGGTTTTGACGTTCCTCGCTTGAATGTGCTTACCATGCATCACCAAAATACTAGCTAAGCAGGTAGAGACTAAAAAATTAGCAAACTTGGTGTCGCTTTCAAGCTTAGATAATATAGACGGAATAGATTAGAATCATTTAGACATAAATAAGGATGCAAAGGCAAATCTATGTTGATATGTATTTATATCTATTCATATAATGCGATAAGGTTGTGGTATAAATTGTATAGTGTGCCCAACTTCACCTATGCTTTTCCCGTCCCACTTGCTTTCGCCGACCGCAAGGGAGAGAACCGACGATTATCCCTTTGCCGGTGAATACGCAATGTCAGGCCTTGCCCGTGTGCACGGACCAGATGGAGGTTGTGCACGCCGACTTAGCTTCTGTTTATCGGAGGAAGGAGGCTCTTCTCACAACACTCATCGCCTGCAAACGCGTGCGGAGTGTTGCACAAACTGGGGGATTAAATACATGTAATAGTGGTGTTGACTCATTAAGGCAGCGAAAGGCTGGCTCACTGCTCCTCAGTGCTGCCTACGGCAGCCTAGAGAGCCTAAGAGTGCCAAGAATCTGCAACACGGGGCGTGATCTTGGCAAGGAGATATGATCGCTGCAGTTGAGCTGTAGTCGCAATTAAGCAGTCACGATTAAGCTGTGGTCGTCGATTAATCTGCAGTTGCAATTGCGTAGTAGTTACAATTCAGCTGTAGTTGATTTTTGAGAATATACAATTGATTTCCAGCCTTATTTCCCTAACCTTAACACTCTTCTTCCCCGTCTACAAATCGGGCTTCTTTGCATGGGGAACTTAGCGAAGCGGCCCGTGCGCGCTCCAGCCCAAATACACAGTAATCGAGGTTGGGCCCCAACACGCCCACAACACTATGGGCTGTCGAGAACAGCGCAATCCGTCCTGTATGGCCGCTAGAGCCCGTCCCCAGCATTAAGCCTTTTCGTCGCGTTGAACGCTGAGTCTGGAGTTGCATTAGTAATTGAATAACACCCTAGGAGGCTAGTGAGGAGATGGTATTAGAGAATCGCTAAAGGCTGGCTGTATCCGCAAATATACAAGATTCCAAATCCAATCATTCCCCTGTGCAGCGCTATAGGAGGATGCACATAAATTTGAGCTATTTCATTGGAAAATTTATCCCTTTACGAAAGCCTGCGTCAAAAGTTATGGAAGTGCGCTAGCAGAGGGATGCCAGAGATTTAGCGATTAAGCCCTGTGATTTAGTGATGTATCCCCTAAATTTCAGCGAAAGCTCATCGCTATGACAAATTGTGGTTTAACTTGCGCAGTTCCATAATTTGGACTCAAATTTTTTTATACATAATGATTATGAGGTAAATGGCGTGGACTACACAAAGCGATACATCACTGTACCAGGTCAAGTTCTTTTATACCATTGGCGTCCAGTGCACTACATCTCTAGTTGTGTGAACGTAGTTGTACAGCGCAATTCTGATATACTCAATACTACTTCTGTCTTCACTTCTTCCCAAAGCGCAATCTAATCAATTTTCCATTTCCCTCATCATTCGTTCGTCTCTCAAAGGCAGCGGATTTAATTCCAAAACTAGACTACAGATCATCGCCTCTCACCCACAATCAGAACCCTGATTCCCTTCGAACCCTCCTTCGCCTGACTTACAAAACAATCCCGCACAATGTCTACGTCTTCCCTTCCAGTCTCATACAGCTGAAATTCAAACCTCCGGAATACAGTGGCTGTTGCAAGGTAGAGTTCAGCATAGGCGAGACTGTCATTGGATTAGACTAAATAATAGTAGTGCCAAGGGAGAGAGTAAGGAAGCTTACTTTATACCAATACAGTTTCTACTCCCTCTGCTAAAGGGTACGAGGTATTTTTCAAGCCTCTCACCGCGTTCCTGGGCTTCAATCCACCGTGAGGGATTAAATTCGTTCGGGGACGGGAAGATGCTTGGGTCGTAGTGAATAAAATAGTAAGACATGCTTACTGGTATCTGCATCCAAGAAATCAGTTCAGAGACGAGAATGGTGAAAATGTTACCGTAAGTCAGTTGGAGGAGCGAATAGATGTAATAACATACGCCAGCGGGAATGGTCCAATTTTGGAAAGTCAGCTCTTCATTTGGTGCGATTCTTGGCAGGCGTGTGGCAACGGGCGAGGAGATACGGAGCCCTTCATTAACTACCGCTGTCTATAAATTCTCAGTTAGTAGCCGTTATCGCATCAGATGTTAGCAAACTCACTAAATAAGGCAACTGTTCAAGCTGCTGCCATTTGACGGGTGTGTAGGGATCCGGCATTACGGTTTCTAATTCTTTCTGCAGCTTCTTTAAAACATCAGGGCTACTAATGAGGTGGTAAGATAGAACGGCAAGTATCTGAGCTGTCGTCTCACTCCCTGCACCAATGAGGATATTACCTTCATCTGAGAGTCGTTCCAATGTTTTCTCTTGAGGTGGAAGATTACTGTCTCGCAACTCGTGAAAGATTGTATTGTGAGATTTGGGGCCTTCCTCGTGACGAAGGATCCTCGATACGTGTTTACGGGTATTCTAGATTATAGCATTTTTAAGTATCACTTGTTAAGTATAAGAGAGGTACCTACATAGTAAATGAATAAAAAGAAAGTTTAGATCACAAACTCACCCTGTAATGCCTGATAATTGGTGCAGTAATCGGATTGGGAAGCGCATTCATAACCGCAAGGATCCATGGGAAGTGCATTATCAAATTGGCTTTCTCGAAGACGTCATCAAGTCTGGTCTTCCACTCCTTGGCGAGCTTATCATTCTCTAGACAGTTCCAAGATTCTCCGAAGCAGTAATTCGAGATTATGTCAATTGTTAAGGAGGCAAATGCTAGGCGAAGCTCGACAGGTCTTTTAGAAGAGAGTTGCTGTCGGAAGAGAGCGCAGAGTCGCGTTACTTTGTCGTTAATTATAGGCTCAATTGAGACAATGGAACGTTTAGAGAAGAAGCGGTTTAAGGCACCGCGTCGGAGACGGTGGAGGTCATGACCATTGGTTTCAAAGATGGAATGTGGAGAACCGCCGCCGGCTGTGAACCAAGGATATCTTGACGCATCAAACGTTAATTTACATTTCCTTTCTGTCCCCATTAGATGAAAAGAGATCTTACTTATCGCGCTTCTTTGCTCCACCTGCATATAATTCATCGTAATATTCTGGGTCATTGATGTGAAGCTCGTAAGGGTTGATGCGGACGATTGGACCTTTACGTTACCGAACTATCAGTAAAACTACGGGAACTCATCGCCTTTGAGAGTACTAGCCATATTTTTCATGCATTCGCTCAATCTCCCACATGAACTTTCCGCCTCTTATGATGTTGAAATAGAATTCATACCATAGTGTTGCTGCAGCAAGTTTGGGACCGGGAAATTTGGACAGCGGATTGAAGTAGAGACGACGTATAATAATAACTGCTGCAGAAAGTACAGCACAAAAAGACAGGGCAATTATCACCTGGAGCACGGGAGGCATTCTTGGAAGAGTTCAAATTGGAATATGGTGCTATCGACAAAAATGAGAAACAATTCAAACACCTAGGAGGCCAGTCCTAATTATCTGCAGAGTAAAAACGATTTGCGTGATCATATGCATGCGCAGCGCAGATTATTACATGCATAATGAATTCGATTAGTAAAGAACAGTAAATGCAAATGCTTTACAAGGGTTGAGATTGATTTTGATCGAACATGCACAGGGAGTGGCGGTGAGATTCTATGCACACTTTGTGAGTCTGTGCATAAGTTACATATATAGCGCGATTCCTTCCGGATCGACGCTAACTAAGGGTATCGACGAGTTGCTACTGCAATTTGTGCCAATGCTTAATATAAGTATTTTATCAGCGTGATTTAGACCCATTAAATCAATGAAGCTAAATCCATTGAATTTCGAAATTTCAATTGGGCCAGCGGTCATACTAGCCTGCAAAAATTGGGCCGGTTGCAGCTAATAAGTTTCCGATTTTTAGCTGGGCAGTCGCAGACTGAAGGGGTCAATGCTCAACCAATGCAGTTCATTCGTCACTTGAATGAACAGAGCCAGTCCAGTGACCCACGGACCGGTAACGAGGCCAATGGAGTCTATCACGTCGTATCCTATTTAATATATCGTCGCTATTTGTCGGCTAGCTGTAAGGAGCAATATTATGTCTCTTGAATGCACAAAGAAGCAGTATAAATAGGATGCCCCATTTTGAGTTAAAGCTATCCATAGGACCCCTATGTATTTCACCAACAAAATACCTACTCGTATATGGGGTCTAGCTTCTTTTTATACTCTAGCAAGGCGTGGCGCACACATTCGGGCATTGATTTAGGGCGTCAATGCGGGGACCTGGCCAACTTTTTAGGGTCGCACTAAGCACACTGTACCAGCTTAAGCTCAGGAAGCTCTCCAGGTGTGCACGAAGGTAAAGCTCAACGCATAGGCCATCAGACTTAAATCGTATAAGCCTAGCATGCTATCGGACACTATCCCTTAGCACCGCTTCATTAATTAGGCAAGGTATTATACTAGTGGGCTCGGGCCGCTCGTCTCAGCGAGGATTCTTGAGCATAACATGCTAGAAGCTTTAAAACCCTTAGCAATCCTCTTATCACTAGATTCGCTAAGGCAATCCGCTATAGAACCCGAGGTCCGAGGTTCTAGCGCCCCCTAGTAGCGCAAAACGCCACGCTAACATAGGCCCGCATTCCCGTTACTTATCACGAGAAAGCAGCAGGTGTTTTCCTGATTACTCATAGGTCAAAGCGTGACTGCCCCTGTCGGGTCAGTAGGTTCAAGCAACTTGAACCAAATATTTTTAGGGCGCAACTATGAGCTTTCCTACAGCCTTAAGTGTCTGTTCAGACTCAGATTCATGGGAATGAATATTCCATATTTGAGAAATTTACATATATTGTGGTCCGGTGGTCCACTACAAAATCACATGATTTTGGCAATTGGATAGTCCGGTTGAGTGGCTCTGTTGAGTCAGCTGATCTGGGCGTAGTTGTTCCTGTACCGGGCGCTTTGATGTATATAGCTAGTCCGGGGACCCCATTCTTGGGGCATCTATCATCGCCTTCATCCTTCACGGACCACACAGATCGGGACAGATTTTACGGGTGCTTTACGGACGGTTTACAGCTTTACGGACATGGATTGAGCTTTGCAGACACCTGTTAGGACTTTACGTGCTTATTACAGGTCTTGCAGACACAGAATGCAGTCGTTGCTTACGTTGGCTATTTGTTATGTAGTTTTGGGTCCTGTTCCTTCTGCCGAGCACCTTTAGAGCGTCCGCTGACCTGCATCTCATCCCTCTCACAATATATTAATTTAAAGTTATTAATTCCTGCTGTTCCCTAAATGGATCTCGTACACAAGCCATACTTAACACTCCATTGTCCCATCTCACCAGCTCTGGATGTAAGGACTCATACTCGTTATTAATGCCGTCCTCATCCTCGCTCTCATCTTCGCTGACCTCAAGCATAAGCTTCTTTTTAGGACGTTTTTGAGCTTCCTTTTCGGCGATAGCTTAAATTGCAGCTTAGGCACTAATTAGTCCTTTAATAAGCTTAAGGCTATGCTAAATAGTCTTTAATAGGAATTACCCAAATGCACAACACGTTACTTATGCTCAGTATCTGAATTTAGACTTCCAAGGTATGGTGTACCAGTTCTGACATAGACTGCCGGTTCTGGAGATGTTCCCAGTTCTGAAGAGATTGCCGGTTCTGATATAGGATGACCGGTTCTGACACAGAGTGCCGGCTCTGAAGCATGTATGCTTTATACAGGAGCGCTGGCGTACTCACAAGAGCTGGCGTACTCACGAGCGCTGGCGAACACAGGAGCGCTGGCGTACCCAAGAGCGCTAGCGTACACATCAGCGCTTGCGTAGAAATCGCGTTTATTTTAGCGGTTTTCGTAGGGTTATTCAGGTGCAGGCGCAATCATGGGATGTGACAGACACTCATGTCACAGTATAGATCACATGACGAGCTCTCATTTGGGTATTACGTGATCAATCCTTATTTAGGTAACCTAAGCGAGCCCACTTATAGCTATTCGAGAGCTCGCTCCCCTATTTAGAGAATTAAGAGTCTACACTTAATGCTGCAATCCCCTGCTCGTGATCTTAACTGCAACACCTCACAATAAGGGGTGCATGTCGCTATAGATTTAGCGAGAACCACTGGAAAAGTGGACCTGTGAGTGCCTAAATTCTAATAGTCACCTATAAAAGAGAAGGCACCTCCAGGCCTGATAGCACCTTTTGCCTTATAGGTACCTTTTTTTTCATAGGTACCTACGGCCTAAAAGGCACCTTCCTCCTTACAGGAACCTTCCCTGTTGTAGGTACCTACATCACTAATTTTAGAAACACGAATTTAGACTTTTGGTTAACGTACTCGAATAATCTTAGGGTAAAGGTAGTCCATCTGTTACATAGTACAATTGCATCCTAGTTCCGCGTGAAAAGACTCCATCTAAGGAACTCGGTCTCGATTGGATCTTCATTGAGTCTAATATTGGGTAAGTGGTCGGTTTTATATTTAGTGTCCCAAGGTCTGCAGATGGCATGGACACCAAAATGCTATAGTGTTGGCTGCCTTGAAATAGCTCTCTAAATGACGCCGAAACCGTATTTTAGACAATGTTTGCGTCAGTCACCAGAAAATGAGATAACTCAGGCCTTGTCGCTGAATAATGGGCAAGGTTTGCGACGGTTCGTCACATGCACGCAACAACTACTGTCTCAGACTAGCACTGAAACCGCCAAGGGCACTTAACTAAGGGCAGCTTGTGTATATAAAGAACTACTCTTCCCCCCTTCCTTCCCTTCTCTTCTCTCTTTAGCTTAGTATCTTCGATAAGTGCAATCTACAAAGCTCCCTTCATCTTCTATTGAATAGCATTTTGTACGTGCCGTCACAAGGTTACAATATCTGTCCAATGTCAGTTTCCTACCGTCCCTAAGCTCGATCTAAAACATGCTTTGAGTTCTTCCGTCATCAACTCTATTAAATTTAGCACCTTCAGGAGGAGTGCTTCTAAGGTTAGAGTCGCAGAGATATAACTCACTCTAGGAGGGAGGCCGGAGTGGACCAGTCCAACCGGCCCAGGACCAGCTTGGGAAAACAGCATATCGACGAACATGGCCAATCTTATGATCCATTTTGCCCCCATAATAGACCATAATTTCTTCCCACATCAGTTCTCGTACGAAGCCAATTTAGCACCGGATGAATCATTCCGGAATACAATTGGCACCCGCTAGATGTCGTTAAAAGCATATCTGGCTGGTATACTCTTGATACAGAGAGTTCGAAACTGCAACGTCCCTAACTAATACGAAGGTGAGAAGTATAATGGGCAACATGACGAGTGATGATAATAGAGGTAACAGGCGAAATATGCGAGTAAGAGTACTGTATCTGGGCTACAAGAGTTTCTAAAATAGGGATTTATAGATCTACTTATATATACCGTCGTAATTACTTACGTTTACAAGACTGCGCTGAGACTCCCGGCTTGTTTTAGCTGAAACTGTTAGTATAGATGTTTAGCTATGAGCAGTCAGCGAATCTGCACGCTAAAAAGAGAAGGCCTTGGGTGCTTTACTCAACACTTTTCAGCTGACTCGAACTAACACATTGGAAAAGGATGGGGTCATGTAGCCTGCATTCAATAGACCACTCTTGCAATGCAGGGAGATCGACCGAGCTTAGGGTTTAGCTACAGCTTATTGGCGTTGCCTTTTGAGATCACAAGCAATAGAATGGTGATTTAGTGCGCAGTGTTGAATATAATTAATTAATATTACTGATGGTGGTCCGAATGGGAGATATACTCCCTGTTTATGCACAAATTTGAACACCTCCAGCCTCCTAGTTTCCAGCATCTCCAGTCCTCTCCTCTCCTAGGAGGCTGGGAGTTCTTCCAAAATCGAGGTTGGACCTATAAAGCTGTAATTCCAACAGTGCCGATGCGTTCTTGCAATTCTGAATCGCTGTGAAATGTAAATCAAATAAGTCTATTTAGTTTTCGAGAAAAGAGCATGGTACTGTATGTATGGGTTTTCGAATCGTCGGCTTCGAGTTTTACCATTATGGGGCTAGCTTAGTGCATCTAGATCGCTTTAGTTAGCTGATTAGACACTTTTAATTATGATAAATCGGGTGGCAGGGCTAAGATTAAGCTTACTAGGCAGGCCAAAATAAAACAGGCGGAATATTATCACCATTCACTAAAATCGAGAATTGTGAAAAGCTGCCGACACTACAACTTCAAATGCTACAAAATTGACAATAGTCCAAGTGTATTGTCATAGTTGGTATTTAAAAGTACAGCTTTCTCATCCCATATCAAAATTCTCGACATATTGTGGAGGGATAGAATGGATGCGCACGATCGTCAAGGCAACAAGTAGGACAGCGTACAGGCTCGAGGCCATAGAATAACCAGCAGTAGGGACGAGGGCAATGCTCAGCGTAATGCTCAAAACCCACAAAGGAAAGACAGTATTCCGTGTCCGTAAAGCTTCCTATAAAAACCAGTAAAACTAATCCGTGTCCGTAAACCGGTAGAACCGTAAAAACACCCGTAAACGTCTGTCGTGATCCATATACTTAAGGGTGTCCATGAGAACTTCGTTCTCAAGCTAGCTAAATACACCAAAACTCTCAGGACAAGAACAACTAAAGCCCAGAATCATGTGGTTTTTATAGCGGACCAACCCCACCACAATACTGAAAAGGATCCTAGCCTCACTCTTTGGTTCTAAGTTGGGGATGATAGATGTCCAAAGCAGTTTAACAATCCATTCTCGTTAGTCACGAACGTGTCTATGCGAGTTGAAGATATACAGTTAGCTATGAAGTTTTTCCTTATATAAAGAGAAGATGACTCTGCTTACCTAGATCAAGCGTTGGGATGACAGTTGAGCCATCACTTGTATAGCATACGCACGCTACAACACTAGTGTCTGGCTCGCCTGCAAAATGATTCTGACCGCAGTCATAGCAAGATCCATAGAAGCCGCCGCTAGTTTTGGATTTAGCTTGTCGATCTAGGTTTAACTTTGTAAAGAATACTTACTCGTTTTGCGCCGCTAGAACGCCGTTATCATTTGCCATGCAAAGATTCATATCTTGCACGCTGTTTACTAGTACGCCATCATCTCGGGGACACTGCACAACCAGGAGATTGTTATCGAAGGACCAATTTTTATTGCAGGATTCGAAAAAGCCACCTTGACTTAGAACGAATGTTGGGCCAGAAAATAAGGCCAATATGGCAGCAGCAGTGATTATCTTTGGCGAAAACATTTTGGTCAAGTACTCTTCGGTGGTGTGCTGTCTTTGGAAAACCGTGACGATTAAGACAGTTTAGAAAGCGGGAACAGTTGAGATGGTTTCCCAATCACTACTTATATTCATTTAAACGCTTATGTAATATGATTTACAAAGACTAAAATAGTTATTGCTTAGCTAACAATAGCACCCTAAAATATACCAAATGGAAATATGAAAGAGTAATATCTTTTTGCGCGGGTAATAACATGCTGGCATTTGCTGCTCGTATTTCAACCAATGAAATATTAATCAGGTTCTTTAAAATAGATACTCTTACGCACCACAAGGTTGTCCTGGGTGAGGCAAAGCTGTCTTGAAACAAAGCTAGCACGGCCCCTATTGGTAGCTGCCATACGTTTCGTCGTGGCTGTGCTCAAGAAGCTGATCTAAGATGCCTTATCCCAGTATTAGGCACTTGTTACCTTATTTTTCGCAGGGGGCGAATACGCGAGCTGCCTGTGCCACCCCCATCGGTAGTGGGCACCCACTAGGAATAGGGAGGCTTCGCCGCGCCGACACCCTGACTGTATCCGTAAATTGAATAATAAGACTTAGCTACGAGCCACGCAGTACTTCAATAGTTACGTAATCAGGGAAACCCTTACATTGCAGGATGAAAACCCTGCCTGCCGGTTTTCCTTGTTTTGTAGTCCCTTTCAGCCTATAATACAAGTAATAGTGTTTGTTATTAATTAACTGACGACGAGGGAAAGGATCAAATATCTGCTGTGTTCCTTGAGGCTTTCGTTATTCCTGGAGGCTTCACTCTTCTCTTTGGTCCTGCTGGGGCCTGGACTGGGGCCGGGTTTGGAGCCTGGGCCATAGCCACGGCCGGGGTAGGAGGCTCTGTTAGGTGGTCGGAACTGTCCCTATAGTGGGTTTGGCGGGTGCAGCACCTGACTGATTGGTGGAACCGAACACATTAAGAGGAGTAGTCGATATTCTTGTGTCTAAGAGTACTATTAAGTCCTAAGCCACGTTGCTACCAAAAATTCCGGATAGAGTATCGAGTAACTCTTGATCAGCCTCATCACGTTTCCAGTCGCCTATAAGGGCCTCCAACCC
>Ga0335072_10007104_pt1 | contig 16345 bp, 16 predicted proteins | sample Lox_Sample_21_FD_206725 | JGI IMG/M metagenome (GOLD analysis project Ga0335072, IMG submission 206725) | Soil microbial communities from Loxahatchee National Wildlife Refuge, Florida, United States - Lox_Sample_2.1 | ecosystem: Environmental > Terrestrial > Soil > Wetlands | place: USA...
AGGTATCTTGAGCGAGTTTTCCTTGGCTGAATTTATGTGGGAACAAAATAAGCGGTCAAAGGATGTGATCTGGTCTCTCCTATACTATCATGGGGTCGTGACTTTCTGTGAGGATTCAGACTGTCAGGGGGGAACGCGTAGTCTGCATGTCCCTAACGCCACTCTGGCTCGCTTGGTCAGTCCTGGAACGTTTGTGTTTGAGAGAGTGTTCATCATTGACTTTGGTTCTCGCAGATTCGCTGACGCATCAGAGGTTATCTCATAGTAATCCTGACTTTCACGCGAGTATGCGTAAATCCTACAAGGATTTCATGTGCAGCAATACCACTCTGTTTGCCGAATTACTCAAAGACTTTTTTCGTCAAAGATCTACTAGGTCAGTCGCCGACACCAACGAGTCAAGTCTGGGAATTGCAACCGAACTCCTCTGGTTTGAGGAAATGCAAAGCGTGCTTCAAATGCACCTTATTGTAGACCCGACCAAGCGATGGGGAGACGGACGAAGCGGATTTGTTGACAGCTTCGTCGGCAATCCGCAGCGACGACATGGTGCCCCGAATTCGGTCATCGTCATGGGGCTCAAGAATGTGAAGCTTCTTTATCTATTGCGGTGGTGTGAATACTGCCCCTGGCATAGGCAGATTAACACGTGGTGCACAGCCTACATAGGTAGCTAGAGAACCCAGCTTGGGCAAGCGACAAGCATCTTTCCCCCCTCTTTTCTTCTCTCTTAGTCATCAGGGTCGGCGTGTGCTCGGCCTGGACATTACCGTACCACATCCGTGGTACGGCGAAGTCCACTTTCCTTCCCAGGGCTTGCTGCTGGTATAGGTTGCCCATGTTCCGGTCCCTTCACACTATGGAAAGCAAGACAACGAAATCCCAACGCCGGGCCAACCTCCCAGAATAATTATGAACCCCCGCTCAGCGAACTGAACCAAGCGACCTCTTCATTCTGATTGAGAATACGGAGTAGCCGACTCCGGATTTGTAGTACTACGATCCAATCCGCCATGTACATCAAGCAATCGTAACAACATTACCACTCCGAATTCAACCTTACAATAGCCACCTCTCCATTCTTCGGACACAAAAAGGTCCCTTGGCCATTAATCTTTGCAAGCTGCAGACTCAACGGACTAAGCCAGTCCCTGGGCACAAAGAAATGCCACTTCGCCGACTCCGCCGGCATCCCAATCCTCCAGGTACAAAAGTGGAAGTCGTCGTCCAGAAAAGTAATTTCGTCCTTTGCACAACCAATGATTCGCCTCATACTACCTGGCAAATCAGGAATGGGCTCGCGGAGAGGTATGTCGGAATCAGGGAGGCCGAGATTTGAGATACTTAGTTTGCCGAGACGGGGTGCAGATTTGGAGAGGGTGAGGTTATGGATGTTGGGTTGGATACTGTAAATTAGATGACGGCGGTCGGTTGATAGTGTAATCCATTGGACAAGACCGGGTGGTTCTTGGCGTCCTCTCGATCTGGGCGGTGGGAGGTCGTCGGTCCCTGTGTCGCGGCTTTCTGGTTCATCAATTGATATGGATGGAATCCTCTGGCGCCTCCTAGGCATTTCACGCAGTTCTAGCCTGGACCAAGTGAATATGTAGGTGTCGAGGGGGCTGATCGCAATAAGAAGTGACTCGTCTTTAGGATGAGTAACCCACCGCTTTCCGAACCCCTCTTGGCAGTGGCGATGGCACGTCTTTTCTTTCGCCCTCAAGTCATAGATAATGTCGACGGAAGCAGTAGAAATGAGAAGCATTTTCTCGCCCTTGTTGAAGAGGAATTGGTTCACACTGCCATCGACTCTGAGAGCATCGAAGACGGGAAATACTGCCCACTTACTCTCCCTGCGTTCAAGTCGTTTGCAGATTACACGACCGGAGTCATCTGCGGAGGCCATGTATCTCCCTGCAGGCGACCAGGCCAGTGCGATGACAGATACCGTCAGGGAGTGACTGTACACCTTTCGAACGCGTTTTCCATCACTCATTTTGTGTATCGCGACCGAGCCATCGTCTTTCCCGCAGCAGAAGTAATCACCTGCCTCATCGCAAGCCAGAGCTGTTATATGGCCCCGAGTATCGTCGTCCTCATGGACGATTGGTTCCGCTACCAGAGAAGTCCCGCTGAGGCTCATGTTATCCGATTCGACATCATCCGCCCGAACGAGCTCATCGGGCTCCCACACGTGGCACATCGAGCCACGCAGATCGTAGAAGCGCTGTGCGTCCGGACTGAAGGTCATGTCGCGAACCAAGTCATCCTGATTTAGTTGGTAGAGCAGGTGGAAGCGAGGGCATGTCCAAACGCTGATCGACCCATTGTAGTGGCTTGTCAACAAAAGACTCCCATCTTCACTAATTGTCATTTCCCGGGCGCGAACGTGGGCGAATGTCTCTTGGTCATCGTCGAATATATGCCACCGTACTAGGGTGCTGTTATGGTACAATACCAGGAACGATGTGCCCTCTGGCTCCCAGCAAATGGCCAATGGTGTTGCATACACATCACTAGCGGCTTTTTGTCGATCCTTTGCAACAATACAACGACGTGGTCGCTGGTTGTCCTTATTGCTAAGCTCCCAAACAGTCACGGGCTTGCCACTAAATCCGATGGCAATATATGATTGATGTGGGCTAAACACCATGAGACGTGGACAGCTGCGATCTTCATCTTCTGGTTCAGCAGCAACGAAATCCCAGTTGATGCAACCTGTTTGAAGGTCAAGGCACACAATAGTACAGTCATCGCGGGCACTTAAGATTTCCGTATCTTCGGCGCCAAAAGCGATTGCCATGGTTCGGGAAAAGAACGGCCTTGGAACGGAGTAGATCTCAGTCATCGTCGATAGCTTCCAGGTCTTGACAGTATGCGATCCGGCGGTGACCAGCAACGTGGCCGACTTGTTCAATGCTACAGCGGTGACAAATTCTCTATGCAGCATTCGTCCCATCTCTTTGAAGGTCTCAGTGCTCCAAACAACCACAGTGCCCTTTACCGCGATCAAGGTCAACAAATGGTGTTCTGTGGAGAGCACCCGCGACACGTTCTGGTCTTCGCTCACAATTACTCTCGCGAGACAGTCGTCCCAATTCGGCATGGATAGGCCGACAACAGATACGAGGCCTTTATCACCGCGCTTGTTGGATCCTTTCGCTATCATAGATTCACGAGGACAGAAAGGTGGTATCCTCCGGTAGATTGCTGCTGGACTTTGTATCAAATTCACGCCGAAGTGGCCAACCAACTGGATTAGATCAACCGCCCAACAGTGCAGGTACCTCATATTGTCCATTCTTAAACTTGTTGGTGGCTCGATCGACTTGATGTGGCCACGCTTCCTCGCATAAGCTTTCAGATATTGAGCAGCGTGCACGATTGGATGAAGCTTGCCCGACAACGCTATACCGTTGATCCATGACAGACAGTACTTGTCCAGGAAGTTGGTAAGCGCTGAAAGCACATCGTGCGAATTGGGATTCGACTTGCTCACGTGAAACGCCCAGTTGTTAGCAGCATAAGTAAAGAAGGGGTTTGTGTCTTCTAATGATGCTACTTGTCGATGTCGCTCTTCCTTCGTTCCTCGAGTACGAGACAACGCGTCCGAAGCTTTTGTGAAAAGATATCTCCAGCGGTCATGAGAGAGATATTGGATGCACGTGAGCGCTAGGTATTCATGTCCTTGAGGACCTGATGTTGAGAGAGTCGAAAGGTTCTGATGTAAGAAGGCTCGAACTGTTTCATGGAGGAGGGTCACCTCAGAGTGGTGTACCCTGACTAGATGACCACAAGTTTGAGTGATCATCCCTTCAAGACTGACGAGACTTCCAAATTCAAGCTCCAAAGCGGCCCTCAGCTCCAAAACATGAAGGGGTCGATACGAGCATGCAGTCCATGTCAGAATGCGAGCCGCCATTCTACGGCCGCGTTCCGGTTGCTCAGCCACAGAGTCGATCATTCTGCTATACATTGACTCCATGCCCAGAGGCATGTCTGTTATTGCCTTTTGTATGTCGTCTTGCGTGTACCAACTTGTCCTCAGTTTTTCAAGGGCAAGACCTACCCAGAGAAAAGACCCATTCGCCGCCTTCAAAACCTTATCAACAATCTCTTTCTGAACCTGGTCATCGACCATTAATGTGTCTTGTACGGCACGCTCAACATATGTTCTGATGTCCCCCAACGTATCCTCAATCGACATCGTCACTGGAGGAAGATTTGCCGAAGGCCGTGAGACGACGAAGATTTTGATGAGTGTCTTGGACCGGAATTTGTTGAAAAGTCGCAAAAGTAAATCAGATGAGTCTGTTTCATCGAGGGCGTCCAAGACCCAGAATAAAGGTCCACCGACATCCATTTTGAACAGAATGCCCTGAAATATCTTCTCCCATATGGTCAGAAGCTTCTGATGTTCGAACGCCACGCTTTCCGTCTCATAAAGCTCAAAGAGCTTTGAGCGGAACACTAAATTGGCTCTTGCAATCTGGAAAGCAATCGATCGAAGGATATACGCGCCGGTACGCTTAATCTGGTCTCCAGACGGAAAGAAATGATATTGGCACGAGTTCTGCTGGAATTTCCACTGGAGAAAGCTCACGACGTAGCTGGCAACTGCTGATTTTCCGGTAGCAGGGAGGCCTATCAAGTGGAACATCCGACGTGACTGATCCGACTCTTCTTTCTGGGCCCACTGCATGAAATCCGCTCGTCGTGAAATCCATTCGCAAGAGCCGGGCGTTAATTTGCTCTGAATGGAATGAAGGTCCTCCTCGGGGTCTGCCTGAATACCAAGAACTCCTTCAAGGTGTCCTACCATGGCTAGGGTGTTCGCTCGCTGAGGCTGTGGGTAGTCCCCTATATACTGTCATCTTAGGCTCAGTAAAAAGAGGACACCATAACTCACGCTCAGGTTTCACACTCGCTGCAAGCCACTTAAGCATGTTTCTGAGGAGTATATACTTTGGATCATCGATATTCTTAAACTTGCACACCCCATGATGGTCCGCATCAAGTTGGGATGTTTTCTCCTGGGGGTATCCAAGGATAGCGGATTCCTTCTCAACGAGCTGCGTGGCGTCAATCCGACTCTTCTGCATATGAAGAGATGGAAACTTACAATTCTGCCACCCCCCACTCTCAAGCGTGTCTTCCGCGTTTCATAAAAGGACACTAATTTCAATTCTTCGCAGACCGCTCGGAATTGGTCGTTAATATCTTGCAACAAGCCAGAATTTCTTTCCAACTCGGAGATATATATCTTTGAGGACGAAAGTGGATAGGTCGATAAAAGGGTGTTAAGCAATTTTGCACTATTCGCGCCCTTGTGCGGTGTCGCAAGAAAGACCATCCCAAAAACGCGGGAGATCATCTCACGATATTGATCATCGTTCTTTCCTATGATGTAAGCCTGTACATCCTGATGAGCTGACAGGACATAAGCACGGATTTAGATTGCATAAATACCTTCTTGACGACCAGCCCGCCCATTGAGTGAGCAACAAACATGATCGGGTACTACGAAGATTTAGTTGACCAGTCTCGATGGCGGGAGGGAGAACATACAGTGCCTATGGGCTGGCTTTGCTGATCATATCCAGTTGCATGCGTGAGCATCCTGAGTAACAAATCCTTCGCAAAGTCAGCAATACTGACAACAGTATCAGAACCCTTCCAGTTCGCATTGTATCCGAATGTGAAGATCCGAAATCGCGAAAGCTCTGGCTCCGAAGATAGCCATGGCAGCCAAAAATAGTCAGGATCCCTTTCGTACGACCATGTCCTCTGACTCGTGCCTCCCAGTCCATGCACAAAGATAATGTCTCCATCAGGATGTTGAACGGGCCTGGTATTGACGGGGATCAGTCCAAGTTGATCACCAAAGCTGCCTCGACGAGATCTAGGGCGTTCTGGCTCTAGAGACATAGGTTCCGCTAGATGTCGAGCAAAGTTTCCTCCGTCAGGAATGATAGACGCAGACGCTGATCTTTGGCTTCGAATGCGTTGCGGATAGGCTTCCTCTTCTCCTTCAGACGGCTGATCAAAATCCTCAGTCGACCTTGAATCTGGGAATGCCCAGCTTGGAGTCAGCTTCCTGAGCTTTTAGGCGATATTGTCAGCAATTATACGACGGTAGGCGGGGGTCAAGTTACTCACCATGATGCGCCAATTACAAGCTGACTTCGTCAAGGAGGAAGTTGTTCGAATGATTGGCCCGGAGCGAATTGGTTTGTCTGCATTAGCGCGTCGTGATAACAACAAGACTTATATCCTCAGCGCAAAAAAAAAAAAAAAAAAATAGGAGCTGAAGGATTAAATTCGATTGAAAATTGGAGGAAGCTGAGGCTCTTTGCCAGGAAGGACAAGGGTCGCGCTGATATCGGCAAAGGTTGACTCGCACCAGATGCACTTTGGGGGGGGGGGGGGGGGCCGGACGAGAAGCGGGTCAATGTGGGGGTGGTCCAACCACTTCATGTCTACCACAACGCATGGCAAAATGAGGCAACTGGGGCGGGCCGTGGCCGATGCGTTGGCACATATTGCTTGTAAGTGGCCCTTTCGATTACTTTCTCACGAATCACCGTTGAGAAAGCGGTAGGACTGTGGAAATTGTCGATTCAAACATTACACGTGCCCTCATCAAAAGGACTTAGTTGAAGCTTACCAAGCACGCACAAGGGCAAAGGCTGCCAATCGGGGATGTTCAGCTTCGATCGTTGGATGCGGGGGGCGAGCGCTAGCCGCTTGTGAGCGAGCCCCTGCCCTAGGGATCCACCACAAGCCATCGTGGAGCAAGAAGCCGCCAATCTAGCCAAGGCTCTCGGAATCTTTGCTTTGATGTTGCCAAGAGCTCCGCAATTTCCATGATATCAGTCGTTCCTTTTCGATCACTAGATAACCTTCGTTTAGAATTGCAGCAATTCAAAGTCCATGGCCACACTCATAGATGCTCGGCGCCCCTCTATCAATGTCGAGCCTGATTATGGTGTCATCTCTCCTGTAGATTCAGCCGTTTCTCAAAGCTTTCCTAGTGGGCTCGAGTTGGATGAAAGTGTTCTTCTCGGTTAGTATTACCTTTTCTCTAGCAGTGAATCTCTTCGGTTCAAGCACATGGGTAGAGGAATCACACTAAGGTATTCAGCCCTTCCATTCCCAGAAACGGAGGTAATAGACGTGCTGCGATGCGGCTCTTCAATTTGGTGGCACCGAACACTGAAGATCGTCGCTCAACTACCCGATGGACGACGGGAGAATTACTTCTTGAAGGTCTGTACCCTTCTAGCAGTCCAGTCCGTCGTGCGCTGAACTTTTCCCTTGCAGATCGCTCGCATCGGCAGCCTTGGCAAGAAAATGTGCGAAGGCGAGTATGAATCACTCAAAGCCCTTCATGCTGTATCTCCGACTCTTGCTCCACAGCCATATGCGGTAGGTGATGTTTTCAGATTTATCCGCAGCAAAGCTGACTCGGTGAGCTTCCAGTGGGGCCGGCATCAAAGAAAAGAGCCAGAGACGTATTTTGTTCTCTGCGAATTTCGAGAGGTAGGCGAGCAGCCTCCTGATCCTATAAAATTCATGAGCCGACTCGCCGAATTGCACCGAAACTCGGTCTCTCCGACTGGCAAATTCGGCTTCCATACAACGACTTGCCATAACCGGATTACTCAGGCCACAGACCTCTGGGACGATTCATGGGAGGTTGTGTTTCGCAAGCAGCTCTCACATATGGTCGATTTGGACAAAGAGATCAGTGGCGAGTGGCCCGAATTTCACCGTGTATGCAATTTAATCCTGGAGAAGGTCGTTCCGATGCTCCTGAGACCGCTGCAGTCAGATGGTCGGAAAATCAAGCCCTGTTTAATACATGGCGACCTCTGGGATGAGAAAACCGCAACTGACATGGAAACGGGCGAGCCTTTTATGTTTGATGCGGCATCCTTCTACGCGCACAATGAGTATGAGATGGGGAATTGGAGAGGCCACAGATACAAATTGAGCAACAAGATCTTCATCAAACATTACAAGCGCTACTTTCCTGTCTCAGAACCGGGTTAGCAAGCTCCTCTCCCAACAACGGTCTGACTTTATTGACAAATAGTGTGTCTGCTGGCAGAGGATGAGTGGGAGTATAGAAATTGTCTCTACTCACTAAGGTACAACTTGGGGTACGCGGTTCTAATGCCAGCAGAGCATCGCCGCCAGCGGTAAGTTCAAGCTAAAGAATTAGCCTCTCAAAGGAGACCGGCCAACCTGAGCGTTATAGTGTCTTACACGATATGATATACGTGTGTGAAAGGTTTTGTCCGGAGGAGCTAAAGGCTGCCAAGGTAACCGAGTCACCAAGCAGTGGGTCGGACTTCGATGAGAGCGAAGAAGAAGAAGAGGAGGAGGAGGAAGAAGAAGAAGAAGAAGAAGAGGAGGAGGAGGAGGAGGAGGAGGAAGAGGAGGAAGAAGAGGAAGAAGAACAAGATGCGGGGAAAGCGGAGTATGAATTGCTGTAGGATGACAATCGAGAGAATGCTAGAAAAGAGAAAGATTTAGAAATGAAAGGCTCGTATACCAATCTAATCATAGGTCTCCCTTGCGCGTTCCGACGCGTTCTTTGATGACAGGAACAGAAAGAGGGAGCTCACGTTGCGATAGACAGCAGAATTTGCGTAATCTCGACCTCATGACGGTGTAGACTCTTGACCAGCTCGTCGACCGTGCTGCCTTTTAGTAGCATTTTCAACTTCATCAACTTCAGTTTCTCAGCTATTTGGCGTATAAAGACATTGAGTTCGTTGACGGTAGCCTCAGGACCACTAGGACCGAAAGTCAGGAGAATGTCACTACGAGCTCGTTGCTGCTCGGTAAGGCTGCGTAATTGCTCCAGGAAAAGGCGAACACGCTCTGTCTGACTCAAGAGTTGTGGCAGAAACTCCGCTGCTTCTTAGAGGGTTTCGATGGTCTTCAGGATCTTGATGACCTGCGCACATGCTGTTCTTATCGCCCCTGCCGAGACACTGATCGAGACGGGGTCCATAGTAGCAGGAAAGCTGGCCTTGCAGATTGTGGAATGGAGAAGAGCTAGTAGATTACTCGATAGTCCTCAATGCGTCATTGCAAATGCCCACCGAGAGCTTTGGTACAGTAAGTATGTTGGGATGTCAGAGTGGACCGTTGATCTCGTGCAAAGAGTGTGTGTTGAACCGTGGACCGCTTTCCCACAAGAGAACCTATCTCAGAATGGGTGGACTGCGAAAATCTAGAGGAATTAGGAGATATGTATTAGCACATCAAACTAAGAGGAGAGGCAAGGCACGATAGCATGTAGCTTGAGAGAATGGGGAGATCGCTGTATAGACTAGCTTGTTGTGTTGTGGTAACTGTACTCCACATCAAGCTCCCTAGGCATCACCATAACCAACCGCATTCACGTAGCACGAGTGCAATTCGTGGGGCCAGGCAAGGGGACTCGGAGGGTTATACGAGGTCCTAGGGTGCGGAGGAATTCCTCGGCAAGTCCCGCCTAGCGTTTCTAACGCGCCCTGAATTTTTTGAACGCGATTCCGGCAGCAGGCAAACATTCGGGGACAGAGCTCTTTGTGCTCACAGCGCCCGCCGCGCCCTCCACGATGTCACTATTCGGCCAGTCTTCTGGAACGCCAGCTTCATCTGCTGGTGGTCTCTTCTCCAGCCTTAATGCTCCTGCGAGCACCGAACAGCCTGCGAAGAGGAGGACCAGTATATTTGCACCATCAGGCGAAACAGCCCAGACCGCAGCCACAAGCAATTCACTGTTTGGCAATACCCCCTCCTCGACCTCCGCTCCCTCATCCTCAATCTTTGGTACTTCGACAACAATGTCGGCGCCTTCAGGAGGCCTTTTCTCCGGGATTGGCGCGAGCCAGACCTCACAACCGCCTGGGTCGGGAAGCCTCTTCTCAGGATTAGGTCAGAGCACTACAAGCAGTACACAACAGCCTAGTGGACTTTTCGCTTCCAGCGGTCTCTTTCCACCTCCGAAACCAAACACAACGCAGCCACCAAATACAGGATCAGGGTTATTTGGAGATGGACAACCTGGCAGAGCTAGTGCAGACCCCAACGCAAATTACTCGATCTTCTCCCAAATACCAGCCTCACAGCCAGACCAAGGTCCAAACACGCTTGGCCAGTCGCAAAGCCGAGACCCTGCGCATTTCAGCAGCTTGTTGGAGCGCCAAAAGAAGAAGCCGCGCTTCACCAATGGCAACCAGACTGGTCGACTGAGCCACCTGCCCAGTCTTAATGCGGATTTGGGAGATCTAGCACGACGAGCACAAGAGATCGGTAGTCGTAGTCAAAACACAACATCTACAAATGGAGCTGACAGTCGAGCCCATTATCTACTCGCAGGCTCGGGTGTCGCGCCTGGAAAGGCTTACAAAGACCTTCAAGCTTTGGACCGGGATGGAGCTGGTACGGACTATCGACCAGCGGAGCCATTCGACCCTGACAACGAAAAATATATCCGGAACTTACAGCAGCGCGGGCGCGAAGCAATAATTAGGGAGAGCATGGATCGTGTCAATGCAGAGTTCGATGCCTTCCTTCACGAAAGTCTAAACATCAATTTTGACGAACAAAAACAACGGATAATGGAGCATTTCGGATTGCTGACAAGGTCAGATGATGGCGATGGTGGCTCATCGAGAACGGTGCCTGCCCCTGGAACTGGAAGCTTTGGAAAATCTTCCAGAAGAAGCAAAACAGCGTTTGGTGACTCGGCAAAGGCCTCAACTAGGAGCGTCTTCGGAAGGTCAGGTTTGGATAAATCGATGATTGGCAATCCTGGGATGGGTGCTAGCACAATGTCTTTCTTCGGTGAGGAAGGGAACAACAATACTGCGGGTGCCCTTTCGAAAGGCCAAAATGAACGATATCTACGCGACAAAGAACGTTTATTCATGCAACGAGTGGAGCAACTCAATCAAGCAAGATTAAAGGAGAAGGGCTATCTGATACTTCATGAATTCCGTCAGGTAGAAAGCACAGCTGGTGGCGAAAGTCCTCGTCAACTCGTGGATGCATATCAAGCCCTTCAAGATATCACTGGAGAAAGCGCCCAGGCAGTTGACGCCGACGGCAATCCTCTAGTCAAAGAACGACTCTATGCTTCAGCATATCAGAACGAGCACACGAATGCGCCCAGGGCTGTGAAACTCAGACGGCAGATCCTTGACGGATCACGCTCGTGCCTTGAAAAGCTGTTCTTTCATGAATTAGAATCATTGATCGAGAAAAATCCCCGAGAGGCGCAGTTAGGAGGAAGACCTACAACCATCAACAAGATTCGAGCATACATTCGTGTTCGATCTGCACGCCGAGATCTCGCTCCAGATGGCACAGAATTGCAGCAGATAGGCGAAAATGGCGATTACTGTTGGATCATCATCTTTTACCTGTTACGCTGCGGTTTCGCTAAGGAGGCAGCTGAATATGTCAGTAATGACCCGGCTTTCCAATCGACTGACAAGCGCTTCGTCTCCTATATGACCAGCTACGCCAGCAATCCGGACCGAAAACTCCCCAGAAAATTGCAAGAAATGATCAACGGCGAGTATCACCAGCGACAGAAAATCGCTCCTGAACACTCTGTCGATCCCTATCGCATGGCATGTTACAAGATTGTTGGGCGCTGTGACCTTCAACGACGAAATCTCGAAGCTGTCGGCCAAGGCGTTGAAGATTGGATATGGTTGCAATTCAGTCTTGCTCGAGAGTTTGACCGAGTGGAAGAGTTGTCCGGAGAGATCTTCGGTCTCGAGCAGATCTGCGACACGGTTCGTGAGATTGGACAGAAGCACTTTCAGAAGGGTCAGACTGAGGCAAGCGGCGGGTATGGTATCTACTTTTTCATGCAAGTCCTCGCAGGCATGTTCGAAGAAGCAGTCGCATTTTTGCACTCATACAACGCTGTCAGCTCTGTGCATTTCGCCATTGCGCTGGCGTACTATGGCTTGCTTCATGTCTCCGACTACTCTGTGGCAGGCAACGAACTATGTGAGTCCCCCCAGCTATATCTTCCCGATCCCCAACTTTCAACTAATCTCTTCAAGTGACTTACTCAACTACTCAACGTCCACTTATCAACTTCGTCCCGCTTCTTGCGTACTACACAGCTCCCTTCCGCAACGCTCTTCCAACACCTGCTGTTGACTACCTCTCACTCATCTGCTTGAACTCCGACCTTACTCCGGCCTCGCTAGGCTCGGCCCAGATTTTAGCTTGCCATGAATGCCTTCGACAGCTGTGTCTCGAGACTCGCGAATTCGCAAAACTACTCGGTGACATTCGAAGTGATGGCACTCGAATCCCGGGATCGGTCGAAATACGGTCTAAACTTATCAAACTCGATACACATCAAGAGTTCCTTGAAGCCGTCACACTTCAAGCCGCCGCCATTGCTGATGAACGGGGCCAAATCGCCGATGCAGTTCTCCTTTACCACCTCTGCGAAGATTACGACAATGCCGTGAGCATCCTCAACCAAGCCCTCGCCGATGCTGCAACACTCGACCTCGGCGAATCACCCATGCAGCTCCAACCCCTTAAACCCCGTCGTCAGGTTGAAGACACACAATTTCCCGACGGCCAAGCCGATGCTTCCTCCTCGACAGTTTCCTCTCTTTCCCTTACTCAGAACACGTCGTCTCCCACTGAGCTCGCCAAAAACATGATCGGCTTCTACAACTCGAATGCAGCCTATTACAATCGCATCTCCCAGTCAAACCGCAAAACTATTGGCGCGCTCCTCCAACTTCTGACCGCACGCTCCCACCTCGAAACCAACCCCCCACGCTACATGGACGCGCTCGAAGACCTCAATGCCCTCGGTATCCTCCCACTCAAAGCCGGTGGCAGTATCCCTGCGATCCGGGCAGCGGCCGCCACATTCGGATCCCTGCCACCATTGCTGGCACGATGTGCTGGTGTGAGTGTGGTGTGGGCAATCACAGCTATTGGAGGCGAGAGAGAAAATTTGGCGAGGAGTGGTGGTTGGGATGGTGGGTATGGAGACGATAGGGAGGGTATGAAGGAGATGTTGGGAAGTATGGCCAAGGATCTGATGGTATTTGCGGGGCTGGTCAAGTACAAGTTGCCAGCAAGGACTTATGATAGTTTGACGAGAGTTGGGGGGGATGTCGGAGCTTACTAAATTTACACGCAGTAAGGGGTAGCTTCGAGACGAAGGCAATACTTGCTGTATTAGCGGATGACGGTGGGAAGTATAGATATGATTCGGGTCTACAGATCGCCTAAATCAATACATTCTTTGCGGGTCGATCAGAAATCACCTGAACACAGCTGCAGTGAGATTTGTTTCTTACCCATCTACATAACAGCATATTGCCGATCACGCTGGTAGAGATGAGGTCGTTCCTCAAGACAGCATTCTCAGAGACCCTGCCTGCGACTCGATAGGTCAAGCCAGCCAGAGTAAGCCCAAGTAGAATTCGCCATGCTAAGCGCGGCTAGAAGGCAGGCTTGATGAACCCTGTAGAATACTACCATAGAAGGTAGAGACTCTTCCAGCAGCTTTCACTCCTTAATTAATGAAGCCCTAGGTAGCAGCAAGACAGGCCCAGCCAGGCGAGGTGAGCGGGAGGGTCAGGGATCACCCCCAGGGCGCACCCAGCAGTTCACCCAGGCTCTCGCCAGTCGCACCTGGTCGCGCGAGCGCAGGGCGGCCATACCCACCCGCCTGAACGGGAGGGGAATTTCCAGTCGACCTTCCTCGGAATCTTCCCCCGGGAGACCCAACAGCGTTTTCCCAAGAACAGAGGACAGCGAAGTGCCCTGTACCTTCCGAAGAACCTAGCACATGACGATCTCCCTCCAACGCCTCTCCGGAGCCGAGAGCCTTGGTGGAGATTTGGGAGAAAGGTAAGGATTGCTGAGCTTCTGAACGCCATGCTTTCGAAGTACGTCCCACCTTCTTCACTAGATCGCTGCGTTTCTTCTGCTATGGACGTCCCAACACACTCGAAGGAATAGTCAGAGCTCGTCCCACCACCGCACCAGTTTCGTGACTTAGTGCAAGTCCGAGTTGTAACGTGTAGCGCAGTCGCCTTGAAGTGAGGTAGATATCAATACGATGCCGAGAAAGGATATGAAGGTGTGGCCGAAGGAACCGAATAAGTATAGTAAGCTGGAGGCCCACAATAAGGCAATGTAGTCGATTTTGAGGATGACGGCTAGAATACTGCCATAATGGCCTTCAAGTGTATGCTCTTGCGGCGCCAAGTTCTGTCCACCGAAACGCCATCATAGGCTCCATTGTAGCCTTCAGTGTCCCAGTGTCCTTTCCATGCTACTTGAAGTGCCTCCTCCCCATACTCTGTCACAGGTTGCGCTTACGTTGTGCCCCTGACATCTTCTAGATCATTGCAAAGCTTCTTATACCAACGCGATAGCACAATTATATTTCTCACTTATCTCCGCTTCCCGCCATCGCCACGACTGTAAGGAGTAGGAAGACCCACCAGTATTTCTGGAAGAAGGACTTCTCTGGCACTTCGCCTTCTGCAGGGGCTTCTTTGCCGTCGGGGCCTATGATAGTTGGCTTGCGTGAGTTGAGCTTCGGCATAGGGCCGGGTGTGGGAGTTATGAGCTCAACGTGGACATTTGCAAGGTCTTCTGCTGCCGGCGCTGGTTGGGCTTTGGACTTCGACTTTGACTTCGACTTCGCTTTTGGACTAGATTTTGTTTTCGACTTCGACTTTGACTTGGAGGGCCGAGGGGGAGGCAAGGCCACGGCGGCCGACACGGATGCACTGAAGACTGTGCCATCGTTTGGCGAGAGATGTAGAGAAATTGTCTGCGTCAGAGAGCTATTGAAGGTCGCAAGCGAGGCCAGGGTAGAGCTACCATTCGGCAAAAGAATACGAAGGAGCTTAGAGGATGTTGGCGAAAGAGTCGTGGATTGGGCGTCTACGGCTGGTGGTGTCCATGACGACAAAGACGATTTGAGGGTCTTAGGGTCGTAGAATATTGTAGCTAGAGGCTTGACTGAAGAGGAGTCAAAGACAGGTTCGTAAGAAAGTGTGACAGAGTTCGGAAAAGCTGCCGATGGCGAAGCGGAGGAGACGAGGCTTGCGAGTGTAGAGAGGAGGACGGTGGACAACAGAGGGAGTTGTGGGAGCTTCATTTTGGGTGACGGACACCGTTTTGATGGAGCCAGTTGAGCACAAACAATTGGCTTCAGCTTCGAACCATACCAAAATCACGTCTGAAAAAAGAAGGCCAAACAACGGTATCGGAGAGGCTTGGCAGGCTCCTTTCTGTGGAAGCCTCTTTTGCGGCGGCCGATAGGGACCTTTATCTCTTAACTCGTATTTTGCAAACTCAGATCTCGACAAATCGCATGAGGACGCTTATGATTTATTTGTACCTCACGGGCGTGCATCTCACGGGCGTGTATCTCATAGGCGTGTGTCTCATGGGCGTCTACCTCACGGGCGTACACCTTACGGGCGTGCATTTCATGGAGATACACTTCATGGGGATGCACCTCATGGGCGTGCATCTCACGGGCGTGTATCATATGGTCGTGCATCTCATGGGCGTGTATCTCACGGGCGTGCATCTCATGGGGATACACTTCATTCGCATGCATCTCATAGGCGAGCATCTCATGGGGCGTGTACCTCACAGACGTGCATCTCATGGGCGTGTACCTCAAGGTGTGCATCTCGTGCACCTCACGGGCGTGCGCTTTATGGGCGTGTATCTCACGGACGTGCACTTCATGGGCGTGTACCTCATGTGCGTGCATCCCATGGGTGTGTATATCATGGACGTGTTCCTCATGGGCGTGTACCTCACAGGTGTGCATCTTAGAGGCCGCCCGTACCTAAGCCGCCGTGCTCGAATTGTGTCCCCGGCCGATAAGCCGTCCAATTGTGTCAACTGATACTTCCCGGACTCGCCTAGTTGCCCAGCGAAGTCTCTTTGATTGAACTAGATCCCTAAATATCCATCATCGAAGTAGACGTACGATGATAGCTATCGCGTTCAACTGAAGCATTTCCCGTTCCATCACTACTTTGGGTCCATCCTCTTCTAGTAGAAATGATCTCACAAGCCTTTCCGCCCCACGTGACAGAGGTTACTTCAAATGCACTTGGTATCCAGAGATGTCTCTCGATGAAAGGTTCACGAAGAACGAGGATAAGCTTGCTTCTCCGAATCAGTGTCGCTGCCAGAAGCTATTGCTGCATCAATTTGCTGGTTTGATGGAGACTCTGTGTAGGGTGGAGGTGAGTTGCTGGAAAATTCTTTGCTACCCTGTTGCAAGCAAATTGACTGGGCAGGCTTT
>Ga0335072_10007105_pt1 | contig 16341 bp, 17 predicted proteins | sample Lox_Sample_21_FD_206725 | JGI IMG/M metagenome (GOLD analysis project Ga0335072, IMG submission 206725) | Soil microbial communities from Loxahatchee National Wildlife Refuge, Florida, United States - Lox_Sample_2.1 | ecosystem: Environmental > Terrestrial > Soil > Wetlands | place: USA...
AGAAACTCGCCGTCATCGGGAAAAACCAGCGGATTGTCGGTCACCGAGTTCGCCTCGGTCTGCGCGACGCCGCGCGCGTACGCGATCGCGTCGCGCACCGCGCCGTGGACGACCGGAATACAACGGAACGAATACGGGTCTTGCACGCGCCCGCACTCGCGGTGCGAGAGCATGATCTCGGATCCGGCCAGCAACGCGCGCAGATTGGCCGCGACGCGCCCTTGACCCGGATGCGGCCGCAAATCGTTCAAGCGCTGATCGAAGACGCGGTCGGTGCCGAGAAAGGCTTCGAGCGAGAGCGCGCCGATGACGTCGGCCGCGGCGGCGAGACGCTGCGCGCGCAAGATGCCCAGGGACGCAATGCCGGTCATCACCTGCGTCCCGTTGATGAGCGCCAGCCCTTCCTTCGGACCGAGCGTCACCGGTTTCAATCCCGCCCGCTGCAATGCAAGGGCGCTCGGCAAACGCTCGCCGTCGTAGAACGCCTCACCCTCGCCGATCAGCGTCAGCGTCATGTGCGCGAGCGGCGCGAGGTCGCCGCTTGCGCCAACCGAACCTTGGCAGGGCACGAACGGCGTCACGCCGCGATTGAGCAGCTCCGCCAAGAGATCGAGGGTCTCGAGTTTGACGCCGGAGTGACCGGCGGCGAGCGAATTGACCCGCAGCACGCCCGCGGCGCGCACGAGCCGGGAATCGAGCGGCGCGCCCGTGCCCGAGGCGTGCGAGCGCACGAGATTCAACTGCAGCGTCGCTGCGTCGGCCGGATCGATCTGCACGTTTGCCAAGCGTCCGAAACCCGTCGTGACCCCGTAGATCGCGTCGCCCCGGGCGAAACGTTCGTCGACGAAGGCGCGTGCGCGCGCGACGCGGTCGCGCGCCGCCGGCGCGATACGTACCGGTGCGCCGTCGGCCGCGGCTTCGATCTTTTCGAGGCTCAAATGACGGCCGTCGAGCTCGACCGGTTGTGCCGAAATCGTCTGGGACATGACCCAAATCTAGTTCCGAGTGGATAACCCGACGCCTGCCGTGCATAACCGCAAAAAACTTGTGGATAGCGTGTGAGTGAGCGCGCGCGCTGTCTTGAAGCACACGGTACGCGGTGCTACCATCACCTCACTTCGAATTCATCGAAGGGCGACGCACGTATCGGTCGCGATCGAAAGCACTGAGCGTGGTGGCTGCGCTGGTAGCCACTCGCCGCGACGGTCGAACCGCCGCTGACGTCAGTCGGGCTCTCCCACCCGGGAGTCCGATAGGCGACCCCGGTGAGCGAATACGTCGAAAACCGCCGACTTTATGTCGGCGGTTTTTGTTTTGCGCTACGCGCGCGCGAGGTCGCCGTATTTGCCCGCGATTTCGCGCGCTATTGCCGCGACGCGATTGCGTACTTCGGGCGGACCGACGATCTCGGCTTGGGCGCCCCAGCCGAGCACCCAGCGCGCCAGCTCATCGGGATCGGCGACGCGATACTCGATCTCGGCGCTGCCGTCGTCGAGCCGATCGATCTGCCGTTCGGCCACGACGCGCGCGGCGATCGCCGCTTTGGCGACGCGCGGCGCGAAACGCACGCGAACGGGTTTGGCCTCGCTGCCGTGCATCACGCCGCTGATCGAATCCGAGGCGAAGCTGTCGACGTCGAAGTCCTGCGGTTTGACGAAGGTGTGCGCGGTTACGTGCACCTCGCTCACGTTGTCGATCGCGAAGACGCGCTTGTCGCGGCGAGCGTGATCGTAGGCGATGCAATAGATGCGGCCCGAGCTCACGACGAAGCCGTAGGGATCGGCCTCGCGTGTACTGCGATTGCCTTCCTTATCTTGATAGACGAATTGCACGCTGCGCGAAGAGCGCTCGGCCGCCGCGAAGAGCCCGAAGGCGCGCTCCCCTTCGGCATCGAGCTGAATCTCGGAAAGGCGAAAGGCGACCGGTGAGGGCGCATCGGCTTTCGCGCGGACGCCGTTGCGTGTCGAACCGAGCAGCTTCTCGGTGATCTCGTCGATCGAGGCGCCGATCTGTCCGCCGATCGAAGCGCCGAACGAACGCAGCGCGACCAAGCCGAAGAGTTCGCCGCTCGAGAGGTCGAGGCGCCGCAAACTGTAGCCGTCGGCAAAGCGATACGCATTGAGTGCGCGATCGAAGAACCACGGGAATCCGGCGTCGGCCAATACCGCCAAGTAGCGGCGCAGGCTCCGCGTACTCGGGCGCTTGGTGCCCTCGGCGATCCGGTCTTTGAGGCTCTCAAAGGAATGACGGCCCTCGTCGATGGCCGAGAGGAGCCGGACCAGCAGCACGATCTTCGGTTCGGTGGTACGTTCCATTGATTTCATACTCTACCGCAGATGGTGGGCCGGTGGTGTGCCAACAGCCCGGCCTAGTGCTCAAATTTCTCTCAATTCCGGCCCACCGACCCCTGTGGTATAATGCATGGCCATGCTCGACGTAGCCGTCCCCCCGCAAGCTGCCGCCGACCTCGCCGCGATCGGGCGCTTCGCCGCCGCGCGCGGCTGGGTGCCGGCGACCAGCGGCAACTTCTCGCGCCGCATCGACGAGGCATACGCCGCGGTGACGCGGTCGGGGATCGACAAGGGCAACATCCGCCCCGAGGACGTCGTCGCGGTCCCGCTCGCGGGCGAGCTGCCGCCGGGCGTCTCGGCCGAGACGCCGCTGCACGTCGCGCGCTACCGGCGCGATCCGGCGATCGGAGCGATCGTCCACGTCCACACGGTGGCGGCAACCGTGCTCTCGCGTGCCGACGCCAACCAGGGCTTCATCAAGCTGGACGGCTTCGAGATGCACAAGAGCCTGCGCGGCGTGACGACGCACGAAAGCGTCATCCGCTTGCCGATCTTCGCCAACGATCAGGATACCGTGCGTCTCGCCGAGCACATCGAAGCGGCACTCGCCGCCGACCTGCTGGTGCCCGGATACCTGCTGAGCGGTCACGGGTTATACGCTTGGGGTGCAACCATGGTCGATGCACAACGCCACCTGGAGGGCTTAGAGTTCTTGCTCCAGTGTTCATTAGAGGAACGGAGACTACAGCGATGACCACGACCCTCACCAGCACGCTGCGCGTCTGGAACGAGAACGAACCCGCGACGCTGCTCGTCGATACGAGCGACGCGAGCGAGATCGCGCGCGAGTTGAACGCGGTGGGCGTGCGTTTCGAGCGGTGGGCCGCCGATGCGCAATTGCCCAAAGGCGCCGATCAGCAGACCGTGCTCGATGCCTACAAGAGTTCGATCGACAAGCTGGTCGCGGAGTGCGGGTATCAGACGATGGACGTCATTCGCCTGGAGCGCGGCACGCCGAACACCGAGCCGCTGCGCAAGAAGTTCCTCGACGAGCACCAGCACTCCGAAGACGAGGTCCGCTTCTTCGTGGAAGGGCGCGGCGCGTTCTATCTGCATCTGAACGGACGCGTCTATCAAACGATTTGCGTGAAGGGCGATCTGATCAGCGTACCGGCCGGGACGAAGCATTGGTTCGACATGGGCTCCGACCCGGAGTTCACGGCTATTCGCCTCTTCAACAATCAAGAAGGCTGGGTCGCGAACTTCACCGGAGACACGATCGCAAGCAGCTTCCCCAAACTCGATTAGCGCCGTGCACTTCCGCGCACGCGCGGCACTGATCGATATCGAAGGCACGGTCGGTTCGATCGCCTTCGTGCGAGACGTACTCTTTCCGTACGCCTCGGAGCGCATGGACGAGTACGTGATCGCCCACCGCGACGAACCGTCGATCCGCGAGATCCTCGATCAAACCGCAAGCGAAGCCGGCGCGCACCGCGACAACGTGCCGGCGCTGCTCGCCGCGCTACACGACTGGTCGGATCGCGACGTCAAAGTGACGCCGCTGAAGTCACTGCAGGGTATGATCTGGGTCGACGGGTTTCGTTCGAGCGGCATCCGCGGACATCTCTATCCGGACGCAATCGATGCGCTGCGCCGCTTTCACGACGCCGGCGTTGCGTTGTACGTCTACTCCTCGGGCTCGGTCGCGGCACAGAAGCTGCTCTTCGGGCACAGCGTGGCTGGCGATCTCTTGCCGCTCTTCTCCGGATTCTACGATACGACGATCGGCGGGAAACGCGAGAGCGCTTCGTACGAGCGCATCGCCTCCGCGATCGGCATCCCCCCGAACGAAGCGATTTTCTTTTCCGACAACGAGGCCGAACTCGACGCAGCCGGGGAAGCCGGCTTGCAGACGGTGCAGCTCGCACGGCCCGAAGATCTCACCACGCCGACGACCCGCCACACGAGCGTCGAGTCCTTTGCTACGATCGAGGTGAACCGATGAGCGTTTCCGAGCGCTATTTCGAAGATTTCGCGGTCGGCGATTTTTTCGAGAGCAAGACCTACCACATCACGCTCGAAGAGAGCCTCGCGTTCGCTCGCAATTACGACCCGCAGCCTTTTCATCTCGACGAAGCGGCGGCAGAGGCGAGCTTCTTCCGTAAACTTGTATGCAGCGGTTGGCACACCGCTGCGATCACGATGCGCCTCATGGTCGACTCCTATACGATGCGCGGCAGCGGCATCATCGGAACCGGTGTCGACGATCTGCGCTGGACGGCGCCGGTAGCGCCGGGTGACACGCTGCATCTTCGCGGCGAGGTCGTCGAAAAGCGCGCCTGGCCCGGCGGTAAGCCGCGCGGCGTCGTAAAGATGCGGCTCGAAACCATGAATCAAGACGACGTCGTGGTCCTCACGATGTTCGCCAATTGTGTCGTGCCCATGCGCGGCTGAGCGGCGCCCCGGGGCCCGTCGTGATTTAGATTCTAAGCGTAGCGCTTGGTCTACGTTCCAGGCATTGGCGCAGCAGGCGGCGGAGATTCCGTTACGTGAAAGCGCTCGCCGCCGTAGGTCTCGCGATCCTCATCGCCGTGCTGCCGGCGGTCGTGCCGCGGTATCTTTCATTTGAATTCACGTACGCCGGGGCATACACGATCGCGATCGTCGGCCTGGTAATCCTCATCGGACGAACCGGACAGATCTCGCTCGGGCACGGCGCGTTCATCGCCGTCGGCGCATACACCACGGCGATCGCCGTGAACAAGGGACTCAACGAGGCGATCGCGATCGTACTCGCTGCGGTCCTCGCGGGACTGCTCGGCATCGCGCTCGGCGTCATCGCACTTCGGCTCGCGGGCGCATATCTCGCGCTCGCAACCTTCGCGCTCGCGGCTTCGGTGCCGCCGTTACTCAAGCGCTTCGGGGGCCTTACCGGCGGCGCGCAAGGCATGACGATTCCCTCTGTGCCCGAGATGACGCTCTACTATCTCACGTGGGCGTGTGCCGGCGTCTGTATCGTTATCGCGTATGTCGTCTTGCGCGGACGTGTCGGCCTTGCGCTTCGGGCGCTGCGCGACAGCGAAATCGCCGCAATCTCGTTCGGAATCGATCCCGTCTTCTACAAAACACTTGCCTTCGGCTGGAGCGCGGCCTATGCGGGCGTCGCCGGCGCCATGCTGGCCCTGACGACCGCCTACGTAAGCCCCGACCCGTACGGCATACCGCTTTCGCTGATGCTCCTTGCCGGCGCCGTGATCGGCGGTCTCGACGTACTTTGGGGAGCGCTCATCGGCGGCGCCGTCGTCGAGTTTCTCCCGCTTCTCTCCCAATCGATCAATCCCGCATTCTCTTCAATCGTGTATGGCATCGCACTCATCCTCATCATGACGTTCATGCCCGGCGGCATCGCCGGCGCACTAAGGAGGCCTCATGAGCAATCGTAAACGTGGGTTCGTCGCGGCCGCTGCCGCGCTAACGGTCGCGATATCGACACTTGCCCTCGCGCTCGCCGCACAAGACGTGCCCGGCGTAACGCCGACGGAGATCCTGCTCGGCGGGACGCATCCGTACAGCGGTCCTGCCGCCGCCTATGCCCCGATCGGTAAGGGCGCGCTCGCGTACTTCGCGTACGTCAACGACCATGGCGGCGTCTACGGACGCAAGATCGTCTACGAAGACAAGGACGACGGGTACAACCCGGCACAGACGCTTCAGATCGTGCGGCAATTCGTCGAGCAGGATCACGTTTTCGCGATCTTCGATTCGCTCGGAACTCCCTCGAACGTCGCAATTCGCCAGTATCTCAACGACAATCACGTGCCGCAGCTCTTCGTCGCAACCGGCGCGACGACGTTCGGCGCCGATTACAAAAAGTATCCGTATACGATCGGCTGGCAGCCGAATTATCACGATGAAGCAACGATCTTCGGAAAGTATCTGCTCTCCACCAGACCCGGAGCCAAGGTCGGCGTTCTATATCAAAACGACGACTACGGCGAGGACCTGCTCGGCGGCCTCACCTCGTCCCTGGGCCAAAAGTCGAATATGATCCTAAAGACCGCGAGCTATGAAGTCACCGATCCCGACGTCACCTCGCAAATCGAGAGCCTCAAAGCCAGCGGCGCCGATACCGTCTTTATCTTCGCAACGCCGAAATTCGCGATCCAGGCGCTGGTCACGATCAGCAAACTTTCGTGGAAGCCGCTCGTCTTTCTGAACAGCGTCTCGGCCTCACAGACGATCATGCGTATCGCCACCAAGGTCGGCGGACCGGCGGCGACCAACGGCGTGATCTCGGCCGTCTACGTCAAGGATCCGAGCGATCCGCTGTGGGCCAAAGACGACGGCATGAAACTCTACCAGCAGATCATGGCCAAGTATCTGCCGGGGGCGGATGCGTCCGACGTGAATTATCTCTACGGGATGGGTGTCGCCTACACGATGGTCGACGTTCTCAAAAAGGCCGGGAAGGATCTCACGCGCGCGCGCCTCATGCAGGCGGTTCTCCATCTGCACGAGTCGCCCAATCCGTTCGTACTGCCCGGGATAGTCGTCAGCGTGACGCCCACCGACCGCTTCCCGATGCGCGAGGAAGAGTTGATGCGCTACGATGCGGGCTCGTGGAATCCGTTCGGCGGGCTGATCTCGTCACGCTACTGAACGGCACCGTGAACGGCGCGGCGATGCTCACCGTCGAGGATCTCACGATCCGCTTCGGTGGTCTCGCCGCGCTCTCGGGTATCTCTTTTTCGGTGCAGCCGGGAGCAATCACCGGACTGATCGGACCTAACGGTGCGGGCAAAACCACCTGCTTCAACTGCATCACGCGGCTCTATCAACCCGACTCGGGCAGCATCCGCTTGCGCGGCGAGGATCTCTTACGCGTGTCCGCGCACGAGGTGGTCGGACGCGGCGTCGCGCGGACCTTTCAAAACCTCGAACTCTTCGCAACCATGACCGCGCAGGAGAACGTACTCGTGGGGCTGCATGCCGGCCGCCGAAGTACGCGTACCGCACGCGAACTCCTCGACTACGTCGGATTGAGCGCCCTCGCCGATCGTCCGGTGCGTTCGCTGCCGTTCGGCGCGCGCAAGATGGTCGAACTCGCGCGTGCACTGGCGAGCGCTCCCAGCCTGCTTCTGCTCGACGAGCCCGCGGCAGGCTTTGGGCACGAAGAAGTTGCCGCGCTCGCCGAGAGGATCGAGCGCATTCCAAACGATTTCGACACCACGATCTTGATGGTCGAGCATCAAATGCAGCTGGTGATGCGCGTCTGCGAACACATCGTCGTTCTGGACGCGGGGCAAAAGCTCGCCGAAGGTGATCCCGCGTCGGTCGCTTCGAACAGCGCGGTGATCGACGCCTATCTGGGGACGGTCTGACGTGCTCGAAGTGACCGCACTACGCGCCCGCTACGGAGAGCTCGAAGCGCTGCACGGCATCGACTTTCGCGTCGAGCGGGGTTCCATCGTCGCCTTGCTCGGTGCGAACGGTGCAGGCAAAACCACGACTTTGCGCGCGATCGCGGGAACCTGCAAACGCGCCGGCTCCATTTCGCTCGACGGGACGCTGCTCGTCAATTGCGCCCCGGAGGATCTCGCCCGGCTGGGGGTTGCCCTCGTACCCGAAGGGCGCGGCACGCTCGCCGAGCTGAGCGTTCACGAAAACCTCGCACTCGGCGGCTATATCCTCTCCACGGCGCGCGCGCGCGAGCGCTATCGCCGCGTCGTCGCCTATTTTCCGTGGCTGGAAGAACGCAAGCGGCAAGCCGCCGGAACGCTCTCCGGCGGGCAACAGCAGATGCTCGCGATCGCACGCGCGCTGATGATGGAACCGCGCGTGATTTTGCTCGACGAGCCCTCACTCGGTCTCGCACCGCTCGTCGTGCGTCAGATCTTCACGCTGCTGCAGACGATCAACGCGGAGGAGGGCGTAACGATGCTAATTGCGGAGCAGAACGCGGCGATAGCGCTCGAGACCGCACGCTACGCCTACGTGCTCGAGACCGGCGAGATCGCAGCCGAGGGTACCGCCGAGGAGTTGCGGCGCGACGACCAGATCCGCCGCTCCTATTTGGGCTTCGCCGTTTCCTAAACGCGCTTGACGTGTACGCGTCCGAACAATCCGGCCGGACGCACGAGCAGCACGACGATGATGATGGCAAAGGCAGCCGGGAGACGCAGATCGGTGCCGATGAAACTGACGTAGGTGCCGAGCAGCGCCAGAATGACGCCGAGCGCGAGCCCACCCACGACGGCGCCGACCGGGCTCTCGATTCCACCGAGCACCGCCGCGGCAAACGCATAGACGAGAATCCCCTGCATCATGTTCGGTTCGAGAAAGACGACCGGCGCAACCATCATGCCGGCAACGGCACCCACGACGGACGCGAGACCCCATCCAAGCGCGAGCATCCAGCTGACGCGAATGCCGAGCAGGCGGCTCTGCTCCGGGTAGAGCGCCGCGGCGCGCAGGGCGAGGCCGAGTTTCGTGCGCGTGAAGAGCAGGTAGACGAGCGCGAGTGTTGCGAGCGAGACGCCGATCACTCCGAGGTCGGCTTGACTGAGCGCGACGCCCCCGAGCGTAACCGGCGTGCTGGGGAAAGCGCCGGGGAACGATCTGATCGCGTAGCCCCATATCCAACCGGCGAGTCCGTTGAAAACGATGAGCAATCCGAGCGTCACGATGACGAGCGTGAGCGGCGGCGCGCCTTCGACCGGACGGATGACGACGCGCTCGATGACGACCGCGCCGGCAAACGCGGCGGCGAGCGTGATCGCGAACGCCGCCCAGAACGGCACGCCGGACTGCACGAGCTGCCAAGCGATGAAGGTCGAGAGCATCGCCATCTCGCCCTGCGCGAAGTTGATCACGTTCATCGAACGGTAGATCAACACCATCGCGAGCGCGACGCTGGCGAAGATCGACCCCGTGGCGAGCCCGCTTGCGATCTGCTGCGCGAGCTCCTGCCAAGCGTTCATAGCGCGCTCACCTCGCGTTCGAGCAGGCCGTCGATCAGCTCGACGGCCTCGACGAAACGCTCGTCATACGTGCCGCGCAAAACCGTGTACGGCCGTCCGAGCTCGTCGAAGAGCGCAACGAATCGCTCGTACATCCACCAGCGGAACCGTTCGCCGTCTCGAATTTCGTCGGCCACGAAGGGCACGTCGGGATAGGGGATGAGGTAGTGCGCGACGTGCGAGCGTATATGCGGCCACGCGGCGGGCGGGCGACCGTGATACCGTTCGAACCACACCCGGACGGCGAAAGCATCGGTATCGCAGAGCAGCACGCGGCGGGCGCGCAGAGCGTAGTCGTCTTCCCGGCGCTGCTGCTCGAGCGCGAGCTGCTCGAACTCGCCGTCTTCCCACACGCGTTCGCCTTGCGCGCGCACCTTTTCCAGCGCATATTCGCGCGGATACTCCGGCACCCACGTGGTCTGATAATGCAAAGCAAGACGAGCGCAAAGCGTCGTCTTGCCCGTCGACTCCGAACCGACGACGCACACGCGAAGCGGTTCGGCGTCGCTCATGCGTGAGCCGGTTCGCTCGGCTCTGCAGGTAATTCGATGGAAGGGATCTTCGAGAACTTCAACTTCTCGGGATCCTCGCTATCGACGTCGGCGAGTACGTGATCGCCGGCGACGAAGGTGCCCTTGAGCATCTCCTCGGCTAGTTCGTCCTCGACGTTGCGCTGAATCGCGCGGCGCAGCGGACGCGCACCGAACTGCGGGTCCCAACCCTTCTTCGCGAGCAGGGTTTTGGCCGCGTCGGTGACTTTGAGGTGCATCTCCTGCGCTCGAACTTCGCGCAAGACTTTCTCGAGTTCGAGGCCGACGATCTCTTCGATCTGAGCCTTGCTCAGCTGGTGGAAGACCACGACTTCGTCGACACGATTGAGAAACTCGGGACGGAACGTGTGCTTGACCTCCTCGAGCACTTTGTTCTTCATCCGCTCGTACGCCTTGGTCTCGTCTTCTTCCGAACCTTTCTGCGGGCGGAAGCCGATGTCGGTGGTCGTCTGCATACCGGCAGCGCCGACGTTCGAGGTCATGATGATGACCGTGTTTTTGAAGTCGACCTGACGGCCTTGCGAATCGGTCAAACGTCCATCGTCGAGTACTTGCAGCAGCAGGTTGAAGACGTCGGGGTGCGCCTTCTCGATCTCGTCGAGCAGCACGACCGAGTACGGACGGCGCCGCACCGCTTCGGTGAGCTGTCCGCCTTCTTCGTATCCGACGTATCCCGGAGGTGCACCGACCAGACGCGAGACCGAGTACTTCTCCATGTACTCGGACATGTCGATGCGGATCATCGACTCTTCATCGTCGAACATGAACTCGGCTAGGCTGCGCGCGACCTCGGTCTTGCCGACGCCGGTCGGTCCCAGGAACAGGAACGAGCCGATCGGACGGTTCGGGTTCTTCAGGCCCGCGCGCGAACGGCGAATGGCGCGCGTGATGACGTTGATCCCTTCGTCTTGCCCGACGATGCGCTCGTGGAGTTTTGCGCCCATATTGAGCAGTTTTTCGGTCTCGGCCTGCGCCAAGCGCGCGACCGGAATCTTCGTCCACGCCGATACGATGTCGGCGACGTTCTCGGCGGTCACACGCAGCGGTTTGTCGCTGGCGCGCGCCTTCTTCTCTTGCCACTCCTGCTCGAGCCGGGTCTTTTCGAGGCGCAGCTTCTCTTCGCGGTCGCGAATGCCCGCTGCTTTCTCGAACTCTTGATTCTTGACGACCGACTCTTTCTCGGCGATGACGCGGCGCAGCTGCGCATCGATCTCTCGAATCTCGGGCGGCGGCAGCGTCGCCTGCAGGCGCACGCGCGAACTCGCTTCGTCGATCAGGTCGACGGCTTTGTCGGGTAGGAAGCGATCGGTGATGTAGCGATCCGAAAGCTTCGCGGCGGCAGCCAGCGCGTCGTCGGTGATGACGACTTTGTGATGCGCTTCGTAGCGATCGCGCAGGCCCATGAGAATTTCGACGGTCTCTTCGACCGAGGGTTCGCCGACCATGACCGGCTGGAAGCGCCGCTCGAGTGCCGAGTCTTTCTCGATGTGCTTGCGGAACTCGTTGAGCGTGGTCGCGCCGATGCACTGCAGTTCGCCGCGCGCGAGCGCCGGCTTGATGATATTGCTCGCGTCGATCGCGCCTTCGGCAGCGCCCGCACCGACCAGCGTGTGCAGCTCGTCGATGAAGAGAATGATCTCGCCGGCCGCGCCGCGGATCTCGTCCATGACGCGCTTCATGCGCTCCTCGAACTCGCCGCGGTATTTCGTGCCCGCGACCAGTCCGGCGAGGTCGAGCGTGATCACACGCTTGTCGCGCAGCGGTTCGGGGATGTCACCCTTGATCACGCGCTGTGCGAGACCTTCGGCGATTGCGGTCTTACCGACGCCGGGTTCGCCGATGAGCGCCGGATTGTTCTTCGTGCGGCGCGAGAGAATCTGAATCACGCGTTCGATCTCGTTGTTGCGGCCGATCACCGGATCGAGCTTGTTCTCGCGAGCGAGCTGCGTGAGGTCGCGGCCGTACGCATCGAGCGTCGGCGTCTTGCTCTTGCCCTTCGGTGCAGGCGGCTGCCCTTCGGCGCCGAGCAGCGAGGTCGTTTGCACGCGCACCTTTGCCGGATCGACACCCAGATTGGTGAGCACGCGTGCCGCGACGCCTTCACCCTCGCGGATAAGACCGAGCAGCAGATGCTCCGTGCCGATGTAATTGTGGTTGAGCTGCCGCGCTTCTTCGAACGCAAGCTCGATCACGCGCTTCGCGCGCGGGGTGAACACCATCTCCTGCTGCACCGTCTGGCCGCCGCGGCCGACGATCGCTTCGACCTCTTGCCGCACTTTGGCGAGATTGACGCCAAGCGACTCGAGAACTTTCGCGGCAAGGCTCTCGCCCTCCGAGATGATGCCGAGCAGGATGTGCTCGGTACCGATGTAGTTGTTCCCCAAACGCTGCGCTTCTTCTTGAGCGAGGACGATGCTGCGTCTCGCGCGCTCGGTGAACGGTTCCCACATTGACATTGCTTGGCTCTTCCCCTTTGGTCACTCCGGTCTCGTGCCACCCATCACGAGTATCTCACTGTAACGCTACCCGCGCGAGCGAGGTTTCGTGACGGGTACGCCGCCGCATCCCGCTTGGCCTAGGTGTGTATTAAGATGATAGCGATGCCTACAAGCGAGCAAATCCGTACTGCCCTGGCCGAGGTCAAGGACCCCGAGCTCAACCTAGGGATCCTAGAGCTTGGTTTGGTCTACGATATAAGCGTGGAGGGCGACGCCGGCGAACACGTCACGGTGGTCATGACCCTGACCTCCCCCATGTGTCCGGTCGGCCCGATGTTCAAGAAGTCGGTCGAAGACCACGTCCTGGGGGTCGACGGCGTGAAAACCGCGACGGTCGACATCACCTTTTCGCCGCCGTGGGACCCCGCCACGATGGCCTCTGACGATGTGAAGGCCGCGCTCGGGATTTGGTAGCTATCCCGGCAGCGAGATAACCGCGAAGCTGCCGGTGCCGTGTGCGATGAGCCTGCCCGCGGCATCCGTCACGCGCCCCTCCGACGTGCCGAGATTCGTACCGACGTGGACGGCGGTTGCTTCGGCGCGCAGAAGCCGGCCGTCCGGTAACGCGGGGCGGACCAGATGTACGTGGAGATCGGTTGTCGTCGCCATCCGGCCGTCCGGCACTTTGCTTTGAACGGCGAGCGTCAATACGGTATCCAGGAGCGTCGCCGTGAAGCCGCCATGCACGACGCCGGCCGGATTCGAGGCCCACGCGTGAGCCGGCACCGAGAAGATGATGTGGCCGGGCTCGGCCAACTCGCAGACGTAGCCGAACGCGCTGCCGAGCGGGGGCGCCGGCGTATCCCCGTTCATGATCCCGCGAATCCATTCCATCTGCGGCTTGCCCGCAATCGCGCGCTGCAGCTCGCGCGGATCAGTCCACGTGAACGTGTAGCTGCTCAGCGTGTCCATTGCGTTCTCCTTGTAGGTTCAGTGTGTCGCGCACGATCGGCCATAGCGCGCTGTTTGCCGAACGGAAGAATCCCATGTGGCCCACCGCACCAAGCCCGAACGCGTTCGGATCGAGTTCACGAAAACTCCAGCGCGCAGCCGTAAAAGCCGGCGCGAGCGCTTCGATTGCGCGCGGCGTCGCCCACGGATCGTCGGAGAGTCCCAGCATCAGCACCGGCGCGTGCAGATGCTGCGCGTTCGCAAGTACCGGCGCCATCGTCGGGTCGTCGAAAAAGTAGCCGGGCGAGACGCACCAGGTGCTCCACTCGTAGAGCACGCCGGGCGCGAGGTTGGTACCGAACGCGACGAGCTCGCCGGGAAAATATCCGAGCAGCGCGGTGAGCGCCGGCATGATCGCTTTCACGAAAAGATAGACGCGATAGCGTTCGCCGCCGCGGTAGAGCCGCCAATAGCCCGACTGCGACGCGACGTTGACGGCACCCGCGATCTTCGCGGCGCTCGGCGTCATCAAGAGCGCATGCCCGCCCACCGAATGTCCGACGGCGTAGAGCGGCAACGCGGGATAGCGGGCGTTCACCCATTCGATGACACCCGCAAAATCGAGCTCGCCCCAATCGCGCATCCGCGCCCGCGACGATCGCAGCTGCGCCGCCGGCTCGAACGTACCGCGATAATCGTAGGTCACGACGATGGCGCCGTGCCGCGCGAGGTAGTCGCAAAACGCGCGATAAAAGCGGCGCGGCGTCGCCGTCGCGGGGCTGACGATCACCGCCGCGCGCGGATCGGGCGGCTCGAAGAGCGTCGCCGGAAGCAGCGTGCCGTCGAGCGCCGGAATCTGTATCTCGCGCATCATCGCACTGCGCGCTCGTCGATCCATGCCCGCACGCACGCGCACACGTTACGCGAGTGGGTCCGCGAACGCAAGCCGCGCGCGAGCAGGAGCGCGCCTTCGAGTGCGGCGACGATGAAATCGCTCGACTGCTCCACGTCGAGTTGGCCGCGCAGCTCGCCTTTCTGGGCGGCGCGCGTCAAGTTGCGAAAGACGACGCCGCGTACTTCGCCGATTGCTCTCGCGACACGTTCGCGCAGAAAGGGCAGCGCGTCGTCGGCCTCGACGCACGCGTTCATGATCGGGCAACCGCCGTCGATGACCGGACGCTCGCAATAGCGCTCGAAGGCGTCGACGAAGGCCCGCAGGCGCACCAGACCCGACGGCACGTTGGTCAGCGCTTTGGTGAAATATGCATCGACCTGCGCGTAAGCATAATCGAAAGCCTCGAGCGCAAGTTCTTCCTTGCTGCCGAAATGATTGTAGAGCCCGCCCTTCTCGAGCGCGGTCGCTTCGAGGATGTCGGCGATCGACGTGCCGGCAAAGCCGCGCCGGTTGAAGATCGGGGCCGCCGAGGCCAGGATCGCGAGCCGGCGCTTCGAACCCTTCATGAAACAGACCGTTCGGTCTGTTTTAGGCCGTCTCCTGGCCTTGCTCGTGGAGGTTCAAAGCCGTCATGCAGTCACATGCGGATCTGGTCGAGTACGGTGCGCGCCGCTGGCTCGTCGTCGTCGGCGTCATGTCGGCGACGCTTCTGCAAGTGCTCGACGCAACGATCGTCAACGTCGCGCTACCCACGATTCAAGGCAATCTCGGCGCGAATTTCGACGACGGCGCCTGGATCGTGACCGGCTATATCATCGCGGCGGTCATCGTCATTCCGCTGACGCCTTGGCTGCAGCAGCTCTTGGGACGGCGCAACTACTACGTTGGCGCGATCGTCGGCTTTACCATCACGTCGGGCCTTTGCGGCACGGCGACCACGCTGAGCTCGCTGATCTTCTACCGCGTGCTGCAAGGACTGTGCGGCGGCGGCTTGATTGCGACAGGGCAGGCAATCATGCGCGATACGTTTCCGCCTAAGCAGCTCGGCCTCAGTCAAGCGCTCACCGCGATCGGGGCCGTCGTCGGGCCCTCGATCGGGCCGACGCTCGGCGGCGTTCTCACCGACGCGCTCTCGTGGAACTGGATTTTCTACGTCAACATCGTTCCCGGCGTCATCTCGGCAATTCTCTGCGCGATGCTGCTGCGCGATCCGGAGCGCCGCCCCGCAGCGGGATTCGACGGTGTCGGCCTCGTGCTGCTCGCGACCGGCTTGGGCTCTCTGCAATACGTGCTCGATGAAGGCGAGCGGTACGACTGGTTCAACGATCAGAACATTCTGCTGACCGCCGTACTGGCAGTCGCCGCACTCGCGACGTTCGTGTATTGGGAGCTGCGCGTCGTCAAGAATCCGATCGTCGATATCGGCATCCTGCTGCGAAAACGCACCGTGGCGGCAGGCTGTTGTCTTGCGATGCTGCTCGCGTTCTCGCTTTTCGGCGGCGTCATTCTCGCGCCGCAATTTCAACAGCTGCTCCTGAACTTCACGGCAACGCTCTCCGGGCTCTCCATCCTCAGCCGCGCGCTCGGTATCATGGTCATGACCTTCGTGACGTTGGGCTTGATGAATCGCTTCAGGATCCGGCCGCAAATTTTGCTTGCGATCGGATTCATCATCGTCGCCATCGCCAACTTCGAGACGGCGCAGGTGCTGACGACCAACAGCGTCTTCACCACGTTTCTCTTTCCGTTGATCTTCGGCGGAATCGGATTCGGCATGATCTTCGTGCCCCTCTCGGTTACCGTGCTGAGCGCAGTGCAAGGCTTCGAAACACAGAAAGCGACCTCGCTGCAGAATCTCTGCCAGCAACTGGGCGGCTCGATCGCCACCGCCGTGCTCGTGACCTTGCTCGACCGGCGCGGAGCCTTCCATCAGGACCATCTCGCAGCCTCGGTAACGCTCGCGAGTCCGGCAGTCCAGCACGCGCTCGCGGAGCACGCGCCGCTCACCGCTCTCTCGGCCCTCGTCGCGCAGCAGGCAAACACCATGTCGTTCGCGGATGCTTTCTACATGCTCGGTGTCGTGACGCTCGTGCTCTCTCCTCTCGTGCTGCTCTTACGTCCACCCAAGGCCGCCGCGCCCGCGGCTGCGCATGCAGTCGCCCTCGAGTGAGCGAGCTGCGAGGCAGGCTCCGC
>Ga0335072_10007107_pt1 | contig 16339 bp, 11 predicted proteins | sample Lox_Sample_21_FD_206725 | JGI IMG/M metagenome (GOLD analysis project Ga0335072, IMG submission 206725) | Soil microbial communities from Loxahatchee National Wildlife Refuge, Florida, United States - Lox_Sample_2.1 | ecosystem: Environmental > Terrestrial > Soil > Wetlands | place: USA...
TGGTCGGTTTGACGGTGCTGGCGTAGCTCAGTTGGTAGAGCATCTGATTTGTAATCAGAGGGTCGGGGGTTCAAATCCCTCCGCCAGCTGAGATCGAAGGGCCGGGAATTTTGCAGGGATGCGGGCAGTTTTCCTCGCGACAAAGGCGCTAGGGCTGGTGTCTTCGGACACGAGCCCTTTCTGCATTGCGACGTACCCCGAAGATGAGGTCCGGTTCAGCTCTGGCTCGGTATGCGGCACGATGAAGTTGTGTCCCGACAGTTGGGCGGGACGCTGGCTCGTCGCCCGGGAGTAAGCGCGACGATGGCAGTGCGTCCCGAAAGACATCGCGGGACGGGTGGGTGAGTGGCTAAAACCAGCAGACTGTAAATCTGCCGCTCCTTGCGGGCTACGGAGGTTCGAATCCTCCCCCGTCCACCAGCGTCTCGAATAATGGGCCGCGAGAGCGCCCTAACGGCTCGGCAAACAGTTCGTCCGACAACCGAATGGCACGCAAACGGAAGCGTTGCTTCCCCGACGGCGCTTTCTGGTGAAACTGCGAAGGAGTATCTGGGGCAACCGGGCCTGGGTAGCTCAGTTGGTAGAGCGCGTCCTTGGTAAGGACGAGGTCACCGGTTCAATCCCGGTCCCAGGCTCCACTTTGGCGTCGGTAATGAGCGGGGGTAACTCAGTGGTAGAGTCTCTGCCTTCCAAGCAGATGGTCGCGGGTTCGAGTCCCGTCCCCCGCTCCATTTAGACGGCGGAGCAAGCCTCCCCCGGCCGGCCGGGACGGCAAATTTTCTTAGGCACGACGCGGCGATTGCCGCGCAGCTCTCTTACGAAGGTGAAGCGAGATGGCGAAAGAGAAATTCGAGCGGAGCAAGCCGCACGTAAACGTAGGGACGATCGGGCACATCGACCACGGGAAGACGACGTTGACGGCGGCGATCACGAAAGTGCTCTCGAAGAACAACCCGAAGGTGTCGTTCCGGGCGTTCGACACGATCGACAACGCTCCGGAAGAGCGGGAGCGCGGGATTACGATTGCGGTGTCGCACGTGGAGTACGAAACGGCGAACCGTCACTACGCGCACATCGATTGCCCGGGGCACGCGGACTACGTGAAGAACATGATCACGGGCGCGGCGCAGATGGACGGAGCGATTCTGGTGGTGGCGGCGACGGACGGGCCGATGCCGCAGACGCGGGAGCACATCTTGCTGGCTCGGCAGGTAGGCGTGCCGTACATCGTGGTGTTTCTGAACAAGTGCGACGTGGTGGAAGACCCGGAACTTTTGGAACTGGTGGAGCTGGAAGTGCGCGAGCTGCTGAAGAGCTATCAGTTTCCTGGGGACACGGTGCCGGTGATTCGCGGGTCGGCGCTGAAGGCGCTCGAGGGGGATGCGAAGTGGGAGAAGTCGGTATTGGAGTTGATGGAGGCGGTGGACAAGAGCGTGCCTTTGCCGCAGCGGGATGTGGACAAGCCGTTCGCGATGCCGATTGAGGACATTTTCTCGATCTCGGGTCGCGGGACGGTGGTGACGGGAAGAATCGAGCGCGGGAAGGTGAAGGTAGGAGAAGAAATCGAGATTGTAGGCTTCCGTCCGACGATGAAGAAGACGGTGACGGGAGTGGAGATGTTCCGGAAGTTGCTGGACGAAGGAATTGCGGGGGACAACGTGGGGCTGCTGTTGCGCGGGACGGAAAAGGACGAAGTGGAGCGCGGGCAGGTGCTGTCGAAGCCGGGATCGATCACGCCGCACACGAAGTTCAAGGCGGAAGCGTACGTGTTGACGAAGGAAGAGGGTGGGAGGCACACGCCGTTCTTCACGGGGTACCGGCCGCAGTTTTACTTCCGTACGACGGACGTGACGGGAGATGTGAAGTTGCCGGCCGGGGTGGAGATGGTGATGCCGGGGGACAACGTGAGCGCAGAAATCACGCTGATCACGCCGGTCGCTCTTGAAAAAGGATTGCGGTTCGCGATTCGCGAAGGCGGCCACACGGTTGGAGCCGGCGCCGTCAGCGAGATCATCGAGTAAACGACCATGAGAGAAATCATTACATTGCAGTGCGGCGAGTGCAAAAACCGGAACTACACGACCACGAAGAACCGGAAAAAGCATCCGGACCGTCTCGAAACGCAGAAATTCTGCAATACGTGCCGCAAGCATACGGCGCACAAAGAGGTGAAGTGATTTCGTCGTGAGCGACGAAATCACCCTGAGAGCCGCCTGCGGCGGCTCGAAGGGTTGGGCGCTCCCGAGGTAGGGCCAGGTCTCTGATTGCGCAACCGGGAGTGAGACGTGGACGGTTCGAGCGATCGCTGGTTTTGCTACATGCTCGAGTGCAGCGACGGAAGCCTCTACGTCGGATGTGCTATGGACTCTGAAGCCCGATTGAAGGAGCACAACTGGGGCGTTGGTTCGAAGCACACGCGATTACGGCGGCCTGTAAAGCTGGTTTGGCGCGAAGAGCTGGAGAGCAGAGCCGCGGCACGAAAGCGCGAGGCGGAACTGAAGGGCTGGCGGCGAGAGAAGAAGTTGGGGCTGATTGCGCGCTATCAAAGCTTTCACCCTTCGCCCTGAATGCGGGCTCAGGGTGAAATTTCGAACTGAAGGTTCGAAATTTCAGGGGAGTAGGTTCAACGGTAGACCATCGGTCTCCAAAACCGAGAGTGGGGGTTCGAATCCCTCCTCCCCTGCCAGTTTTATGGCCGGCCTGCCGGCGAGCGGGCAGGGTCAACGGCGCGGCAAGCGGCACGATGAACGACGCAATGGAAGTTTACGGCAGCGAAGGCAAACGGGCGAATGACACAGGCGGCGAAATTGAGCAATGAGGAAGCAAGTCGCGGAAGTGAGCCGTCCGCAGCGGGAGAATTTTTTCAGCGGCTGGGAGCGTATCCGCGGCGGCTGCGGGGATTCCTGCACGAAGTGCGGGTGGAAATGTTGAAGGTGAACTGGCCGAGCCGCCAGGACGTGATCTCCACAACCGTGGTGGTGGTCATTACCGTGGCGTTTTTCGGCGTGTATTTTGCGATTACCGACGGCGTGTTCAGCCGCGCGATCGGATGGCTGATCGACTATGTCAAACACTGAAGGACACGTTATGGCCAAGCAGTGGTACATCGTCCACACCTACTCGGGGTTTGAGAAGAAGGTGAAGGAGAGCCTCGAGGGCCGCGTGACGGCGTTCGGGCTCGAGGACAAAATCGGGAAGATCATCATCCCGACCGAGTCGGTGGTGGAAGTGCGCGGCGGCAAAAAAGTGATTTCGCCGCGGATGTGCTATCCGGGCTACGTGCTGGTCGAGATGGATATGGACGAATACACTTGGCACGTCGTGCGGTCCACACCGCGCGTGACCGGGTTCGTGGGGTCGGGCCAGACGCCCACGCCGCTCACCGAAGAGGAAGTGCAGAACATTCTGAACCGCGCGACGACGACGGCAGAGCGGCCGAAACCGAAGCTGACCTTCGAGCGCGGCGAAAAAGTGCGGATCGGCGAAGGGCCGTTTGCGAATTTCACCGGCGTGGTCGAGGAAGTGAACTCGGATCGCAGCACGCTGAAGGTTTCGGTAACGATTTTCGGCCGGTCAACGCCGGTGGAGCTCGATTTCGCGCAAGTGGAAAAGGTCGCGTAACGGGAATGGCAGAATTGCCGCCCGAATCGAAGCGGGCGGCTGGGCAATCTAAAGAGCAGGTCGAATAAAGGGACGGGAAATGGCGAAGAAAGTTCAGTCAACTGTGAAGCTGCAATTGCCGGCCGCAAAGGCCACGCCGGCGCCGCCCGTGGGCACGGCACTTGGCCCGCACGGCGTGAACATCATGGATTTCTGCAAACAGTTCAACGCCAAGACGGCGAAAGAGCCGGACGGGATGATTTTTCCCGTGCTGGTGACGATTTACAGCGACCGCACGTTCACCTTCATCTTGAAGACGCCGCCGGCGTCGGAACTCCTGAAGCGCGCGGCGGGAATCGTGAAGGGTTCGGCCGAGCCGAACCGCAACAAGGTCGCGAAAGTCACCCGCAAGCAGGTGGAAGAAATCGCCAAGGTGAAATTGCCCGACCTGAACACGCTCAAGATCGAATCGGCGGTGCGTTCGGTGATGGGCACGGCCCGCAACATGGGAATCGAAGTGGTCGATTAGTCTTTCCGGGAGAGAAACGCGATGGCCCGCAGTGCAAAAATCGGTGGCAAGCAGATTGACCGCGCGCGCAAGCTCGTCGAAGCGCGGCCGTACAAGATGGAAGAGGCGGCAGAGCTGCTCCGCAAGGCCCACTTCGTAAAGTTCGACGAAACAGTCGAACTGGTTCTGAACCTCGGCGTCGACTCGAAACAGTCCGACCAGATGGTGCGCGGCACAGTAGTGCTGCCGCACGGCCTCGGGAAATCGAAGCGCGTGGTCGTGATCGCCAGCGGCGACAAAGTTCGTGAGGCTCAGGAAGCGGGCGCGGATTTCGTGGGCGGCGATGATATTGTGGAAAAAATCCAGCAGGGCTGGACCGATTACGAAGCCGTGATCGCCACGCCCGACATGATGAAGTCCGCCGGACGCCTGGGCAAAGTGCTCGGCCCGCGCGGGATGATGCCCAATCCGAAGACCGGCACGGTCACCTTCGAAGTGGCGCGCGCGGTGAAGGAAATCAAGGCCGGCAAAGTGGAATTCCGCATGGACAAGACCGGCATCATTCATTCGCCGGTGGGCAAGATCAGCTTCAGCGCGCAGCAGCTGGCGGGCAACGCGCATGCGCTGCTGGGCGCGGTAGTGAAGGCCAAGCCGGCCGCGGCGAAGGGCAAGTACATCAAGAAAATCACATTGACCTCGACGATGGGGCCGGGCGTGCCCATCGACATTGCGGAAGCGGACGCGGCCGTCGCAGTGGCGGCGTAAGGAAAGGATTCGAGGATGAGGAAGAAAGCCGAAAAGAAGACGCAGGCGGAACAGTTGCGAACGCAACTGGCGAACGTTTCGACTGTCATCCTTTCGACGTTTCAGGGCATCACAGTCGAGCAGGATACGCAGCTTCGGCGTTCGGTGGAAGCCGCCGGAGGAAGGTACGAAGTCGTGAAGAACACGGTGGCCGAGCGTGCCGCCGAAGGTACGCCCACCGCCGACCTGCTGAAGAATCTGAAGGGCACGAACTCGATCGCCTATACCGCGACCGACCCGGTGGCGCTGGCAAAAGTGCTGACGAAAGTCGCGAAGGACGTTCCGGCGTTTCAATTTCGCGCCGGATGGGTGGAAGGGCGCGTCATTTCGATCCAGGAAATCGGCCAGCTGGCGACTCTGCCGAGCAAGGAAGAGTTGATCAGCAAGCTGATGTTCCTGCTGAACGCTCCGGCGCAGCGGATTGCGACGGCGCTGAACGCGCTGCCGCGCAATCTGGCGGTGGTGACGAGTGAAGCGGTGAAGGCCAACAAGTTTGCGGGCGGCGGTGCGGCGCCCGAATCGGCTCAGTAACGTAATTTTTCGGCAATCAGGTTTTCTCATCTCAGGAGGATAGAAACGGCAATGGCGAGCAAAGTGGAATCGATTCTGGAAGAAATCAAGGGCCTGACACTTCTCGAGGCTTCCGATCTGGTGAAGAAACTCGAAGAAGCGTTTGGCGTTTCGGCGGCGGCAGCGGCTCCCGTAGTGATGGCAGGCGGAGCGGCAGCCGGCGGTGCGGCGGCGGGCGCGCCGGAGGAGAAGACGGAATTCACCGTGGTTCTCACCGACGTGGGCGCAAACAAGATCAACGTCATCAAGGCGGTTCGCGAAGTCACCAGCCTGGGCTTGAAGGAAGCCAAGGACCTGGTCGACGGCGCGCCGAAGACGGTGAAGGAAGGCGTCAACAAAGACGAAGCCGCAACGATCAAGAAGAAGTTCGAAGACGCCGGAGCCAAGGTCGAGATCAAGTAGTGGCGGCCCTGACGGCCATTTGGCCGGGCCGCGAAGGATTCGCGTACGCGCGCTCCTTTCAATTCATGGAATCTCACAATCAGTCCTTCCCGGACCGGTGGGCGGGTGTCTCCCCGCACCACCGGTTTCGGCGTGACCCAGAAGGGGATGGTCAATGAGCAATCGCAGCGGTAATCGTGTCGTTCGAGAGCGGGAACGTCTGGACTTCGCCAAGATCAACACTTCGGTCCAGATTCCCAACCTGATCGACGTTCAGAAGAAGTCGTATCAGCGGTTTTTGCAGATGGACCTGCTGCCCAGCGAGCGGGAAGATTCGGGCTTGCAGTCGGTGTTCGCCTCGGTGTTCCCGATCCAGGATTTTCGCGGGCTGTCGCAGCTCGACTTCGTCGACTACGCCATCGGCAACTGGGAATGCAAGTGCGGCCATTTGCGCGGGCTGCATCACCTGCGCGCCACCTGCCGGAATTGCGGCGCTTCGGTGGTCACCAATCCTTACAAGACCGGCGACGTGATCTGCTCGAAGTGCGGCACGTTCAACAAGAACACGCCGACGTTTTGTAACAAGTGCGGCGACCCGGTCACGCTGCAGTTGAAGTACGACGTGAACGAGTGCCAGGAGCGCGGCATGACGTACTCCGCCCCGCTCAAGGTGACGATTCGCCTCACGATTTACGACAAGGATCCTGACACCGGCTCGAAGTCCATCCGCGACATCAAGGAACAGGAAGTGTTCTTCGGCGACATTCCGCTGATGACCGAGAACGGCACGTTCATCATCAACGGAACGGAGCGCGTGATCGTCAGCCAGTTGCACCGCTCGCCGGGCGTGTTTTTCGAGACCGCCAACAATCGCAGCTATTTCCTGGGGAAGATCATTCCCTACCGCGGCTCGTGGGTGGAATTCGAATACGACACGAAGAACATTCTCTACGTGCGCATCGATCGCAAGCGCAAATTCCTAGGCTCGATCTTCCTCCGCGCTCTCGGGATGAAGACGAACGAAGATATTCTGCGCACGTTCTATCAGGTGGAGCGGATTTCGCTGCGCGGCAACGATCTTTTCTGGAACATCTCCGAAGGATTGTTGGACCGCAAGCTTTCGAAGGAAATCAAGCATCCGAAGAGCGGTGAAGTGCTCGCCGGCGCGAACAAGCGCATCAGCGAGCCTCTGCTGAAGGAATTGCAGAAGGCGCGCGTGACCCAGACCGAAGTGGGCGTGAACGATCTCGAAGGCGCGGTGACGGTCAGCGAGCTGGTGAACCGGCAGACCGGCGAAGTGCTCTTCGAAGCCAACAAGCCGCTGACGGCGGAAGCCTGGGCGGCCATCGCCGAAGCGGGCATCACGGAAGTGGATGTTTGCTTCCCGGACCGCGACGACGCGGGCATCATCGTCAGCCGCACGCTCGACAAGGATACGATTCGCTCGCCGAAGGAAGCGCTGATTGAAATCTACCGCAAGCTGCGTCCGGGCGATCCGCCGACGCTCGAAACGGCGACGGCCCTCTTCAACGGGATGTTCTTCGACCCGCGCAAGTACGATTTCAGCAAGGTGGGGCGTCTGAAATTCAACATCAAGCTGGGGCTCGAGACGCCGCTCGACAAGCGCACGCTCGACCCGTCCGATTTCGTCGCGGCGATCAAGTATCTGCTCAAGCTGCGCAAGAACATCGGCTCGGTGGACGACATCGACCATCTGGGCAACCGCCGCGTCCGCGCGGTGGGCGAGCTTCTCGAAAACCAGTTCCGCATCGGCTTGGTCCGCATGGAGCGCGCCATCAAGGAAAAGATGTCTGTGTACCAGGAAATGTCCACGGCCATGCCGCACGACTTGGTGAACGCGAAGCCCGTGATGGCCGCGATTCGCGAGTTTTTCGGCAGCTCGCAGCTTTCGCAGTTCATGGACCAGACCAACCCGCTCAGCGAAATCACTCACAAGCGGCGTCTTTCGGCTCTTGGTCCGGGCGGTTTGAGCCGCGAACGCGCGGGATTCGAAGTCCGCGACGTCCATCCGACGCACTACGGCCGCATCTGCCCGATCGAAACGCCGGAAGGCCCGAACATCGGGTTGATCAGCTCGCTCTCGTCGTACGCGCGGATCAACGAGTTCGGCTTCATCGAATCGCCCTACCGCAAGGTGAAGGGCGGGCGGGTGATCGACTACGTGCAGATCGTCAACGCCGGTGACAGCGAATTCAAGGCCGGCGAATTCGTCGAAAAGGAACGCGTGGAGGAGACCAACGAGGAGCTGAAGCGGCGCCGCGTGGTGGTCGAACCGCACTGCTTCTACCTTTCGGCGTGGGAAGAAGACCGCTACGTCATCGCCCAGGCCAACGCCTCGCTCGACGAGAAGCTGCGGATCACCACGGAACTCGTCAACTGCCGCCAGGCCGGCAACTTCGTGCTGAAGAGCCGCGACGAGGTGGATTACATCGACGTGTCGCCGAAGCAGCTCGTCTCGGTGGCCGCCAGCTTGATTCCGTTCCTTGAGAACGACGACGCGAACCGCGCGCTCATGGGTTCCAACATGCAGCGCCAGGCCGTGCCGCTGATCAAGGGCGAAGCGCCCCTGGTCGGTACCGGCATGGAGCGAGTGACGGCGCGCGATTCGGGCGCGGTCATCGTGTGCAAGCGCGACGGCATCGTCGATCAGGTCGATTCCGAGCGCGTCATCGTGCGCGTCGAATCCGATCAATCCGGTGTGCTGAGCCGCGAAGTCGGATCGGACATTTACTTGCTCACGAAGTTCAAGCGCTCGAACCAGAACACCTGCATCAGCCAGAAGCCGCTGGTTCGCGCGGGTGACCGCGTGAAGCAGGGCCAAGTGCTCGCTGACGGTCCTTGCACCGACCGCGGCGAACTCGCTCTCGGCCGCAATGTGCTGGTCGCATTCCTTCCCTGGCGCGGCTACAACTTCGAAGACGCCATCCTGGTCAGCGAAAAGCTGGTCGAGGAGGATTACTACACTTCGATTCACATCGAGGAGTATGAAATCGAGGCGCGCGACACGAAGCTGGGTCCCGAGGAAATCACTCGCGACATCCCCAACATCAACGAGAGTTTCCTGAGGAATCTCGACGAAAGCGGCGTGATCCGCATCGGCGCCACCGTCAAGCCCGGCGACATTCTGGTCGGCAAGGTGACGCCCAAGGGCGAAACCACGCTGACTCCGGAAGAGAAGCTGCTTCGCGCTATCTTCGGCGAGAAGGCCGGCGACGTTCGCGACGCGTCCCTCTATTGCCCGCCGGGCATCGAGGGCACGATCGTCGACGTGAAGATCTTCTGCCGCAAGGGCGCGGAGAAGGACGAACGCCACAAGGCCATTGAAGGCGCGCAAGTAGCCAAGCTCGAAAAGAACCTCGCCGACGAGATTCGCATTCTCACCGACGAGCGGCTGAAGCGCCTCTCCGACCTGCTGGGCGGCCAGAAGCTCCAGGCCGACTTGCACGACGAGCGCACCAACAAGCGCCTGCTGACCAAGGGCACCGAACTCACGCGCGATATTTTGGAGAAAATCTCCACGCGCAACCTGAAGCGCCTGCGCCTGAGCGACAAGGACCCTCTGCTCATCGAGAAGATCGACGAGATCGAAGAGATGACCTCGCGTCAGATCGACGTTCTCCGCAAGATCACCGACGAGCGCATCGCCAAGCTCAAGAAGGGCGACGAACTTCCTCCGGGCGTCATCAAGCTCGTGAAGTGCTACATCGCCATGAAGCGCAAGCTCTCCGTCGGAGACAAGATGGCCGGACGCCACGGCAACAAGGGCGTCATCGCGCGCATCGTTCCGAAGGAAGACATGCCGTATATGCCGGATGGCACGCCGGTGGAGATCGTTCTCAACCCGCTCGGCGTTCCATCGCGCATGAACGTGGGCCAGATTCTCGAGACGCATCTCGGCTGGGCCGCCAAGGAGCTTGGCTCGCAAGTGGCCAAGCTTCTCGATACCGAAGCTCGCGCGGACGCTGTTCGCAAATGGTTCAAGGACGCGTTCGGGCCGACCTCGGTGTGGCGCTCGATTGCCGACCTCGACGATCAGGCGATTCTCGACATCGCCGAAGGCTTCCGCGACGGCGTGCCGTTTGCGACGCCCGTCTTCGACGGCGCGCGCGAGGGCGATATCCGGCACTTGCTGGAATTCTCCGCGCTGCCCGAGCACGGCAAGATCACGCTCTACGACGGCATGACCGGCGACGAGTTCGCTCAAAACGTCACGGTCGGCTACATCTACATGCTCAAGCTCTCGCATTTGGTCGACGACAAGATTCACGCTCGTTCCATCGGCCCGTACTCGCTCATCACGCAGCAGCCGCTCGGCGGCAAGGCTCAGTTCGGCGGACAGCGCTTCGGAGAAATGGAAGTCTGGGCGCTCGAAGCTTACGGAGCCGCGCACATCCTGCAGGAGCTGCTCACGGCGAAGTCGGACGACGTCTATGGCCGCGCGAAGATTTACGAGGCCATCGTCAAGGGCGAACCGGGCATCGAGCCCGGCGTGCCCGAGTCGTTCAACGTTCTCGTCCGTGAGCTGCAGTCGCTCTGCCTGGACGTCGAGCTGATGAAACGCCAGAAGCCGCAGGCCGAAAAGGCCGAAGCGGCCGACTGATTCCCTGCAGCGCCCTGGTCCGAAGGACGGACCGGGGCGCCTGCGAGATTCGGGTCTGAGTTGTTCGACGAGTTTTGCAACGGTTTTATGAGTCCGGCGTAGCCGGACAGGAGGACTGCCCTTGTATCGTTCGAGCCCGTATGATCGCGCCAGTCAAATTGCGGATTTCGATTCGATTCGCATCAGCCTGGCGAGTCCGGAAAAAATCCGGTCGTGGTCGCATGGCGAGGTGACCAAGCCGGAAACCATCAACTACCGCACCTTCAAACCTGAGCGCGACGGCCTGTTCTGCGCCAAGATTTTCGGACCCGTCACGGACTGGGAATGCCTGTGCGGAAAATACAAGCGCATGAAGCACCGCGGAGTGATCTGCGACAAGTGCGGCGTCGAAGTGACGCTCAGCAAGGTCCGCCGCGAGCGCCTGGGACACATCGAGCTGGCGTCGCCCTGCTCGCACGTCTGGTTCTTCAAGGGACTGCCCAGCCGCATCGGCTACTTGCTCGACATCACCATGCGCGATCTCGAGCACATTCTTTACTTCGAATCCTTCGTCTGCATCGATCCCGGTGAAGTGGCCGAGCTGCGCGAGAAGGACATCATTCCCGAAGAGAAGCTCCGCGAGCTTCAGAGGGAATATCCCGGCAAGTTCACCTCCGGCATGGGCGCGGAAGCGATTAAGGAGCTTCTCCGCCGCGTGGATGTCGAAAAGCTATCCGAAGAGCTGCGCGAAAAAATGAAGGTGGATCCCAGCCTTCAGAAGCGCATCAAGTACGCCAAGCGCCTGAAGGTGCTCGAAGCGTTCCGCAAGAGCGGCAACAAGCCTGAGTGGATGATTCTCGATGTGATTCCGGTGCTTCCGCCGGAGTTGCGCCCGCTGGTGCCTCTGGACGGCGGCCGCTTCGCCACGTCGGATTTGAACGACCTCTACCGCCGCGTCATCAACCGTAACAACCGGTTGAAGAAGCTGATGGAGCTTCACGCGCCGGACGTGATCGTCCGCAACGAAAAGCGCATGTTGCAGGAAGCCGTCGATGCGCTGTTTGACAATGGCCGCCGCGGCCGCGTCCTGCGCGGAACCAACAACCGCCCGCTCAAGTCGCTGTCCGACACCCTCAAGGGCAAGCAGGGGCGTTTCCGCCAGAACTTGCTCGGCAAGCGCGTGGACTACTCCGGCCGTTCCGTCATCGTCGTCGGCCCCGAACTGAAGCTGCATCAGTGCGGTCTGCCGAAGAAGATGGCGCTCGAGCTCTTCAAGCCGTTCATCTATCACCGCCTGGAAGCCGCGGGTCACTGCACCACGATCAAGCAGGCGAAGGAGCTGGTGGAGGCGCAGGAATCGATCGTTTGGGACATTCTCGAAGATGTGATTCGCGAACATCCCGTCCTGCTCAACCGAGCTCCCACGCTGCACCGGCTGGGCATTCAGGCGTTCGAGCCGACGCTGGTCGAAGGCAAAGCGATTCGCATCCATCCGCTGGTCTGCACGGCGTTCAACGCCGACTTTGACGGCGACCAGATGGCCGTGCACATTCCGCTTTCGCCCGAAGCGCAGGTCGAGGCTTCCGTGCTGATGCTCAGTTCGCACAACATCCTGTCCCCGGCCAACGGCTATCCTCTGGCCGTTCCGACGCAGGATATGGTGCTTGGCATCTACTACATGACCAAGGCCAAGCCGCAAGCCAAGGGCGAGGGCCGCGCGTTCGGTTCTGTCGAGGAAGTGCTGATGGCGCTCGACGCGGGCGAGGTGGAATTGCTCACCCCGATCCGTCTGCGCTACACCGGCGAAGTGATCGACCTGACCAACGCGTACGACGATCAGGACGTCTCGCATACCGAGCCTGTGCATTTGAGCAAGCAGTTCCTGCACACCACGGTGGGCCGCGTGATCTTCAATGATCACCTGCCTTCGGACATGCCGTTCATCAACGGCCTGCTCAAGAAGAAGGGCGTGCAGGCTTTGGTGCAGTATTGCTACCTGCGCTTCGGCCTGGAAAAGACGGTTGTGGCGCTCGACAAGCTGAAGGAGCTCGGCTTCCTCTACGCGACGAAGTCCGGCGTCTCCATCGGCATCAGCGACATGGTCATCCCGAACGTGAAGCCGAAGCTCGTGGATCAGGCCGAACACGAAGTGGTCAAGGTCCAGCAGCAGTATCTCGACGGCGCGATCACCAACGGCGAGCGCTACAACAAAGTCATCGCCATCTGGTCCGACGTCACCGAGAAGGTTGCGGACGAAATGTTCAAGGCGCTCGAGGAGCAGGATAAGCAGGGCGTCATCAACCCGATTTACGTCATGGCCGACTCCGGAGCCCGCGGTTCGAAGCAGCAGATCCGCCAGCTTTCCGGAATGCGCGGCTTGATGGCCAAGCCTTCCGGCGAAGTCATGGAGACGCCGATTACCTCCAACTTCCGCGAAGGGCTGACCGTGCTGCAATACTTCATCTCGACGCACGGCGCTCGCAAGGGTCTGGCCGATACGGCGCTGAAGACGGCTGATTCGGGCTACTTGACCCGCCGCCTCGTTGACGTGGCGCAGGACGTGATCATCAACGAATTCGACTGCGGCACCTCCGACGGAATTTTCGTCGAGCCGATTCTGGAAGCCGGCGTCGAAGTCGAGCCGTTGCGCGACCGCGTTGTCGGCCGCGTTTCACTCGAAAAGATCAAAGACTACGAAGGCAACGTCATCGTCGAGATCAACCAGGAAATCACCGAAGAGCTGGCCAACGCCATCCAGGCCGCGGGCATCGAGCGCGTGAAGATTCGTTCCGTGCTCACCTGCGAGTCCCGGCGTGGCGTGTGCGCCCGCTGCTACGGCCGCAACCTGGCCACTGGCCGCTTCGTCGAGATGGGCGAAGCCGTCGGCGTCATCGCCGCGCAGTCCATCGGCGAGCCTGGCACGCAGCTCACCATGCGCACCTTCCACATCGGCGGCACGGCCACTCGCGTTGCCGAACAGTCGAAGATCGAAGCGCGCAACAACGGCTTCGTGAAGTTCATCGACTTGAAGGTGGTCGAGGGCCGCGGCAAGACGATCGTGTCGATGAACCGCTCCGGCCTGGTCGCCGTGGTCGACGAGAAGGGCCGCGAAAAGGAACGCCACCACGTCGTCTACGGGGCGCGCGTGCGCGTCGAAGAAGGCCAGCCCGTCACCGTCGGACAGGTGATGTGCGAGTGGGATCCCTATACGTTCTCGATCCTCACCGAGCTGAGTGGGACGGTCCAGTTCAAGGACCTTCAGCCCGGCCTGACGATCGAAGAGCAGGTGGACGAAGTCACCGGGTTGTCGCAGCTTGTCGTCACACTGCCGCCGGGCGATGAAAAGCATCAGCCGACCATTCAGATTCGCGGCACGGGCGGGCGCGTCAAGAAATACCTGATGCCCTCGCGCGCGCACTTGATGGTGGCCGATGGCGACGAGGTCCAGCCGGGCGACGTTCTGGCGAAGATCCCGCGCGAGACCACCAAGACGAAGGACATCACGGGCGGTTTGCCGCGCGTCGTCGAGTTGTTCGAGACGCGCAAGCCGAAGGATCCCGCCGTCATCAGCGAAATCGACGGCGTGGTGAAATACGGCGAAATCGCCAAGGGCCAGCGCAAGATTTACGTCGAGAGCGAAGATGGGCGCACCATCAAGGAATATTCGATTCCTCGCGGCGTGCACATCAACGTGCAGGAAGGCGAACACGTGGGCGCCGGCGAACCGTTGATCGACGGTCCGCTGAACCCGCACGACCTGCTCGCCGTCCTCGGCGAAAAATACACGCAGGCCTATCTGGTCAACTCCGTGCAGGAGGTCTACCGCCTGCAGGGCGTGAACATCAACGACAAGCACATCGAGACGATCGTCCGGCAGATGATGCGCTGGGTGAAGGTCGAAGACGTGGGCGACACGCCGTTCCTCTTGGAAGAACAAGTCGACAAGTTCCGCTTCCGCGAGGAGAACGATCACGTGATCCACGACGGAGGGAGGCCCGCCACCGGGCGTCCGCTGCTCCTCGGCATCACCAAGGCGTCTCTCTCGACCGACTCATTCATCTCCGCGGCGAGCTTCCAGGAGACCACCCGCGTCCTCACCGAAGCGGCCATCTCCGGAAAGGTCGATTACCTGCGCGGCCTGAAGGAAAACGTAATCATGGGTCGGCTGATTCCCGCGGGCACGGGCCTCGAGCGCTACCGCTCGATCCAGCTCCTCACCGAAATTCCCAAGGAGGAGCCGGAAATGGTGGAGCCCGAGCTCACGCCGGAGGAAGCCGCGGCGCTCGATTTCCTGCGCAAGGATACCGACGCCGTCGCCGAAAGCTGACGATCCGATCAGGATCTCGTGTCGCTCTAGCTGTCTTGAAGGAAGGGCGCGCTTCGTTTCATCGGAGCGCGCCCTTTTTTATTTCTGTTCGGATGCAAAGGGCTTGTCCCTCCGGCCGGAGCGGCCCTGCCAGCGGACAGTGCCTCGTAACTGTCCGAGCGTTCTATTGGCGGTTTGGCAAGCGCCTCTCGGTTTCCCTTTCTCCCGGACGAGTCCGCTCGCTAAAATTGTAAGACGGCCTTTGAACGATGGGCTCCGAAGACAAAGCGCTTCAAACTCTGTTTGAGATTGTCTCGCGTTCGCAGCTTGGCTATCGTGAGCTGATCGACAATCTCGACCACGCCGTGTTTTCTCTCGCCATGGATGGCTCCTTTCGCGTCGCCAACCGCTATCTTGCCGACCGCCTCGGCGTTGCGTTTCAAGACCTGATCGGCCGCCCGCTCGACCAGTTCGTCAGCGTTCCCACGCGCGAGGAAATTGAAAAGGCAATTCCCCGGCTACTGCAAGAGGGAAACTGGGGAGGCCGCGTGCAGGTGCGCCTGCGGAACAGTCCGGAATTGCGCTACTTCGACTGCCGATTCCAGGTCAGCTCCGCGGCGGAGGGAGAAGCGTCCATCAGCGGATGGGCGCGCGACGTGACCCCGTTGCACGAATCGGAGGAGAGATTCAACGAGCTGTTCGATTCGCTGCGCGAAGGAATTTTCTTCACCACCGTCGACGGGGAATTGCTCGACGCCAATCCCGCGCTGGTCCGCATGCTCGGCTACGACAGCAAGCAGGAAATGCAGCAGCGGAATTTTCGCGAAATGTATTTCCGCCCGGAAGATCGCGATCCTCTTGTAAGCGACCTAATCGCGCGCGGATCGCTTCAAAACCGTGAAGTGGTGCTGAAGAGGAAGGACGGCAAACGGCTCGACTGCATCGCCTCCGGCTTCGTGATTCAGGACACGTTCGGACGCATCTCGCGGATTCAGGGAACCGTGGTGGACGTTTCCGAGCGCCTGGAAATGGAGCGCCGCCTGCGCGACGAGCAGGAATTCGTGCGCCAGCTCATCGCCAGCTTTCCGGACATCATCGCGGTGCTCGACCGCGCCGGCCGCTATACCTACATAAGCCCGCGCATCACTGACGTACTGGGGAAGACGCCGCAGAGCTTGCTGGGCGCAGAGCTCGGCCAAAATGTCCACCCGGAGGATCGCGAGAGTCTGACGAGTTTTTTTCAGGATTTGACGGCTGGCAGAGAGTCGTACATTCAGATTGAATTTCGCTCGCAGCACGCCGATGGGACGTGGCGGACCCTGCGCGCCACAGCCGGGCCGCTCTTCGACGCTTCCGGAAGCATCAGCGGCGTTGTGGCTTCGGCGCGCGACGTCACGCAGGCCAAGCACGTCGAACAGGAGCTGCTGCAAAAGGAAAAGCTCGCCTCAATGGGGCAGATGATGGCCGGCGCCGCTCACGAATTGAACAATCCGCTCACGGCGATTTTGGGAGTCAGCGACCTGCTCCGCGAACGTGCCGCGAGCGACGATTCGCGCCGCCACGCCGAGAT
>Ga0335072_10007108_pt1 | contig 16339 bp, 11 predicted proteins | sample Lox_Sample_21_FD_206725 | JGI IMG/M metagenome (GOLD analysis project Ga0335072, IMG submission 206725) | Soil microbial communities from Loxahatchee National Wildlife Refuge, Florida, United States - Lox_Sample_2.1 | ecosystem: Environmental > Terrestrial > Soil > Wetlands | place: USA...
CGTAGCCCCATTCGAGGTCCATGTACAGGCCGCTGACTTCAATGATTTCGGCGAACACGAACGAGGCGACGAAGCCTCCGATCATGTTGCCGAGGCCGCCCAGCACGCAAATCATGAAGGTGATGGGCCCAAACGTCAGACCGATGAACGGATGCACGTCGTATTGCAGTACCAGCAGGCAGGATGCCAGGCCTGCCAGCATGCCTCCCACCGCCGAGGTGATGATATAGACGCGCCGGCTGTCGACTCCCATCAGCGGCATGATGTGGCGGTCCTGTGCGATCGCGCGAATTGCGGTGCCGACATAGGTGCGTGCCAGAAACAGATACACCGACACCATGCCGGCCAGCGCGACGCCGAATGCCAGCAGCCGTGCGTAGCTGAGATACATGCCGGACACCTCGAGCACCGGCAGGCGGATGCCCAGGTTGCGGAAATCGATGCCGAACATCACCGTGGCGGCACTCTGCAGGAAGAACAACACGCCGCCGGTGGCGAGCAACTGGTTGATCGGCGCGGTGGAAAGCACCGGCTGGATCACCAGCAGGTGCAGCAGCACGCCCAGCACGCCAACGCCGGCGACGCAGACCACGGCATCGATCAGAAACGGGACATGGTAGACTGAGAACAGATAGTACATGCCGTACATGCCCATCATCACCAGTTCCACGTAGCAGATCCACACCACGTCGATCACGCCGAAGATCAGGTTCAGGCCCAGTGCCAGCAGCGCCAGGACGCCGCCAAGCAGCACGCCGTTGATCAGTGCCTCCAGCAGGTAAATATCGAAGATGCCGAACATGCCGGTTCAAACTCCGAGATAGGATGCGCGGATGGTTTCGCTGGCCAGCAGTTCGGCGGAGGTACCGCTGGCGCGGATGCTGCCGGCTTCCAGGAGGTACGCCCGATCCACCACGCGCAACACCTGATGCACGTTTTGCTCGACGATCAGCACCGTCAGGCCGCTGGCACGGATGCGTTCCACCAGCGCGAACACCTGCTGCACGATCACGGGTGCCAGGCCGGCGGATGGTTCGTCCAGCAGCAACAACCGCGGTTCGGACATCAGCGCGCGGCCAATGGCGCACATCTGTTGCTCACCGCCCGACATGGTGCCGGCGAGCTGGCGGCGGCGCTCGGACAGGCGCGGGAACAGATCGTAGACGAAGGCGAGGCGCTGCGTGAATTTGCCGCGGGCCGCGGGGATGAACGCGCCCATGCGCAGATTTTCCTCCACGGTCATGCGTGGGAACAACCGGCGGTTTTCCGGCACGTGCGCGATGCCCAGCGAAAGGATGCGGTGCGGCGGGGTGGCGGCGAGGTCGCTGCCTTCCATGGCGATGACACCGTTGCGCGGGCGGATCAGGCCAGAGATCACGCGCATCAGCGTGGTCTTGCCCGCGCCGTTAGGGCCAATGACACCGACGGCTTCGCCGGCAGCCACTCTCAGGGAGACGCCGAACAGGGCCTGGAAGGTCCCGTAGCCGGCATCGACCGAGGTGAGGGAAAGCATTTCGCCAAACCGCTCCCGCTTCGCGGGCGAGGTTACGTTTGCCTCTCTCACCGCGCGCCTGCCAGCGCTTGCACGGCGCTCGCGTCGGTTCCCAGATACACCTCCACCACGCGCGGATCGGCGGCGACTTCCACCGGCAGGCCCTCGGCAATCTTCACGCCGTGGTCCAGCACCATCACCCGGTCCACCACGCGCATCAGCACGCCCATGATGTGCTCCACCCAGATGATGGTGACCCCAAGCTCGCCGCGAATTCGCCGCAGCATGTCCGCCGCCTGCTCCATCTCCCCTTCGTCCAGCCCGCCCAGGCTTTCGTCCGCCAGCAGCAGCGTTGGTCCGGTCGCCAGCGCCTTTGCCAGTTCTAGCTTCTTCAGTCCCGCCGCGCCCAGCCCATCCACCGTCGTGGCGCGATCCACCGGCAGTCCCACCAGCCGCAACGCGCGCTCCGCGGCTTCGAACGCCCGCGCGCGCGAATGGCGGCCCTGGCCATAGAATCCCGCCAGCGCCACGTTCTCGAACAACGACAGACGACGGAACGGCCGCGGAATCTGGAACGTGCGGCCGATCCCGGCATTGATGATGCGATGCGGCGGTGCGCCGCCGATTTCCCGCCCGTGGAAACGGATGGAACCCGCTGTCGGCACCAGCGTCCCGGACAGCATGTTGAAGATCGTGCTCTTGCCGGACCCGTTCGGGCCGATCAGGCCGAGAATCTCGCCCTGCTCGACCCGGAACGACACGTCCGACACGGCGGTGAAGCCGCCGAACCGCTTGCTCAGCCCGGCGACTTCCAGCATCGGCGCAAGGTCACTGTGCGGCGTACGGCGAAGACGCCGGCAGCTTCAACACCGGCTCGCGCTGCTGCTGCGACTTCGGCCACACCACATAGCTCTTGTCGTCGATGTACTGGATCACCACCGGGTACGCCCGTTCATTCTGGCCCGACATGTCGTCGTTCGGACCCTCGAACTTCACGCCGTAGCCCAGCATGGTGCCGCCATCCGGGATGTCGGTGTCCATCGCGGCCTTGCGCAGATCGTCGGCGCTGATGCCGCCATATTTCTTGATCGCGCGCGGCAGCACGTCATACAGGAACACGTAGGTGTTGGACGCCGCCATCCCCAGATGCGGTGACTTGATCACCGTATCCGGCTTCAGCTTCATGTAGGCATCGCCCACCATCTGGATGATCGGCGGCAGCACCGGCTGCAGCGATTTCGTGTTGGTCTCCCAGATCGAGATCGGGTCGACATCGAAGAAGTAGTTGGCGTCACTCCCCACCGACGACTTGATCTTGTTGTAGTCGGTATACCCCGCGCCATGTCCCACCAGCGCATCGAAATGCAGGCCCAGCTCGCGCGCCTGGCGCAGGAACAAACTGATGTCGGGGTTGTAGCCGGTATGCAGGATCACGTCGGGATGCGCCCGCTTCAACTTGGTGACCAGCGACGACAGATCCGGTGCGGTGACCGAATAGCCTTCGTCCACTACCACCTTCATGCCGGCCTTCTTGGCGCCCATTTCGTTGCCTTTGGCAACGTCGGTGCCGTAGGGACCATCCTCGTGGATGATGGCGACACGCAGATCCGCCGGATCCTTGCCAAGCTGCGGCTTGGCATAGGCCGCCAGCATCGCGGTGGAGGCCAGCCCCCATTGCGTGCCATAAGGCTGCGGCCGGAACACGTATTTCAGGTGGCGGTCGCGCAGCACCGGCGAGGCGATGCAGGTGGTGATCCACATGAACTTCTTGAATTCCTCGATCCGCGCCGCCGCCGGCACGCACTCCGCCGAGGAATAGAACCCGAGCAGCATGTCGACCTTTTCCTGCTCGATCAGGCGGACCGCTTCGTTGATTGCGACATCGGGCTTGCTTTGCGCGTCGGCATAGACCGCATCGACCTTGTAGCCGTCGATGCCGCCATGCGCATTGAACCAGTCGATCATGATCTTGGCGCCGTCGTAATGCAGCTCGGACCCGCCGCCGGCGAACGGGCCGGTCAGATCGTACACCACGCCGATCTTGATGGTCTTCTGCTGCGCCGATGCGGCCGGACCGACGGCCAGCAACGCCGCCAAAAGCAGCACTCCGCTTAAATAGCGGGCAACCTTCCACGCTGTCATGGTGAACCCCCCTGATGGTTCATCGTTCTTGTGCCACAGCTTACGCAGGCGGCACGGTTTGACGCAAGCGCCCGATCATGTTGACCGCCCCCCGATCCTTTCCCTATGTGCGGCGCTGCCGGCGGCAGAACGTGCCGCCGCCGCGCCGGCTGGCGCCGCGGGGAAGGGGCTGAGTGATGCGCTTTGGCTGGCTGGCCGGCTTGTTCATCGCCACCGGGTTGGTGAGCGTTATGCCCGCGTGGGCACAATTCCCCGGCGGACCGCCCGCGGTCGGCGTGGCGCGCGCCGAGATGCGGCCGATCACCGAGACCTCGGAATTCGTCGGGCGAATCCAATCGGTGAACCGGGTCGCGCTGGTCGCACGCGTCACGGCATTTCTGGAACGTCAACTGTTCACCGAAGGCGCCGAGGTCAAACAGGGCGACTTGCTCTATGTGTTGGAGCAACCGCCATTCCAGGCGGACCTCGCGGCCAAGCAGGCCACGGTGCAGCAGTTGCAGGCCAACCTGACGAACGCGACCATCGCCTATAACCGCGCGGTGTCGCTGTTGCGCACGCCGGCGGGCCAGCAGTCCAATGTCGACGACTCCCGCGCCACCATGCTGGCCGACACCGCGCTGGTGCAGAACGCGGAAGCGCAGGTGGAGACGTCGAAGATCAATCTCGACTATACCGAGATCCGCGCGCCGATCAGCGGCAAGATCGGCCGCACCGCGGTGACCATCGGCAACGTGGTGTCGCCAAACTCCGGCACGCTGGCGATGATCGTCAGCCAGGACCCGATGTATGTCGTGTTCCCCATCGCCGTGCGCACCGCGCTGGAGCTGCGCCAGCGCTACGCCGACAAAGGCGGCTTCAGTGCCGTGCAGATCAAGATCCGCCTGCCCGACGGACGCATCTTCGGACAGACCGGCAAGCTGGACTTCGTGGACAACACGGTGTCGCAGAGTACCGACACGATCATCCTGCGCGGCACCATCCCGAACCCGCCGCTGACCGAGGCAAAATTCGGCAACGCCCCAATTCGCGAACTGGTGGATGGCGAGTTCGTCACCGTGCTGCTGGAAGGCGTTCAGCCCCTGCAGGTGCTGACCATACCGCGTGCCGCGATCCTGTCCGACCAGAGCGGCGACTACGTCTATAGCGTCGATGCGCAGAACAAGGTGCAGCGGTCGCCGGTGCAACTGGGACAGTCCACGCCGACGCTGGCCGCCGTGATCAGCGGCCTGCAAGCCGGCGAACGCGTGATCGTGGACGGCGTGCAGCGGGTGCATCCCGGGCAGGTGGTATCGCCCGGACCGGCCAGCCCGGCATTGTCCGCCAGCCAGGCAACGTTGCGCGGCGCCGGCGGCCAATGATCTCCTCGGTCTTCATCGACCGGCCAAGGCTGGCGATCGTCATTGCCATCGTGATCACCATCGCCGGCGCGCTGGCGATGCTGCGTATTCCGGTGGCGCAACTGCCGAATATCGTGCCGCCGCAGGTCACCGTCACCGCGAACTATCCCGGCGCGTCGGCGGCCGTGGTGGAGAGCGCGGTCGCGCAGCCGATCGAAGCGCAGGTCGTCGGCGTCGACAAGATGATCTACATGAAGTCGGTCAGCGGCAACGACGGCAGCTATTCGCTGACCGTCAGCTTCGACCTGAGCTCCGACCCGGACATCGACGTGGTGAACGTCAACAACCGGGTACAGACGGCGCTGTCGCAACTGCCGCCGGAAGTGCAGCTCGAGGGCCTGACGGTGCAGAAGCGCTCCACCGCGGTGCTGCAGTTCCTGGCGTTCTACAGCGACAGCCCGAAGATGGACCCTCTGTTCATCACCAACTACGTGCTGATCAATGTGCTGGACCAGTTGTCGCGCACGCCCGGCGTCGGGCAGGCGAACCTGTTTTCGAAGCTGAACTACTCCATGCGGGTGTGGTTCGACATCAACCGCCTGACCGCGCTCAACCTGTCGCCCGGCGATATCATCGCGGCGATTCAGCAGCAGAACGTCGTGGCGCCGATCGGGCGGATCGGCGCCCGGCCGATCAGCAACGACCAGCAGATTCAGATCAACCTGCAGACGCAAGGCCGGCTGGTCACGCCGGCGCAGTTCGGCGCCATCGTCATCCGCGCCAACCAGGATGGCTCCGTGCTGCGGCTGCGCGACGTGGCACGGGTGGAACTCGGCGCGCAGAACATGGACAGCGAGACGCGGCTGAACGGCCGCCCCGCCGTGCCGATCGGCATCTATCTGTCCCCGGGCGCGAACGCGGTCGATACCGCGGCTGCGGTGGCACATACACTGGGCCGGTTGGCGCAGCGTTTTCCGCCAGGGCTGCATGCCCAGGTGATGTACGACTCCACCACCTTCGTCAGCGACACGCGGCGCGAAGTGCTTCGCACGCTGGTCATTGCCTTCGTGCTGGTGGTGGCCGTGGTATTCATCTTCCTGGGCAGCGTGCGCGCCACCATCATTCCCACCGTTGCGGTGCCGGTCTCGCTGATCGGCACCTTCGCCGCCCTGGTGGCGGTGGGCTACACCGAGAACACGATCTCGTTGCTCGCCATGGTGCTTGCGGTCGGCATCGTGGTGGATGACGCCATCGTCGTGGTGGAGAACGTCGAACGCGTGATGGCGGAGCGCCCGGATCTGCCGCCGGCCGAGGCGACGCGCGAGGCAATGCGCCAGATCACCGGGCCGATCATTGCCATCTCGCTGGTGCTGCTGTCGGTGTTCGTGCCGGTGGGCTTCATCCCCGGCCTGTCCGGCACATTGTTCCGCCAGTTCGCGGTGACGATCAGTTGCGCGATGCTGATCTCCGCGATCAACGCGCTGACGCTGTCGCCGGCGCTGTGCGGGGTGTTCCTGCGCCACGAAGGCGCGCGCCGCGGCATACTGGGCCGCGTGCTGCGCGGCATCGACCACGTGCGCGACGGCTATGCCTGGGTGGTGCAACGCACATTGCGGGTGGCGGCGCTGTCGCTGATCGGCGTCGCGGTATTCGCCGCCGGCATCTACTTCGCCACGCTGACCACGCCTACGGGGTTCCTGCCGGAGGAAGACCAGGGCGCGTTCTTCGTCGCGATCCAGCTTCCGGATGGCGCATCGGTATCGCGCAGTGCCGCGGTCGCCGCGCGGGTGGAGAAAATCCTCAAAGGCATGCCGCAAATCCAGGACACGCTGTCCATCATCGGCTTCTCCCTGTTGGATGGCGGCGTGTATGAGCCGAACGCGGCATTCATGGTGGCTCGGATGCGGCCCTTCGCCGACCGCGTCGGTGCGGCGAATTCGGTGCAGGCACTGGTCGGACGCACATTCGGCGCGGTGCAGCAGATTCGTTCCGCGATCATCTTTCCGTTCAACCTGCCGCCGATCATCGGGCTGGGCACCAGTGGCGGCTTCGAATACCAGCTCGAAGCGCTGCAAGGACAGGACCCGTCCGACAATGGCGCGGTGATGCGCGGATTGCTTGCCGCCGCCAACCAGGACAAGCGGCTGACCCGCGTGTTCTCCACCTTCACCGCGACCAACCCGACGCTCTACCTCGACATCGACCGCGACAAGGCGCAGGCGCTGGGCCTCAACATCGGCGACGTGTTCACCACCCTCGGCGCCACCATGGGCGGCATCTACGTCAACAACTTCAATCTGTTCGGCCGCACCTGGCAGGTGAATATCGAAGGCGAGCCAAACGACCGCACCGACATCCCGGACCTGTGGCGGGTGTTCATCCGCAACAACCGCGGCGACATGGTGCCGCTGCGGGCGATCGCCAGCCTGCGCATCGTCACCGGCCCGCAGGTGATCACGCGCTACAACAACTATCGTTCGATCACCATCGATGGCAGCCCCGGCCCCGGCACGTCGTCCGGCACCGCGCTGGCGACGATGGAGCAGATCTCGGATCGCACGCTGCCGCCGGGTTACGGCTACGAATGGACGGGCACCGCGTATCAGGAGGAACTGGCGGCGGGACGGACCAGCCTGATCCTGGGTCTGGCGGTGTTGTTCGCTTATTTGTTCCTGGTCGGCCTGTACGAAAGCTGGACCATCCCGATGCCGGTGCTGTTATCGGTGGTGGTAGGCGTGCTGGGCGCCTACGAAGGCATCCGCATCGCCGGGCTCTCGGTCGATCTGTACGCGCAGATTGGCCTGGTCGTGCTGATCGCGCTGGCCGCCAAGAACGGCATCCTGATCGTGGAATTCGCCAAAGAGCAGCGGGAGGCGGGCCTGCCGATCCGCGAGGCCGCGGTGCTGGGCGCGCGCATGCGGTTTCGCGCCGTGATGATGACGTCGGTGGCGTTCATTCTGGGACTGATCCCGCTGGTCTGGGCGACGGGCGCGGCGCAATTGAGCCGTCGTGGCGTGGGCACCGCTGTATTTGCCGGGATGATCGTGGCGAGCTCGATCGGGATATTCATGATCCCGATGTTGTACGTGACGTTCCAATCGTTGCGGGAGACGATAAAGGCGCGGTTCGCGCGGCCGGCGCATCGGACGACGCAGGACGCAGGCCACGATTGAACGGAGGCAACCTCTCGCCCGCATGCTCCGCTGGCCGACGATCCTCCTGTAACGTCACCCGGCCCGTGACCCGGCCGCCAACAGCGCCTGCGTATGGCGCGCGATGACAATCTCCTCATCGGTCGGGATAACAAATGCCGGGCGCGGCGAATCCGGCCGCGTCAATCGCGGCGCGCCTGCAGTGTTCGCGGCTTCATCCAGGACAAATCCCAGCCACGCCAGCCGCCGCAGCACGCGCGCGCGTATCTCCGCGCTGCGTTCGCCGATGCCGGCGGTGAACACCAGGCCGTCGATGCCGCCCATGCTCGCTGCCAGCGAACCCGCGGTCTTCGCTATGTGATAGACGAAATACTCCACCGCCAGTTTCGCCATCGGCGCATCGCTCGCAAGCAATGCCCGCATGTCGCTGGCAAGACCCGACAGGCCTTTCAATCCGCACTCTTCGTAAAGGAAACGCTCCACGCGGTCGACGTTCCAGCCCTTCTGCTGTTGCAGCCACAGAATGACGCCGGCATCCAGGGAACCCGAGCGCGTGCCCATCGGCAGCCCATCCAGGGCGGTGAAGCCCATCGACGAGTCAACGCTTCGCCCGCCGGCCAGGGCGCACATCGAGGCACCCGCACCAAGATGTCCCACCACCACCCGGCCCAGAGCGATCTCCGGCGCCTGCCCGTCCAGCGCACCGGCGATGTATTCATAGGACAGGCCGTGGAAGCCGTATCGCCGCACGCCTTCCCGATACAGCGCGTCGGGAATCGCGAAACGATCCGCCACCGGCGGATGGCTGCGATGAAACGCGGTGTCGAAACACGCCACCTGGGTCACGCCGGGGAACCGCTCGCCCAGGGCGCGCAGCACCGCCACGGCGGGCGGATTGTGCAACGGCGCGAGCGGGTTCAGCGCCTCGATCCGCGCCAGCGTTGCGGCGTCCACCACCACCGGCTGGGTCATATCCGGCCCGCCATGCACCACGCGATGACCGAACGCCACCAGCGCTTCCCGCGCCAGCGGTCCATCGGGCACCGCGGCCACGGCATCCAGCGCGGCCGCGTGGTTTGGCGCGTCGAGCGATGCCTCGTGCAGCGGCTTGCCATCCGCCGACGCGATCCAAAATCGCGCCCGGCCGCCAATGCCCTCGATCGCCCCGACCTGGAGCCGCCGCAGTCCGCCCCTGGTGCCGTACACGCCAAACTTCAGGCTGGAGGATCCGGCGTTCAATACGCACAGACGATGATCGGTTTCCGCATCAGTCATATCCGGTGGGCCTTTCATCCGCGGCAGAGGCATGCTCCCATAACACATGACGCACGCTGGAGAGACCGCACCATGACGACGACCAAGTTCGGCCTGGCCCAACCGGTCCGGCGGGTCGAGGACCCGCGGCTGCTGCTCGGCAATGGCCGTTACACCGACGATATCGTCCTGCCCGGCTTGCTCCACGGCGTCGTGCTGCGCAGTCCGCATGCCGCGGCACGGATCAACGAGGTCGACACCGCGGCGGCAGCATCGCTGCCCGGAGTTAAGGCAATCTTTACGGCCGCCGATCTAAGCGCGGACGGCATCGGCCCCCTGCCCTGCGCCGCGCCGGTGCAGAACCGGGACGGGTCGCAGCAAGCGATGCCGCCGCATCCGGTGCTGGCGGATGGCACGGTGCGGCATGTCGGCGATCCGGTCGCGTTCATTGTTGCGGACTCGGTCAAGGCCGCGCGTGACGCGGCCGAGCAGGTGACGGTGGATTACGAGGTGCTGCCGTCCGCCACCGACACGGCAACCGCGATGGACAAGGGCATGCCGCTGGTATGGCCCGACGTGCCGCACAATCTCGTGTTCGACTGGGAGATCGGCGACAAGGCCGACACCGAGGCCTGGTTCGCCAAGGCCGCGCATGTCACCCGGCTGACGGTGGTGAACAATCGCATCGTCGTGTCGTCGATGGAAGCGCGGGTCGCCATGGCTGACTATGACGCGGCGAGCGGACGCTGGACGCTGTATGCCAACACGCAAGGCGGTTGGCTGGTGAAGAACCTGATGGCGCCATTGTTCGGTGCCGACCCGGAGAAATTCCGCATCATCACGCCCGATGTGGGCGGCGGTTTCGGCATGAAGTTGTTCCTGTACGCAGAGCATGTGCTGACCTGCTACGCCGCGCGCAAGCTGGGGCGGCCGGTGAAATGGGTCTCGGATCGCAGCGAGGCGTTCCTCGCCGACACCCAGGGCCGCGACAACGTCACACTGGGAGAATTGGCGGTCGATCGGGACGGCAGGTTTCTCGCGCTACGCACGCGCAACATTTCCAATATGGGCGCGTACCTGTCGAACTTCGCGCCGTTCATCCCCACCTTTGCCGGCACCGGCGTGCTTGCCAGCGTCTACGGGTTCCGGGCGGTGTACGCCAATGTGCTCGGCGTATTCACCAACACCGTGCCGGTGGACGCCTATCGTGGCGCCGGACGACCCGAGGCGAACTATCTGGTGGAACGCCTGGTCGATGCCGCGGCGCGCGAACTGAACATCGACCGCGCCGAATTGCGCCGCCGCAACATGGTCCCGCCCAGCGCGATGCCGCATGCAACCCCGGTCGGCAAATCCTATGACAGCGGCGATTTCCGCCGCGTGTTCGATACCGCGCTGGCGGGCGTCGATTATGCCGGCTTTGCCGCCCGCCGCGCCGAAGCGGCCAGGCGCGGCAGGCGGCGCGGCCTGGGCTTCGCCTACTACCTGGAAGCAACCGGCGGCGATCCCACCGAGCGCGCGGAAATCCGTTTCGCCGACGATGGTTTCGTCGACGTCTATGTCGGCACGCAATCCACCGGCCAGGGCCACGAAACGGCGTATGTGCAGCTCACCGCCACGCGCCTGGGCATCGACGGAGAGAAGATCCGCGTGCGGCAGGGCGACACCGACACGATCCCGGTCGGCGGAGGCACCGGCGGCGCGCGCAGCCTCTATTCCGAAGGCCAGGCGATCCTGGTGACCACCGATGCCGTGATCGCCAAGGGCAGGCAGGCAGCGGCGGAAATGCTGGAGGCAGCGCCTGCCGACATCGGCTTCGCCGATGGATTGTTCAGCATCCTCGGCACCGACCGGGGCGTGGATATCCTGACCGTGGCCGCGGCGCAGCGTCAAAAGGCGGCGGCGGGTGAAGCCGCCACCATTCTCGATTCGGCGGAAATCGCCAATATCGACTTCCACACTTTCCCCAACGGCTGCCATGTCGCGGAGGTGGAAGTCGATCCCGACACCGGCGTGGTCAGCGTGGTGCGCTATGCGGTGTTCGACGACTTCGGCAAGGCCGTGAACCCGCTGATCATTCGCGGCCAGGTGCAGGGCGGCGTCGCGCAGGGCACCGGCCAGGCATTGCTCGAACGCACGGTCTATGATCCGTCATCGGGTCAGCTGCTGTCCGGCAGCTTTACCGATTACGCCTTGCCGCGCGCCGACGACCTTCCGGAGATCCAGGTGGAATTGCTGGAGATTCCCTGCGCCACCAATCCGCTGGGGGTGAAAGGGGCGGGTGAAGCGGGCGCGGTCGGCAGTCCGCCCGCGGTGATCAATGCCGTGCTGGACGCGCTGGCGGAAGATGGCGTGACCCATATCGACATGCCCGCCACGCCGGAGACGGTGTGGAAGGCGATGACGCTGGCGAAGGCGGCTTAGTACTCGGTTTCGCAAATACGGTGACATATTCATCGCGGACGTAGTCATATTGCACGTGAGAAGTCAGAAATTCAGCCGCGGATGCACGCGGATGCACGCAGATAAACCGGGCTGGACGCTGTATCTGCGTGCATCCGCGGCAAAACTCCTATTTGCCGGCGGCAAACCAGAACCTCACCTGGTCTGACAGAATTCGTCACCGCATTTATGAAACACGGTACTTAGTGGTGGAATTCATAAACTCAGTGACGTATTTTTGTCAAGTTAAGCAGGGTCGTCCGGTCCTGCGGCAGAAGAAGATTCTAACCGCAGATGAACGCAAATGAACGCGTATAGAGCGTACGGCACGGTTGTATCTGCGTTCATTCGCGTTCATCTGCGGTTCCAATATTCGGACCCTCGTGTCCCGCACGCCGTGACCTCAATGCACTCCTCACCAGGCTCAACAAGCAGCTCGATCTACCGGAATGACACGGAATCGTAATGCGTCATCGAATTTACCGAACAGGGTACTAAGGCAGCGTCGGCAAACGGTTCAATGGGGCCGCGGCCTTGCAGCGGTCGCCGGCTTCACCATCCGAATCCGGGTCCCACGATCGAGATATGTCCGGTCGTTCCGTAGACTGCCTCGTCGTGTGGCGGGGCAAAACGCCTCGTCGTGTGGCGGGGCGAAGGGTGAAGAATCGCGTCGGACTGCACGCCATGGTGACACGGCGCCACGCGCACGTTTCAGGTCGTGCAGCAACAACTGCCGGAAGCCGAGCGCCCGATAGATTGTCAACCGCCGGTTCCAGGACCTGCTTGTGCAGCGCAAAAAGCAGCTGCGGTGGCCGCCCGCCGGGTGTCCGGCAGGGACGCCGAAGCAGCCGCTGATCGCTTTGCGCCGGTAGCAGGCGTTATCAGTTCATGGCAACCGCGTGCCGCGCGGCTATTCCCCCCGCCGGAACGAGCCATCCAGGATCCGGGGAAAGTCGCCCTGGGTGATGCCCAGATCCGCCAGGGTCCGGTCATCCAGGCCATACAGCTCCTGCACGGTCGCCTCGCGCTGCTGCCAGGCGCGCAGCCAACGCAGCGGATTCGCCAGCGCGAGCGCGCGGCGGATGGCAGGTGGAAGGTTTCCTCGGGATGGCCGCGCGCCCCGCGCGGGAAGGGAATGAACGCCGTTGTTCGAGTAAGCCCACATGCAACACCTCCGTTCAAACGGGGGCGTTCCCTCCGGTCAGGCAGTATTCCTGACCTATGCTGCGCCGCAACACGACGCGGATCAAGTGCAATTTTTGTGACCGCAATCTTTACGGCCGCGGCGGCGTGCCGGCCTCCCGGCCACCGCACACGAGGCAATATCGCTCCCGCGGACCGTGGCACGCCGGCACCCCGCGCCGGCGCCCGGCACGTCCCCGTCAGTCCGCGGCGCTGACGCGCTACGCCCCGACCCAGCCCAGCTCCGGCTCGTTCTCCAAACCCCACAGCCGCTCGAACAAGCCCGGCGCGGCATCGCCATGATGCGCGCGGGTCAGCGTGACGAACTTGTCGCGCAATTCGCCGCGGCTCAGCGGCCGGGCCGGCGTGCCGTTGTATTCCGTCACCTCCCGCGCAAACGACCGGCCATCGCGCAGCACGACGGTCACCACCGCCGCCCCGCCAATCCCCTGCGAGGCATCCCCCGCCACCACCGCCACGCGCCCGCACAGGTCGCGGATCGCCGCATCCGCCAGCATCGATGCATCGAACGACGCCGGATCGCGCGGATCGCGGAACAGGGCGAGGGCGACGCAGAACGGGATGGAGTACTGTGCCATCATGACGTCGGCCGGATCGCGGATGTTGTTCACCGTCGCCATCCGCTCGTTACCCACCACGGTCACATGCTCCACCGCGTGCCCGTCGAAGCCGTGAGCGGCCTGCAACTCCAGCACCGCCTGCACGGCGGTATGCGCCGTCATGTGCACGGGGAAGCGCTTCAGGCACAGATGCATGGTCGCCCAGTCGCTGCCCAGCCCGCGCGTCAGGTCGGCCATGTCCCATTCGGTGCAGAACACCTTCAGGAACCCGGCCTCACCTTCCAGCACGCTGCGCGGGCCGGTGAAGCCGTCGGCCGCGAGGCTGGCGGCCAGCACGCCGCTTTCCGACGCGCGGCCCAGATGCAGCCGCTTCACCATCGCCCCGGTGCCGGAGCGCGCGAACTCCATCAGCCCGCCCGCCAGCGACCCGGCAATGCCCAGCGCGTTCGTCATCTGCGCCGCATCCAGCCCGAGCAAATGCCCCGCCGCCACCGCCGCGCCGAACGGGCCGGTGGTGCCGGGCGCGTGGAAGCCGCGGCGTTCGTTGCTGTGCCTGGTCGCGTGGCCGATGCGGTACATCACCTCGAATCCCGCCACCACGGCGGTGATCACCGCGCGGCCCCCACACCCCTGCTCTTGCGCCACCGCCAGCGCCGGCGGCAGCAGCGTGCCGCCGGGATGCACCCCGGCGCCCGGCCTGGTCAGGTTGTCGGATTCGAAGGCATGCGCGAAGGCGCCGTTCGCCAGCGCCGCGGCCGGCGCCTGCACCGACGGCCCGGCCACGCCCAGGATGCGGCTGCGCCCACCGGCGCCGACCCGCTGGGCGTAGCGCGCGACGATCTGGCTCCACGGCAGGCTGGCGCCCTGCGTCACCACCGCGACGGTATCGATGATGCAGTCCTTGGCGCGCTCCACCACGTGCGGAGGAAAGTCGTCGAACCGCAGCCCGGCGGCGTATTCGGCGAGACGGACGGTTTCGTTGGCCATGATCGTGCCTCACACCGCCATGTAGCCGCCATCGACATTGTAGCAGGCGCCGCTGACATAGGACGCGCGGTCGCTGCACAGCCACACCACCATCTCGGCAATCTCCTCCGGCTTGCCCAGGCGATGGAACGGCACCTGCGCCATCAATTGCTCGCCGCGCCGGCGCATCACGTCCTGCGTCATGTTGGTCTCGATGTAGCCGGGACAGACCGCATTCACCCGGATGTTGTCCTTGGCGTATTCCAGCGCCGCGGTCTTGGTCAGCCCCAGCACGCCATGCTTGGCGGCGACATAGGCCGACGAGGTCGGCAGCCCGATCAGCCCGGCGATCGACCCGGTGTTGACCACCGTGCCCCCGCCTTGCTCCAGCATCTGCGGGATCTCATGCTTCATGCACAGCCAGACGCCCTTCAGGTTCACCGCGATCATGCGGTCGAACGACTCGTCCGACCATTCATGCGTCTTCTTCCCAGACGCATCGACCTGGAACCCGGCGATGCCGGCATTGTTGAACGCGCAGTCCAGCCGCCCATAGGCCGAGACCACGTTCTGGATCATCGCCCGCACCTGCGCCGCGTCGGTCACTTCGGCGGTGAGCGACATGGCCTGGCCGCCGGCCTCGTTCACCAGTGCCACGGTCTGCTGCGCCGTCTCCGCCACGGCGTCGGCCACCGCGACGCGCGCACCCTCGCGGGCGAAGGCCAGGGCGGTGGCGCGGCCGATTCCGCCGCCCCCGCCGGTGATCAGCGCCGACCTGCCTGCAAGCATTCCCGCCATCGTTTCCTCCTGTCTTCTGGCACGTGGCCGCAGCCTGCGATGCCGTGCATCGCCGAGCATAGGCAGCGTCCGCACACCGCGTCGATCCGGCACCCCGCCCCGGCCGGTCCGGCATTCCCGCTCCGCCCGATCCGGCGCGCCGCCATCCGGCGCACGCCCTACCCGCGGGTATGCTTTCCTTCCCGCGGTGACAGCGTTAACATTCCCGCCTTGCAGCTAATCGGCTTTCGGCTATGCGCGAAGAAATCCTGGCCTACAAACGCGACCGCATCATCGAGGAAGCGGTCAAGTTGTTCTATGCCCGCGGCTTCACCGGCACCACGCTGGACGACGTCGCGGCCGAGCTGGGCGTGACCAAGCCGTTCATCTACACGCATTTCCGCAGCAAGGTGGAGCTGCTGGCGGCGCTGTGCACGCCGACCATCGAGATGTCGCTCGCCGCGGTGGAGAATGCCGCGAAGGGCGCGGGCACGCCGACGGAACGGCTGCACCGCGCGATCGTCGATTTCACCCATGTCGTGCTGTCGCGCCAGGCCAACATCGCGATCTTCTTCCGCGAGGAAAAGAACCTGGCGCCGGAAGCGCTGGCCGAGATCAACGCGCTGCGCCGCAGGTTCGACCGCGTGCTGTCGCAGTTGCTGGCCGAAGGCAACGATGCCGGCGCCTTCCACATCGCCGACGTGAACCTGGCCTCCCTGGCGCTGGGTGGCATGATCAGTTGGGCCTACACGTGGCATCGTCCCGGCGGACGCCTGAAGCTGGACGAGATGTGCGCGCGCATGGCCGACCTGGCGTTGCAAATGGTGGGCGCGGAGCAAGCCGCCGTTGCCCCGGCCGGCGCCTGACGTTGCCGCCCTGGCCGAGGCCGGGCGAGGCTAGGCAGCGTCGGCAAATAAGTGCGTCAGCACGCCGACAAAGCTGCCGATCAAAACAAAGGCTTAGGGCTTGTTCGAGTAAGAGGGGCAAAACCCCGGGCAAGTTATGTTAAAGTCA
>Ga0335072_10007109_pt1 | contig 16338 bp, 13 predicted proteins | sample Lox_Sample_21_FD_206725 | JGI IMG/M metagenome (GOLD analysis project Ga0335072, IMG submission 206725) | Soil microbial communities from Loxahatchee National Wildlife Refuge, Florida, United States - Lox_Sample_2.1 | ecosystem: Environmental > Terrestrial > Soil > Wetlands | place: USA...
CCGTCTCTAGTTGTCCGAAGCCGGTCACCCGCACAGCGCTAGATAACGCTCACTGCCGAGAGGTTAAGCGTTGATAACGTTTTGAGCAACCCGGGGACGGGTTCGCTAAACGAGAATTACGTACCGTAGCCACAAGGGCAGTTCTTAACAGGGACTTAACCGAACCGCGATCACGGAAAGAGATCGGCATGACCCGGGCAAGAGGTGATCGCGTAACTCGAAGGACGCTTCCTCGTCAACAAAGTCATCGCCGTCGAAGCCCGGGCCCGCAGTGCCCTCGGCCCCTGCGTCGGCCTCCAGGGCCTCGCGTATGACCCGGAAGGCCAGGCCCGGCGGATATCCCTTGCGGGCGAGCACGCCGGCCAGTCGCCTCGTACGGACCTCAGGCGGTAGTCCCCTGGTGGCCGCGAGCTTCCTCGTCACGAGCAGCCTCGCGGTCTCGACCTCGGCATTCGGGCCGAGGTCGTCGACCGCCGCACGGATCTGGTCGTCATCGACGCCGCGGCGGCGGAGCTCGGCGCTAAGCGCACGCGCGGACAGGCCTCGTCCGTGGTGGCGAGACTCCACCCAGGCCCTCGCGAACGCGGCATCGTCGATCAGCCCCACGTCGGTGAACCTTCCGAGGACATCCTCGGTTATGTCATCGGGGACGCCGCGCTTCTTGAGGGCATCCGCGAGCTGCGCCCTCGTCCGCGGCGCGAGCGTCAGCAGTCGCAGGCACACCTGCCGCGCCAGCGCCGCCGGGTCCGCAGGCGGCGCTGGCTCGGACTCGGTGCTCGCCCGCTCGTCACGTGCCCGTCGGGCGGGTCGTCGACGGGCGGGCGTGTACTCACCGGCCACCGGCTAGCTGACGGCCAGCTTCGTCGCGCTCGCCGCCCGGGCCGCCGGAGCCTTGACGGGGGCACCCTCGGACGTCCCGGCCGGGCCGGAAGCCGGCGCGGTGACGTCCGCGTCCAGGCGCGGCCCGACGCCCAGCTTCTCCTTGATCTTCTTCTCGATCTCATTGGCGACATCGGGATTGTCGCGCAGGAAGTTCCGCGCGTTCTCCTTGCCCTGCCCGAGCTGGTCTCCCTCGTAGGTGTACCAGGCCCCGGCCTTGCGCACGATTCCCTGCTCGACCCCGAGGTCGATCAGGCTGCCTTCCTTGGATATGCCGACGCCGTAGAGGATGTCGAACTCGGCGTTCTTGAACGGCGGCGCCATCTTGTTCTTCACTACCTTGACCCGGGTCCGGTTCCCGACCGCCTCGGTCCCGTCCTTGAGCGTCTCGATCCTCCGGATGTCCAGCCGGACCGACGCGTAGAACTTAAGCGCCTTTCCACCGGTCGTCGTCTCGGGAGAACCGAACATAACTCCGACCTTTTCCCGCAGCTGGTTGATGAAGATCGCGGAGGTCTTCGTCTGGCTGAGCGCGCCGGTTACCTTGCGCAACGCCTGGGACATCAGGCGGGCCTGGAGGCCGACGTGGCTGTCGCCCATCTCCCCCTCAATTTCCGCCTTCGGCACGAGGGCGGCGACCGAGTCGATGACGACGACGTCAATGGCACCGGAGCGGATCAGCATGTCCGTGATCTCCAGCGCCTGCTCGCCGGTGTCCGGCTGGGACACCAGCAGGGCCTCGGTGTCCACGCCGAGCTTCTGCGCGTAGTCCGGGTCGAGCGCGTGCTCCGCGTCGATGAACGCGGCGATGCCACCTGCCCGCTGCGCGCTGGCCACGGCGTGCAGCGCGAGGGTGGTCTTACCGCTGCTCTCCGGTCCGTAGATCTCGATGATGCGGCCTCGGGGCAGGCCGCCGATGCCGAGGGCGACGTCGAGGGCGATCGAGCCGGTGGGGATCACCTCGACGGGGACGCGGGCCTCATCGCCGAGGCGCATGACCGTGCCCTTGCCGAACTGCCGCTCGATCTGGAGCAGAGCGGCCTCCAGGGCCTTCTCCCTATCGCTGGCCCTGTCCGGGGCCGCCTTGCTTGGTGGCATTGAGGACTCTCCCTGCCGGTGTTGATGCTGCGCTTCTTTGATCATTGTCGAGACTCGGGCTGCTGGAACTCGGCCCATGTCGTTGAGCTGGCGAGGCTACGGGGACGCCGCCCTCGCTGCCAGTCCACACGGTACGCACCACCACTGACATTCGAGAGCCGCACCACGGTGACCTGGTAAAACGCATTCCAGCCCCGCCTGGCAGAGGCGCCCTGCGGCGGACCGGGACAGTTCCCATCATAGTTGAACGGATGTTCGACCGGGGCCAGGACACGCCGATCCGTTCGATTCGCCACCCCGGGAGGCGCCGCCAGATTGCCCGCGCTCCCCGGGCCGCCCTCACGAGGCGGGCAGCGTCTTGCGAAGCAGCGCCAGTTCTTCCTCGGTGACATCCACGTGCGGGCTGATGCGGAGGTAAGGCTCCTTCATCTCCTGCGGCGCGCGCGCCCGGACGGCGGCTGTCGTCACGATCTGGTGCTCCGACAGGAGGAAGGACCGCACGGCGTCCACCTTCTGGCCCGCCGTGGGCCGCAGCGCGGTGATCGCGCACGACCCGCCCGCGCCCTCCGGGGCGGGCACGACCTCCCAGCCAGGCACGTCGGCCAGCGCGGAGCGCGTCATCTCGCCCACAGCGGCCAGTCGCGCGCGCACCTCCGCTGGTCCCATCGCGACATGCTCGCCGACGGCCGAGAACAGCCCGATGCGGCCGGCGTAGTGCGCCTCCTTGGACTCAAGGAGCAGGACCGGCGACTCACTGGCCTCCAGCTGATCGCGCTCCATCTCCGACGCGCGCGGCCGCAGCTTCCGCCACCACGAGGACGCGACCCCGATGATCCCGACTCCGCGCGGCCCGCACAGCCACTTGCGTGAGGTCGCGTAGATGGCGTCGGCCCCGCACACGGCCTCGACGTGCCCCAGGGCCTGCGCCGCGTCCACCCACACCGGGACCCCCGCCACATGGCAGATCTCGACGGCCGCGGCCACCGGCTGCACCAGCGGCCGGTGCGACGCGAGCAGCGTCAGGTGGACGAACGCGGGCGGGGTCATCGTCACGAAATGCCGCAGCGCGTCCAGGTCGATCAGTCCCGAGCCGTCGACGGCCAGCTGCGAGACCCGCAGCCCCCGGTCGATGAACGCGTCAAGCGCTGGCCCCCACTCGCTGGGCAGCACCGCCACCGTCGATCCCGCCATGAGCGGCCAGGCCCGCAGCAGCACGGCCAGCGCCGCGGTCGCGCTCTCCACCAGCGCGATCCCCCCGGCCTCCACCCCGAGCAACTCGGCCAGGGTAGTCCGGCCCGCGGCGATCACCCCGGAGGCCTCAGCCGCCGCGACGCTCCCGCCCGCGATCGCCTCGCGCTCGTGGTAGCCGGCCATCGTGGCCAGCGTCTTGCGGGATGACCGGCCAGCTGAGGCCGAGTCCAAGTGCACGAACGTCGAAAGCGGGCGGTTGTCGCGAAACTGCGTCCATGAGTCAAGAGGGGGATTGGTCACGGAAATACGGTAATCCACCCGCGGGAATCAGCGCAGCGTGTCGGGCACGTTGAACGCCTCACAGACCGCGCGCCAGACCACTTTGGCATCCTCGCCGTCGGCCAGTGCCCGGTTCACGGTACGGCCGCCCAGGTTCGACAGCACGTGATCCTTCGCGACGCTCTCCGCGTACCCCGCACCGAAGAACTCTGCCATCCGATCCCAGAACTCAGTCAGCCGCACCCCTTCAGCGTATCCACAGATACGCATGGGACGCTTCGTGACAGGGTAATGATGATCGTGGCGCACGACCCCTCCACGCCCGGGACCGCATAGCAGGAGCGCGATGTCCTCTTCGACGGCCGAAGGCCAGCCCCCCGCCGAGACCACCGTGGCGGAGCCGAGGCCGCCCTTGAGCAAGGTCGCCGTCGCCGCCCTGCCAGCGGGCGTGCTGCCCCTCGTTCCCCTGGGCCTCGGGCTTGGCATCGCGGGCCTCGTCACGACCCGCCGTGGCCGGCGCCGCGGCCGGGGCATGGCGGTGGCCGGGCTGCTCACCGCGACGACGTGGCTCGCCGTCGGCATCACCCTGGTGACGGTGGCGGCGCTCACCCACGGCTTCCGCAAGCCGACCAAGATCGAATATGACAACCAGCTGGGCACCGTGTTCAGCCTGCGGGAAGGCGATTGCGTTAACACCAGCCTGAACGGGACGTCCGCAGCTGTCACCTCCTGCGGCGCGCCCCATGAGGCGGAGGTCTTCGCCACCTTCCCGCTGCCCAACAGCAGCTGGCCAGGCACGACGGCGGTCCAGCAGGAGGCGGACACGGGCTGCTCATCCCGGCTGGCCGGATACCTCAACCCCGAGCTCGCGATCAGCCTGGCGCAGGACTACGTCTACCCCGGCGAGGTGGCCTGGCAGACCGGCACTCGCACGGTCATCTGTGAAGTGCGGGCCACCTCCGGCCTCCTCGACCAGTCGGTCAGGGCCGCGTCGGCCGCGTCGTAGCCGGGCGATTCTCAGCAGCCGCCGGCCGGCCCCGGGACCCCCTCGCCCGCTGTGGGCTGGTCGACCATGCCACCGCCAGTGCGCTGGACGCCGCCGAAGTGAACGACGTACCAGACGCCACGCCAGGAGATCAGGGATGCGATACCGAACGACGACAGCTGGCCGTCCTTGCGGTACTCCACTCGGGCTCCGGGGACATGCCAGTACCCGATCTTGTTGTAGCAGGCGCCCACGGGGACCCAGGTGGCGTACTGCGCGGGGACGACGACCGTGACGAGGCTGGCATCGCTTCCGACCAGCTGATGGGTGGCGGCCACGTCAAGGGTGAATTCGCCCCAGAGCCGGGTCTTCCAGTCGTAGTCCTGGTCGGAAATCGCCTTGACCTGCGCATAGGCGGTCTCAGGGAAGAACGCGGGCCGTGCGAAGGCCGGGTTCCCCGTCGTCACCGCCAGCCACAGGTCCGTGGTCAGGTGGCGGAACGCCGCGTTGCCCGGCGGCGGCAGCGCCTGCGTCTGCGGCCGGGACCCGTCACCGGCGGGGGCGAGCGGCAGTGCGGCGGGCCCTGACGGCTTCGGCCTGGCCTTGAGAGCCGACGATGCCCCGGCGGCCGCCATCGCCCCCGTCCCAGCCGAGCCAGCTCTTGCTGTTATTACGGCCGAGGCTGGCTTCGCGGTCCCCTGTCCCCCCGAGCACCCCGCCACGACGGCGCTGGCGCCCAGCACTGGCGCGACGAGCAGCCACAGTACGCCCCTCATCCTCATGACCTTGAACCTTCCGCCCGGCGCGCCCGCAGTCAAGCCGACTCGCCGCCGCGCGGCCACGCGGGGTAATCGCATTGCCACGGTAGAGCGCTAGGCGTGGCTTCGAATGTCAGTCGGGCCCGGCATGATGGAGGGATGACAGCCATGCCACCTTCTCCCCGCGAGTCCCTCGCCGGGTTCTCTGCCGCGACGCGGGCGTGGTTCGAGGGTGCCTTCGCTGAGCCCACGCAGGCGCAGGCACAGGCCTGGCAGGCGATCGGCAATGGCCAGGACACGCTGGTCATCGCCCCCACTGGCTCGGGCAAGACGCTGTCGGCATTCCTGTGGGCGCTGGACAAGCTGGCATCGGCTCCGCCCCCCGCTGACGCGAAGAAGCGGTGCCGGGTGCTTTACGTGTCCCCACTGAAGGCCCTGGCGGTGGACATCGAGCGGAACCTTCGCTCGCCGCTGACTGGAATCCGGCAGGCGGCACACCGGCTCGGGCTGCCAGAACCGGACATCAGCGTCGCGGTCAGGACCGGGGACACCGCGACCGAGGAGCGGCGCAAGCTGGCGACCAAGCCGCCAGACATCCTGATCACGACGCCCGAGTCGCTGTTCCTGCTGCTGACGTCGCAGGCCCGGGAGACGCTGCGCGGAGTCGAGACGGTCATCGTTGACGAGGTCCACGCGGTCGCCGGCAGCAAGCGGGGCGCCCACCTGGCGCTTTCGCTTGAGCGACTTGATGACCTCAGGGAAAGCCCCGCGCAGCGGGTGGGGCTGTCGGCTACCGTCCGGCCGCCCGAGGTGGTGGCGACCTTCCTTGGCGGGGCGCGGCCGGTGACGGTCGTGCAGCCGCCCGCCGCCAAGCGGATCGAGCTTGAGGTCGTCGTCCCGGTCGAGGACATGCAGGACATCGAGACCTCGGCCGGCCTGGCGGGCCCAGCGAGCGCTGGACAGGTAGTGATCGGGCCAGACGGGGAACCGACCCAGGACCCGGGCCTGATTTCCGATCCCGTGGCCCGGCGGTCCATCTGGCCGCACGTCGAGGAGCGGGTGCTCGACCTGATCTGCGAGCACAAGTCCACCATCGTGTTCGCGAACTCGCGGCGGCTGGCGGAGCGGCTGTGCGGCCGGCTCAATGAGATGGCGACCGAGCGCGCCGCGGTAGATGAGCACGGGGAGCCGGACGGGGCACCCCCCCGGGAGATAGTGATCGCACGGGCGCACCACGGGTCAGTGTCGCGACAGGAACGGTCCGACATCGAGGAGGCGCTGAAGGCGGGCCGGCTCCCGGCCGTGGTCGCCACCTCATCGCTGGAACTTGGCATCGACATGGGCGCGGTCGACCTGGTCATCCAGGTCGAGTCGCCGCCGTCTGTGGCCAGCGGGCTGCAGCGGGTCGGCCGGGCCGGGCACAACGTCGGGGACGTCTCCCGTGGCATCTTCTTTCCCAAGTACGCGGGTGACCTGGTGTCCGCCGCGGTCGTCGCGCAGCGGATGCGCGGCGGTGAGATCGAGTCGCTGAGCATCCCCCGCAATCCCCTGGACGTGCTGGCCCAGCAGGTCGTGGCGATGGCCGCGCTCGACGACTGGGACGTTGACGAGCTCGAGCGGGTCGTCAGGCGGGCCGCGCCGTTCGCCGCGCTGACCAGGCCAGTGCTTGAGGCCGTGCTCGACATGCTGGCGGGGCGCTATCCCGGCGAGGAGTTCGCCGGGCTCAAGCCGCGCATCGTGTGGGACCGGGTGACCGGAGTGATCCACGGCAGGCCCGGAGCGCAGCGGCTGGCGGTGACCAGCGGCGGGACGATCCCGGACCGGGGACTGTTCGGCGTGTTCCTGCCCGCCGCGGAGGGGACGCGGCAGCCGCGCCGTGTCGGTGAGCTCGACGAGGAGATGGTGTACGAGTCGCGAGTCGGCGACGTGTTCGTGCTTGGCGCCTCCTCGTGGCGGATTGAGGACATCACGCCCGATCGGGTGCTCGTGCTGCCAGCTCCGGGACAACCGGGAAAGCTGCCGTTCTGGCACGGCGATACGCCCGGCCGGCCCGCGGAGCTCGGGCGGGCCATCGGGGCGGCGGTGCGGTCCCTCATGCGGCTGCCCGCCGAGCGGGCCGTTGCCTCGCTGCGGACGGCGGGCCTCGACGAGCTCGCGGCCCAGAACCTGGTGCGCTACCTGGAAGACCAGCGGCAGGCGACCGGGCACGTGCCCGACGACCGGACCCTGGTGGTCGAGCGGTTCCGCGACGAGCTCGGCGACTGGCGGGTCGTGCTGCACAGCCCGTACGGAGACCGGGTGCACGCACCGTGGGCGCTGGCTATCACGGCGCGGCTGCGGGAGCGCTATGGCGGGATGGACGTCCAGGCCCTGCACACCGACGACGGAATCATCATCCGGGTCCCAGATTCCGACGAGCCGCCGCCCGCCGGGATCGCGCTGATCCCCCCCGAGGAGATCGCCGACATCATCACGGCCGAGGTCGGGGGCAGCGCGCTGTTCGCGTCCCGGTTCAGGGAGTGCGCCGCCCGGGCGCTGCTGCTGCCACGGCGACAGCCGGGACGACGGACCCCGCTGTGGCAGCAGCGGCAGCGCAGCGCGCAGCTGCTTGAGATCGCCACGCAGTACCCGGGGTTCCCGATCGTGCTCGAGACGGTGCGGGAGTGCTTGCAGGACGTATTCGACGTGCCGGCCCTGGTGTCGCTGCTCGAGGACCTAGCGGCCCGTCGGGTCAGGGTCGTGGAGGTGGAGACACCGGCGCCAAGCCCGTTCGGAAAATCGCTGCTGTTCAGGTACGTCGGCGCGTTCATGTACGAGGGGGACTCGCCGCTGGCGGAGCGGCGGGCGCAGGCGCTGGCGCTTGATCCCTCGCTGCTGGCCGAGCTGCTCGGCGTCGAGGGGCTGCGGGAGCTGCTCGACCCGGCCGTGGTGGCGGAGACCGAGGCGGATCTGCAGCGGCTGTCGCCTGGACGGCAGTGCCGGGACCTGGAGGGCCTCTCCGACCTGCTGCGGACCGCGGGACCGCTGACGTCCGCGGAGGCGGCCGCGCGGTGCACGGTGCCTGGCTCGGTGGACGGCTGGCTTTCCGAGCTTGAGACGGCGCGGCGGGTCATCGCGGTCCGGGTAGCGGGCCAGCCGATGTGGGCGGCGATCGAGGACGCGGGACGGCTGCGGGACGCGCTTGGCGTCGCCCTCCCCGTCGGCATCCCCGAGGCGTTCACTGAGGCGCTGCCTGATCCGCTTGGTGACCTGGTAGTGCGCTGGGCGAGGGGGCACGGCCCGTTCCTGGCGGGGCAGCTGGCCGCCCGCTACGGGCTGGGCGTGGCGGTCGTGACGATGACGCTGCGGCGGCTGGCGGCCGATGGACGGATGGTTGAGGGCGAGTTCAGCGTGGGGCCCGCTTCCGGTCACGGGGTGTCCGGCAGCCAGTGGTGCGACGCGGAGGTGCTGCGGCTGCTGCGGCGGCGGTGCCTGGCGCGGCTGCGGAAGGAAGTCGAGCCTGTTCCGCCGGAGGCGCTGGGGCGGTTCCTGCCGGCGTGGCACGGCATCGAGGCCTTCGAGACGCCAGCGGGCGGCTCGGGCGCCGCATCCGGCCCGGGCCGCAACTTCGGGCAGCGGAGCGGGCGGCGGCGCTACGGCGACGCCGGGGCAGTACTCGAGGCGGTGGAGCGGCTGGCAGGCGCCCCGGTGCCGGCCTCAGCGCTTGAGACGCTGGTGCTGCCAGGCCGGGTGCCCGGCTACTCCCCCGCCATGCTGGACGAGCTGACAGCGGCCGGTGAGGTCGTCTGGGCCGGTGCCGGGTCAGTCGGCAGTGGGGACGGGTGGCTGACGCTGGCCCCGGCGGAGAGCTCGGCGCTGCTGCTGGCCGCGCCGGAAGAGCCCACGATGACCCCGCTGCACGAGGCGGTGCTGGCCGCGCTTGACGGGGGTGGCGGCCTGTTCTTCCGCGCCATCAGCGAGCGCGCGGCGGCGCTGGCGGGCGGGCATCCGCCGGAGGATGGCGAGCTCGTGTCCGCGCTGTGGGACCTGGTGTGGGCGGGCCTGGTCACCAACGACACGCTCGCCCCGCTCCGCGTGCTGCTTGGCGGCGGCGGGCAGCCAAGACGGCCGGGTGGCGGCGGCGCGGGCGGTTCGGGCTCCGGGCCTGGCCTGGGCATCGGGCCGGGCTCTGGGGCCGCCGGGCGGCTGACGAACACGCCGGCGGGCTACGGGTCGTCGCGCTCGGCCGCAAGTGGCGTGTTCAATCCACGGCCGGCCGGGCGGGGCTCTGGCTCCGGAGGCTACGGGCGCCGGCCTGCTTACGGCGGTGGCGGGCGGCGTCCCGCGATGCCGTCGCGTACTGGCCCGCCGAGCGTGAGCGGGCGCTGGTCGCTGCTGCCCGCGCGAGTCGGCCTCGTCGGCTCGGGCGAGCTGCCCGGGGCCGCCGGCGGCGCTGACGGGGCGGCGGCCACGATGCGGGCGCACGCGCTCGCGCTGACGCTGCTGGAACGGCACGGCATCGTGACCAGGGGCGCGGTCACCGCCGAGCGGATTCCCGGCGGTTTCGCGGCCGTCTACCCGGTGCTGCGGGCCATGGAGGAGACGGGCCAGTGCCGCCGCGGCTACTTCGTCGAGGGGCTGGGCGCGGCCCAGTTCGCGCTGCCTGGCGCGGTCGACCGGATGCGGGCGATGGCCGGAGACCTGGTGACTCCGGGTGCCGCCACCGCCGAGCCCGGGCCAGCGAGCATGCCTGACCCCTCGGAATGGGAGACGCCAGGCGACTGGGACGTGCCCGCGCAGTCGCGCGGGCCGGAGAGCCCGGCCGACTGGAATCAGCCGACAGGCCGGCGGGCCCCCTCCGTGCGGCCGGTCATCCTGGCGGCGGCGGACCCGGCGCAGCCCTACGGCGCCGCCCTGCCATGGCCGCAGCGCCCCGATGACTCAGCTACCGGCCACAAGCCCGGGCGGAAGGCCGGGGCACTGGTCATCTTGGCCAACGGCACGCTGGCGCTGTACGTCGAGCGCGGCGGCAAGACGCTGCTTTCCTGGACCGACGACCCGGCGCTGCTTGAGCCCTGCGCGGCGGCCCTGGCGGCCGCTGTCCGCGAGGGCGCGCTTGGCCGGATGACCGTCGAGAAGACCGACGGCGAGACGGTCCGCGACACCCCCCTGGCGCGGGCGCTTCAGTCGGCAGGCTTCCGCGCCACCCCCAGGGGCCTGCGCCTGCGTGGCTAGGGGGTCACCGAATGCCACTCGCGGACATGCCAGCGGCTGACCACCTGGCTGAGCACGAACGGGTCGCCGGCGACGAACTCCTCGGCCGCCTCACGCGTGGTGAAGACGGCCAGGGCACTGCCGATGGGCTCATCGGTGAATGGTCCGAGGGCCAGCAGCACGCCGCGCCGCATGAACTCCTGGTACCGGGTCTGATGGGCAGGAAAGTGCTCTCGGGCACCCGCAGGAAAGTTCTCCCCTGCCTCATAGAACAGCACGTACCGTATCGCGTCGCTCATGTCAGCGTGGCACCGGAAGAGTGGCAGTGTCGAGGGTGACATCGAACGGCGTGGGGATGTTCAGCTTCGCGCCGACGGGGACGGAGTGAACCTCGGTGTACCCGTCCGGACCCGGAATGCTGAACAGCGATACCGTCAGCGGCTTGGCGAACCGGTCCACCAGGAGGTACAGCGGGACACCCGCCAGCGCACAGGCGTGCGGCTTGACCTCGCGATCTGTCCTGATGCTTGACCGCGAGATGACCTCGGCCACGAGGAGCACATGGTCAAGGGGCCGTTGCGACTCGAGGCTTGGCAGGTCATCAGCGTCAGCCAAGACCATGAGGTCCGGCTCGATCAGATCATCCGTCGGTGGCAGCGTGATCTCGCCCGCACGGTCGATAAACCAGCCCTTCGCGCGGGCGGCATCCCGCAGCTGGTCATCGAGCCATGTGCAGGCCTGCTCGTGCCAGAGCACGGGCTTGGGGCTCACGACGAGCTGCCCTTCGATGATCTCGGCATTCCGCTTGCCGGTGTCGATCCGGTCCCGCAGATCCCGGAGGTCCTTGATTGCCTGCGGTGGCTCCGGAGGGATCTCACCCCAGCCGGGTGGCTCCGCCGGAGGTATACGCATGACTGCCATGGTGCCACCATCTCCTTTGGCTCCTATCGCTAGTATGCCGTGGGTTAGATTCAGCAGCACGAAATGTACGCAACGGTACCGACATTCCAGGCGCATCAGCCATATGGCCTGCGGCGATACTCCCTCAGCTCGCGGCGTGGATCGCGGTCCAGACCTTCTCGGCGGTCAGGGGCATGTCGAGGTGGCGGACGTTGTAGGGGCGCAGGGCGTCGAGAACGGCGTTGACTACGGCCGGCATCACGCCGATCGTGCCGCTTTCGCCCATGCCCTTGACGCCGAGGGGGTTTGCTGGCGACGGGGTACACACCAGATACGACTCCAGCGTGGCGGGCATGGTCGCGGCGAATGGCACCGCGTAGTCCATCAGGGACCCCGCCAGCGGCTGGCCGGCGGTGTCGTAGAGGACCTGCTCGGACAGCGCCTGGCCGAGGCCCTGCGCGATCGCACCGTGCACCTGCCCCTCGACCAGCAGCGGGTTGATGACCACGCCGCAGTCGTCGACGGCCACCACGCGCAGCACCCGGACCCGCCCCGTCGCCGGGTCGACGGCGACCACGCAGCCGTACGAGCCTGACGCGTAGGTCTCCGGCGGCGCACCGGACGCCGCCGTGGCCGACAGGCCACCGAGGCGGGCGGCGGCCTCCGGCAGCGGCATGGGGGCATCCACCCGCGGCGCGGCCTCAAGCGCCGCCTGGCAGGCGTGGTAGATCGCCGTGCCGCCCGCGACCGCGCTGCGCGACCCGAACGTCCCCAGCCCGAAGGGCGCGGAGTCGGTATCGCCGAACACCACCGTTACGTCCTCGTAGGGCACCCCGAGGAGGTCGGCCGCGAGCTGCGCGAAGGCTGTCTCATGGCCCTGCCCGTGGCCGCTCGTGCCGACCGCCACCGTGACCTTTCCTGACGGGGACACGGTCACCGTCGCCTGGTCGCCGGCCCTGGGCGGGCCCCCGCTCACGCCGGCGCCTGGGGTGATCCCGCCCGGCTCGACGAACGAGGCGATGCCCACCCCCAGCAGCTCCCCGTCGTGTTCGAGGAGGCGGGAGCGCTGCGCGTCGAGGTCGGCGTAGCCCAGCTTTTCCACCAGCAGGTCCAGGCCCGCCTGGTAGTCCCCGCTGTCGTAGACCAGGCCGGTGCACGACGTGTAAGGGAAGTCGGACGGTGCCAGGAAGTTCCTGCGGCGGATCTCGCCCGGATCAAGGCCGGTCTCGCGGGCGGCGAGGTCAACGAGGCGCTCGGTGAAGTAGGCGGCCTCGGGTCGGCCCGCCCCGCGGTAGGGGCCGATGGGCGTGGTGTTGGCGACGACCCCGACGAGCTCCACGTCGATCGAGTCGATGCGGTACCCCTGGGGCAGCATGGGGCCGATGCGGGCCAGCAGGGCGGAGGCGGCGTTCGGCGTGAGGTAGGCGCCGAAGCTCGCGTGCACGACTCCGCGCATGGCCGTGATCCGGCCGCGGGGGTCCAGGGCGATCTCCAGGTCGGCCACCTGGTCCCGACCGTGCGTGGTGGCCAGGAACGACTCGGTCCGCTCCTCGATCCACTTGACCGGGCGGCCAAGGGCCAGTGCCGCGAAGCACGTCGCCACCTGGTCGGGATACATGGGACCCTTCGCGCCGAAGGCCCCTCCCACGTCGCCCGCGGTCACGTGGACCTGCTCGGGCGGCAGGCCGAGGATGGCCGCCAGCGCGCGCCGCGACCCATGCGGCCGCTGGGTCGGCAGCCGTACCTCCAGCCGGCCGTCACCGGGAGAAGTCCAGGCGAGGACGCCGCGTGGCTCCATCGCCACTGGCGCGACCCGCTGGTTCACCATCCGCTGGCCAACTCGGTAAGCGGCCCGGCCGAACTCCCCGTCGGGGTCACCGGCCACCAGCCGCTTGCGTACGACGACGTTGGCGCCGAGTTCCTCGTGCAGCACGGGAGCGCCAGGTGCCACCGCGTCGAGCGGCGCGGTAACGGCGGGCAGCTCCTCGTAGGACACGTCGACGAGCTCGGCCGCGTCGGCGGCTAGCGCCGCGGAGGTCGCCACGACCAGGGCGACCGGCTGGCCCGCCCACAGCACCTTCCCCGCCGCGAGCACCGGGTAGGCCGGGCTGGCTGCCCCCGGCGGGAGTCCCTCCGGGCCAGGCAGCGAGCCGACCGCGGCGGCGTCGAGGTCGGCGGCCGTGTAGACCGCGACCACGCCGTCGGCCTCCCGGGCCGCCTCGACCTCCAGCCCGGTGATCCTTCCGTGCGCTACCGGGCTTCGCACCACGTGGGCGTGCAGGACCGGGCCCAGGCTGGCGGGGATGGCGACATCGTCAACGTACTGGCCGCGCCCAGTGAGCAGCGTCCGGTCTTCCCGTCGCAGCAGGGCCTGCCCCACGTAATGGTCAGCCATGACGTTCCTCCCCCCGGCCAGGAAGGCCGGCGCTGACCGCCCTCGCGATGGCGCGGTCCAGGGCGCGGCGGGCCATGACCTCGGCTAGCTCCAGGCGGAATGAGGCGGAGGCATGCTGGTCGGCCAGCGCCGTCGTGCCGTCGGCGGCCAGCGACGCTTCGATGCCCAGGCGGCCACGAGCCAGCGCCGGCCCGGCGTCCGCCGGCACTGGATGGCCGATGGCGGCCAGTTCGGCCTGCCGGGCCCGGAAGGGGCGCGGCCCTACGCCGGTGACGGCGATCCTGACCGACTCCAGGCGCCCGCTCGCCACCTCGGCCACGGCGCAGACCCCAGCTAGCGGCAGGTGGGAGGCGGGCTGCTCGAATTTCTCGTACGCCTGGCCGGGCGGGACCCTGGGGATCGTGATGGCGGTGACCAGCTCGTCGGCGGCCAGGTCAGTGCTGTAGATGCCGTACAGGAAGCGGTCGAGGGCCATGCTGCGAGTGGCCGTCACCGAGCGAATGATCACGCTAGCGTCCAGGGCCAGCAAGACAGCGGGCAGGTCGGAGGCGGGATCGCCGTGCGCGACGCAGCCACCGACGGTGCCGCGGGCGCGGACCTGAGGGTCGGCAAGCATGCCAACGGCGTCGGTGATCGCCGGGAACTGCAGGGCGATCACCGGGTCACGCTGGAGATCGCGGTAGGTGGTCAGCGCGCCCAACGTCGTGCAGTCGGCCGTGCTCGTTATGCCCCTAAGCTCGTCGAGGTCTCCCACGTCGAGGAGGGTGGCCGGCGTGGCCAGCCGCAGCTTCATCAGGGGCAGCAAGGACTGGCCGCCCGCCAGGACCTTGACGTCGCCCTCGCTGCCCTCGGCGAGGACGGCAAGCGCGTGGTCGAGGTCACGGGCACGGGCGTAGGCGAAGTCAACGGGAAACACGCCTCACGACTCCCGCATGGTGGCGGCGGCGTCCAGGGCGGCAGCGACGATGTTCTGGTACCCGGTGCAGCGGCAGATGTTGCCGGACAAGGCGTGCCGGACGTCGGCGTCGGTGGGATCCGGGTTATCCGCCAGGAGCTGGCGGAGCGCCATCACCATGCCGGGCGTGCAATAGCCGCACTGCAGCCCGTGGTGGCGCCAGAAGGCCTGCTGGACGGGGTGCAGGCCGGTCTCTTGGTCCGGCGCGATTCCCTCGATGGTCGTGACCTGGTGACCGCTGGCCTGGGCGGCAAGGACAGTACATGACTTGACCGCGACGCCGTCGAGGTCGACGGTACAGGCGCCGCACTGCGTGGTGTCGCAGCCCACGTGGGTGCCGGTCAGCTTCAGCTGGTCACGCAGGAGGTGGACGAGGAGCGTTCTTGCCGGCACGTCCACGCGGTGAAATACTCCGTTAACAGTGATGCCAACGGTGACGTCTGGCACGCTTTGAGTCCTTTCACGGCGCCCGGCGGCTCAATGCGAACGATTGCAGCATACTCTGCGGCCCGCCCCCGGGAGGGCTGCGCTCGCCCCGGCATCCGGCCTAGTGACGGGCCGATGTCACTAATCCGACCGGGAACCTGCATAATGGCGGGCATGCGACTGTCTGCTCGTGCCGACTACGCGCTGCGCGCGGCCATCGAGCTTGCCGCGGCGCCCAATGGCCACGTCACTGCCGAGCAGCTTGCCCAGGCCCAGAACATCCCGGGCAAGTTCCTCGAAACCATCCTGACCCAGTTGCGCCGTACCGGGCTGGTGCGCAGCCAGCGCGGCCCCGACGGCGGGTTCTGGCTAGCCCGCCCGGCGAATGAGATCTCCCTCGCCGACATCATCAGGGCGATCGACGGCCAGCTGCTCGGTGTGCGCGGCGAGCGGCCCGAGAATGTCACCTACCCAGGCGCGGCTGAGCCGCTGCAAAAGGTATGGATCGCGCTGCGCGCCAACGAGCGGGCGATCCTGGAGACCGTCACGCTCGGCGACATCGTCTCCGGCGACCTCCCCGACGTAGTCAAGTCCCTGACATCCAGCCCTCAGGCCTGGGTCTAACGCTTCGCCACTCAGTGGTCGCGACTGGACGACCGTCATCACGGGTTCCAGTGTGCCCTCAGACCTTACGTAACGATGAATTCTGGCGAAGGTGCCCCAGGGGCCAGGCCATCGGGGGTTCCAGAGGGTCGCCCCGCTGGGCCAATACGGGCGGCAAGGCCCGGCGAAGGTGCCTCAGGCACCGAGCGGGCTTGCCGCCGAGCCAACGCAGGACTCGCCCGTTAGACCGTGACCATGTCGCGGATCTGGCCGTCGTGGCCAGTGAAGCCATCGGCGTTCATCTCTGGGACGTCCACGTCGGCCAGGTCCGTCGCCGCCGAGGCAGGCCCGGCCTCCGCCGGGACGGGCACCCGTTCGGCCGCCAGTCGCTCGGCGGCCAGTCGCAGGCTGGCGTCGCTAAGCCGCAGGCCACCGTCGCCCAGCCGCATCGCCGGCTCGCGCGGGCCGAGGCCCGCGTCTTGCTGGAGCTCGGCCAGCGCGAAGTTGTCCGACACCTCTCGAAACACCTGCGATAGCGGCGTCTCAAGAGCCGCGCAGATCGCCGCGAGCAGCTCTGAGGACGCTTCCTTGCGGCCGCGCTCCACCTCGGAGAGGTAGCCGAGCGACACTCGTGCCGACGCGGATACCTCGCGCAGAGTGCGGCCCTGCCTAATGC
>Ga0335072_10007110_pt1 | contig 16337 bp, 18 predicted proteins | sample Lox_Sample_21_FD_206725 | JGI IMG/M metagenome (GOLD analysis project Ga0335072, IMG submission 206725) | Soil microbial communities from Loxahatchee National Wildlife Refuge, Florida, United States - Lox_Sample_2.1 | ecosystem: Environmental > Terrestrial > Soil > Wetlands | place: USA...
GAGAAGAAGGCCCACAAGATGACGGCGGGGCGTTGAGTCTTACTTGGCGCCGCCGGGGACGAATTTGTAGCCGACGCCGCGGACGGTGAGGAGGTGCCTGGGGTGGGCGGGATCTTTTTCGATGTAGCGGCGGAGGCGGACGATGAAGTTGTCAATGGCGCGGGTGTCGGTGTCTTCGGCGAGGCCCCAGACGTCTTCGAGAATGTCTTTGCGGGAGACAGTGCGGCCGGCGTGCTGGATGAGGTGACGGAGGAGCTTCGCTTCCATCAGAGTGAGCCGGATGACGTTTTCACCCGCGTGTAATTCGAGATTGCCGAAATCAATTGTTTTGCCTTCGATCGAGTAGGTTTCTTCGGGCGCGCCGCCGGCGAGGGCATTTGCGCCAGCGGACGTCGCAGCAGCGCCGCCCGTGGCGTGGCCGTTTCCCGCCGCGCCGCCGGCCGGCTTTCCTGACGGCGCAGCGCCCGGGGCGCTGGTGTCGCGGCCTGCGAGCCATTCGCGGCGGCGAAGAAGGCCCTGAAGGCGGGCGAGAAAAATAGGGAGGTCGAAGGGCTTCGGGAGGTAATCGTCGGCACCGGCGGCAAAACCTTTCAAGACATCCTCGGCGCGGCCGCGGGCGGTGAGCATCAGCACGGGAACGTAATTTTTTTGGGCGCGCAGCGTCGCGGCGACTTCGAAGCCGTCCACGCCGGGAAGCATCACGTCGAGGACGACCAGGTCGAAGGGCCCCGCGGCGCCGCCGAGCAATTCCAGCGCGCGCTCGCCGTCGGCGGCGACCTCGACGTCGTAGCCCTCGGCCTCGAGGTTGTAGCGCAGCCCCTGCGCGAGATGCGCCTCGTCTTCGACGAGCAGGACGCGAGTCATGCGGCCTGCCTCCTGCCGCTCACGCGGCAATCCTCGGCAATTCGATGGTGACAGTGGTGCCGCGGCCGACGCCGCCGCTTTCGGCGAAGACGCGGCCGCCGTGCGATTTGGCTATCGAGCGCACGATAAAAAGCCCCAGCCCCGTGCCCTTGACGGACGATTTGGCGCGGGTGCGCACGCGGTAAAAGCGCTTGAAGATGCGTTTCAGCTCGTCGGGCTCGATGCCGACGCCGCGGTCGCGAACGCGCAGGACGACGTGCTTTTCGTCGGGCGCCTCGACCTGCACGGCGACGTCCACGCGCTCGCCGGAATATTTGATGGCGTTGTCGAGGACGTTGGTGACGGCGGTGCGCAAGTCGTCGGGGTCGGCGCTGACGAGCGCGGCGCCAGCGCCGGGGGAATTCGCGAAAGAGGATTCGGCGAACTGCATGGCGCCGGGGGAGAGATGGTGGCGCGTGCGGGCGAGATCCACGCATTCGCGGACGAGGGCGCCGAAATCCACGGGGACGCGGTGTTTTTTGGCGACGCGGTGGCCGGCCTGCCCGGCGCGGATGACCTGCTCGACGGTGGCGAGCAGGCGGTCGCTATCGGCGAGCATGCGCGCGTAGAATTCGCGGCGCTGGGCTTCGTCCACGTCGCGGCGCTGCAGGGTTTCGAGGTAGAGGCGGATGGAAGCGATGGGCGTCTTCAGCTCGTGCGTGACGCCGTTGATGAAGCTATCGTGCTGCTCGCCGCGGCGCAGCTCGCGGACGAGGAAGGCGGTGTTGAGAATGAGGCCGAGGATGATGGCGGCGAAGAAAATGACGCCGAGGACGAGCAGGACGGTCTGGCGCCAGTGGAGGATGATCCAGCCGACGTTGAGGGTGACGGCGAGGGCGACCAGGCAGACGCCGAAGACGACGAAGAAGGCGATGGCTTTGCGGCGAGTGGCGAGCTGCATGGCGGCGTCGCCTTTGATTGTAGCGCGGAGAGCCTCAGGGGTTAAAACCCCTGAGGGACTCACGACGGGAAGTGGGAGCGAAAGCTCCGACCGCCTAAAGGGCGATGCTAGATGGAAACGGGCTCGGTCTGCGCGGTGGCGGCAGCGGCGGCCGGCGCGGCGAGCGTTTCCTGCGCGGACTGCTTCACGGATTCCTTGATGGCCGCGGCTTTCTGTTCGAGATTGTCGAGGTGCACGCGGTAGACCTGCCTGGCGAGGCCGACCTTTTCGAGCAGCCAGATGCCGTACCAATTGAGATCAATTTCGTACCAGCGGAGGCCGTGGGCGGAAGAGGTGGGATGCGCGTGATGATTGTTGTGCCAGCCTTCGCCCCAGGTGAGGATGGCGACCCAGAAGGAATTGGTGGATTGGTCGCGGGTTTCGAAGCGGCGCGAGCCGATCAAGTGCGTGGCGGAGTTGACGAGCCAGGTGGTCTGCAGCAGGACGGTGGTGCGGAGGAAAATTCCCCAGAGGACCAGCGGAAGGCCGCCGATGGCGAGAAGAATTACGCCGAGCACGATCATGGGAACGTAATGGTATTTCGTGATCCAGACGTGGAAAGGGTCCTTGGCGAGGTCGGGAACGTAACGCGAGAGCGTCTTCGTGTCGTGATGCATGGCTTTGCCGGTGAGGATCCAGCCCATGTGCGCCCACCAGGTGCCGTCCACGGGGGAGTGCGGGTCGCCCTCTTTGTCGGAAAATTGGTGATGGATGCGGTGCGTCGCCACCCAGAAGATGGGGCCGCCCTCGAGGGCGAGCGTGGCGCAAATCGTGAGGAAATATTCGAGCCATTTCGGAGTCTTGAAGCCGCGGTGCGTGAGCAGGCGGTGGTAGCCCATGCCGATGCCGAGGCTGCCGGAAGCCCACCAGAGAAATAGAGCGACGAAGAAAGCCTTCCAGGTGAAGAAAAAGAGGGCGGCGATTGCGCCGAGGTGGAACAGGGTCATGAAGCTGGTGGTGACCCAGTTGATTTCCCCTTTTTCGTTCGCGTCTTTCTGCAGAATCTCGATTTCGGTGGACATCGGGGCCTGGTCTCCTTTACGGGTGGCAGCACTACAGCGGGATTTGCTACCAGCCCGAATCGTCAGAATAGCAGGGGGCGTGAGGGGCTTCTGTAATAGTTCTGTAATACCGTAGGGCGGACGCGAATGCGTTATCTGGCCGGGAAGACAGGTACATACGGACCGGGCGCGCCGGAGAAGAATGGCCGAGACGGAAGCTGACGCGAAGCCTGGAAGCACGGCTGAGGGCGGCCGGATGGTAGCGATTGCGCGAGGGCGCGGAGCCGCGTTTTGAGGGAGATGCGCGAAATTCCAATTGCAGGGATGTTGCGATAGGAGCGCGGGAGTCATTTGGAGCGACCTCGCGAAGAGCGGTTGGCGCGAGCCCGGCGGCGGGGCGAGGCTGCGCGCCTAGGTGCGGGGAGCGCGGGAGCGGATTGGACGGGAGCGGGGAGGGAAGGCGGAAGAGGCGGAGGATTTGCGGGGACGCCGGGGACGACGACGTGAGTGGAGGGAGGCTCGGTCCAGCGGCCGTTGTCGTCGAGGCGGGCGTAGGTGCGGATGGCTTCGACGACGGCGATGGCATTGGGGCGGACGCGTTCGGCCTCTTCGATGATGTGCTCGAGCGCGTGGCGCAGGTTCGAGCCGCGGCGTGAGAAGAGGTTGAAGGCGTGGGCGTGGCGGTAGATGGAGGTGCGGCCGGGGAGGCGGAATTCGTCGGTGATCCAGCGGGCGCTGCGCCACTGGAGGAAGGCCTCTTCGATGGCGGCGCGGTCGCGGTGTTTGCAGACGGCGCAGCGGAGGCGGTGATGATCGACGCCGGCAGGAGCGTCGCGGAGGGTGGAGGAGCGGGCGCGGGGGGAAGAGGGGCGCTTGGGAGAGAGGTCGTGAACGATGACGGTGGCCATGGCGGCGATCTCTTCGGGAGCGGCGAGAGAGTCGCGGGCGGGGCCGTCAACGGCATAGCGGGCGGGATCGTCGGCGGATTTGTAGGTGCGAATGTAGGCGCGGCGGATGGGGTCGGGAACGGGATCGAAATTTTCGAGATCGTCGTGAAGCGTCATTTTTTCTTCTCCAGAAATAGTTCGGCCCCGCGGATCGGCGAAGGAAGCGCCGAAGGCCGCGAGGCCTGTGAAGGGAAAGTAGCAGAAAAGGCGGAGGGGAGAAGTACAGTTTTAGTCGGGATTTGGTCCAGTTTTAGGACTGTCCTACCAGTACCTGTACTTTGGTACAGGTAGGGGCGAGTGGGAGGTGAGCGTTGTTATTTTTGCTGATGGGAATTGCGGCGCTGGGGTGGGCGGGGTACAGCCTGGTGACGGGGAAGGGGCATTACAAGGGGTGTCCGCCGGGCGGGTACGATCGGGGGGAGAATCCGTGGAATTACTGGGCGCCGACGATTGTGATTTTGGGGATTGGTGTGTTTTTGATTTTGGTTTTTCTGGAGGTGATTCCGGTGGGGGTGCGGCATCGGTGATGCAGGTTGGTTGACTCGTCCGGAGATCGCTGGGTCTCTAGGCGAAATATTGTTTGAAGCCATACCGAATGAGGCGAAAAGAGAAGTAGAGAACGCCCGCCTGCCGAGGGCAGGCAAATTCCGCGAAGAGTGCGCCAGCCTCAGCGATTGCTATTGATCGGTGGAGTGTTTGGGGTGTGGCGTTGAAGGTCGTGCTGTTGAGTGGGTCTGAGGTTTAGGTCGGAAAATGGTTCGGTGGGCTGCACGCCAAATATCAAATTAGCGAGTTCAGCCCCATGGAGTCAGTGCGCCACCCGCCGAAGATCACACGGAGATTTGGACGCTGGGTTCCTGGGTCAAGGAGTCAAATTTCGCAAAGCGAGCGAATGTTACATCGTGGCTGGGCCGGAGCGAGAAGTTCGGTCGTGAGTTCGAGCGACCGAGCGCTCCCGGCCAGGCTGTGACAAGAGTGCCCTTGTTCAGTGGATTGTGCGCCTTATTTCCACTGTAATAATCAATTGACTTGACATTTCCTGATGGGGTACTTAGCGTGATGTGAAAGAGTTCATGAACCAACTCCTGCCACCGTCAAAACGATGGAGCAGCCGTTGCCTTGGTTTCCAGCAAGGCGTTAAACACCGTCGGAGCCATGGAACATTGTCTCAGTTCCGGCCAGGAGGAAACACCAATGCCTGTGATTGCCCGACCGTATTTGAGTCCCACTCTCGTTCTCCTGGCATTTGACTTTCCAGAAGGTGCGCAAGAAAGATCGTTTTTGGGCTTTGCGATCAAGCGCGAGCCAGGTTTCAGAGGAGCGCCATTTTCATACCTTCCGAATCGTATCGGCTTCAACGGCCCCAATCCCGATGGGAGCTCGGAAGGAAGCGATAAGTGGCCAATTCAAAAGTTTTACTGGTGGGATGCACAAATCGACTCCAGGGACCGAGGAAAACAGTTCACTTATACAGTGAGTGTGGTAAACGGGCGTCCAGATAGTCTTAATATCGGGAATGCTGGCGACCTTTACTCGAAGGTCCTGATTACGGTGCCCTCCGAGATTGAAAACGGGATCGGTACTTATTTCAATAGGGCGGTCGTGAGCTCACAGGCCTTCGTCACGGAATTTGGGCATAACCCGAGCGGAGAAAAACTTCATGAGGCATTTACTTGGCTTGGGAATGGAATGGAACTGGTCGTGGGGAACTTTCTCGCGCGGGCGCAGGCTGACAAATGCGACATAGAGGGCGCCATCTATCACCTCTCCCAGACCGAGGAGGGAGAATTCATCATTCCAGCGATGGCCTCCTTTAAGAGAGGGCAATCATTGGTTTATCACGCAAATGACTCCACGGATTCTAACGCGATTCGTCAACTCGCACCGGGGGGCGCGAAATTCGTCCCGCGAACGAAAACCCACATCATGCACGACAAATTCCTTGTTGCTGTGAAGGACGGCGAGGCCAAGCGAGTCGTAATGGGATCAGCAAATTACACGACTGAAGGACTAACGCAACAAGCGAATCTGATGCACACCTGGGAATTCCCAAAGCTCGCAGAACTTTACTTGAAGCGTAAGAAGCTGATCCAAAATGACCCTACGATTGGAGTGACATCCAAAAGCGCCGGGTGGTCGTCGCCGATGCCTTGTGGCGACGCGACGGTAAGGGCTTTTTTCCCCCCGGAACCAAAAGTCAAAAAGGGGAAGAAAGGTGCGTCGATCGAAACGGTTATTGACGCCGTTAAGCGTGCCAAGAGCTCGGTTGTTTTTTGCCTATTCTCTCCGACTGATCTGGAACTGCTCGAGGCGTGCTTTGCGGTTTCGGACCAGCAGAAAATGATGTATGGGCTGATCAATACCGTGCCAGAAATCCCACCTCGACCCAACAAAAAGGGAGTAACCGATCCAGTGAAGGTCGCGATCTATGATCGAAATCGCAGTCCTAAACAACTTGAAGTGGGAGGGCACGATTTCTATGGTAAGGGACACACGCCCATGGGCTTTTCGTGGGAGGATTCGGCCCTTGGTGGAGGGGGTCCGTACCCCGTATATATCCATCACAAGTTTGTCGTGATTGACGGTGAAACGAGGAGCCCCACGATTTACTCGGGGTCGGCGAATATGAGTGCCAACTCCGTCTTTTATAATGATGAGAATTTGCTGGAGATTACAGGATGTCCGCGCCTCGGGCAAGCTTACCTTGCCGAGTTCATGCGTCTCTTCGAACACTATCGCGCGAGATTGGCCTTCAAACTCAAGAAGAATGACCAAAGTCAGCCGTACAAGTTGACACCCGACAATTCATGGTCGGCCGATTGGTATGCCAAGGGGTCCAAAGCAAACAGTAGAATCGCAATGGCAAAGGCGCTCAAAATTTAAAGACTGCAACGATTGAGAGCTTTAGATGTAGCTAAGCGCCGGACGATCTCAAGTGTTTGATTGCGAGCTGCCCATTCCTGGATTCTTTTGAGAAGAAGTTCTCTTGCTTTACTTTCTAAGAAAACTGTCTTGGAGAGGTCGGTATGTCACCTGAGCTGAACGTCGCGGATAAACTGTGGGACCTTGGAAATTATGTGACTGGGTTTGCGGTCGCGCAAAGTCTGGTCTTCATATTCGCCATGGCGAAGGACGAAATTAAAATTGAGAGGCCTTTGGCGGGACATTGGGCTTGCGCGGCGGGGACCGTTCTTTTTACGGCGGGCTATCTCTTCGCCATCAGGCTTTGCGGAGTTGAGGGTGCGGTTCGAGACGCTTCTAACGCGCCACTTTGGCGGGCAGTTACGCGCGGGCGAGAATTCGCGGTAGTAGTGTTTGCGGCTGTGGCTGTCGCAGTAACTTACACTCACTGGAGTGATTATATCTTCCGACAAGCGCGACACCCGGGAGATGAAACGGATTAGAGGAAGGATTTGTTGCGAATATGCGCGAGGGCGATGACTCTCGCTCGAGAAACATGTGATCGGCTTCCTACCTGCTTTGGGAAATATCGGGAAATCAACTTTTTACATCCGTTGATGGATCGGGAGGAAGTTCGATCACAACCTCGGCCTACGGACCGTTTGTGTGCGCACCCAAACTCATTTTTTCGGATGGAGAGACAGTGACAATCAATCGGTTTGTTGAGATCGAGATGGGAGCAATCGGTACGAGGATGTAGTACGGCGCAGGTGACTTAAGGGGACTCCAGGGCTGAAGCCCTATCTTCTCAACGTGCGTTTCTCGCGGGCCTTAAGGCCCGCGCTTCCACCTTCGATGGGGTTCCGCGCTTCGTCGGTCAGGCCGGGCGGCGGAAGAAGACTTTGACGTTGCCGGAGGAGACGGCTAGGGATAGCTCCGAGCGATCGTTGGCCAGGTCTATGGCGGCTTGCTCCAAGTAGGGGGCGGACGTGGGGACCGAAGCGAGCATTCGGAAGGAATTGATTTCGAGGCAGGTGTGGGTCCCGCGCGGCAAATGTCAACTTGGCGAGTTCACCCCAGTGGAATGAGTGCGCCACTCGCCAATGCGGTGGGTGCGACATCGAAAAGCTGTCGGAGAAACTTCTGGGGCGCGATGAATCCCCGTTACATGCATTGACCAGATTGAGATTTTCTGCGTTGTGCGCGGCACGGCTCAGGAAGCTGGCGGGGCGCTCAATGTGCTATATCGAGCTTCGCGGTATTTCAGGCTGAATAGGATGGCCACGATGGCCAGGACGATGGGGCAGAAGAGGCTGGCCTCCGGCCCGACCGTTCCGCCGGTGAGCCAATGCGGCCCGGTTAGCGATGCGTTGAGAAGATTGTGGGAGGGGAGCAAGCCGCTATTGGGAACGCCGTACAAAAACGTCTGACCCCAGTCATATCCCAGGTGAAAGCCGACCGCGCACCATAAATTTCCAGTCCGGCGGAGAAACAGGCACAACAACAAGCCGAAGGAAACGACCGACAGATCTCCCAAAACGGTTTCTCCGCCGTTGGTGCCGTGAACCAGCCCGAATAAACCCGAGAGCAAAATCGCGGACGGCCAGAATCCCATTCCGGTGGTGAGTGTGAACTGAGCGTACCCGCGAAAAAGAAATTCTTCGACCAGGCCGGCCAGCAAAAATGCCAGCGCCCAGGCGGCGGCCGCGGTGAAAATAGCGCCGCCATGGATCGCCGCCGTTGTGAAGCGGACGCCATGCAGGGCGAAAATGGCGAGCAGCGTAGCGCTGGTGGCGAGCAGGCCGATTCCAATTCCTACCCAAAAGTTTTTCCCCAGCGCTTCGCTCCGGGGAAGGCCATATTGGCCGAGCTTGCGGCCTTCGATCCTGCTCATGACCCAGGCCGCAACCGCCAGGATGAAGCAGACAAGCAGATCCGGCGCGATGACTCGCATGGGTGTGAGTTGCGAGGGATCGAGCGCGTCCGGGAAGAAGCGCTTGAGGATGAGTCGCGCACCGTTGGACAAGGCGACGATGATGGCAATGAAGATCAGCAGGCGCCATCCCGCACGCAATCCATTGGGACCAAAGAAAATTCGCCTGATTGTCGAGGTGGCCGGCGGTGGCTGAGGATCATCCCGCATGGTCGTTGCTTGAGCTGTCATTCCGGTGCCCCCCTAACTCTCCTTACGGAACAGGGCCTCCATAAGTTTCCACGGAGTAAAAAATCGCGGCGAAGAGGAGTAGCGTCGTCAGCGACCGGGCCTGACCACGCACACGGGCGTGTTAGGGGAAAGGCGGAGCGAGGCGAGGCGCAGAGAGGCGAGTGTCCCTGGCGCGAAAGGGAAGGATGAAGGCAACGGCACGGGCGCGCAAAGGTTTTCGAAGCGAGATCCGGCTGGGTTTTGAGAGGTGCCCGCGCGGGTGACTCAAGGGGGCTCCGGGGCTGAAGCCCAATCTTCGCGAGATGCGTTTCTCGCGGGACTTAAGGCCCGCGCTTCCGCCCTCGATGGACTTCCGCGCGTCGCCGTTCAAGCGGGACGCTTGAAGAAGACTTTGACGTTGCCGGAGGAGACGGCGAAGCTGAGGACCAGCTCCCAGCAATCGTTGCCGAGGTCTACGGCGGCTTGTTCCAGGTAGCGGCCGGACATGGGGCCGGAAGCGACCATTCCGAAGGAATTGATTTCGAGGCAGGTGTAGGTCCAACGGTGCATTTTGCCCTCCTGAAGGCGAGAGATGGGCCGTGGTGTCCTTTCATACCACGAATGGCGCGGCGCGAATAGGATTGCGCCGGTGTGGACACGCGGGAATCGCAGGGGAGTAGAATCGGCGACGAGAGAGGAGAAGGAACATGGCGGAGACGAAGATTGCGATCAACCGGGCGCCGGTGCTGACGCTGTGGGCGGCGGTGGTGGCGGAGCGGTTGGGGTTCGAGCGAGAGGAAGCGGTGTCGCTGGGGAAAGCGGTGGCGGGTCTGACGGCGCAATCGAAGGGGAGGCGGCTGGGGATTTACAAGGCGGCGCCGAAGGAGATCCAGGAGGCGCGGGCGAAGAAACGCGGGGAGGAATTTTACGTGGACCTGCTGGGGCGGCAGATTCCGGCGGTGAACACCGAAGGCGGCGTGCGCGCGATCAGCAAGGGCACGGTGGTGAGCGCGTCCGCGGCGGAGAGGTATCTCGGGAGCAAGTTTGGGGAATCGCTGGAGGCGGCGCGCGCGGCGATGAAGGAACTGGCGAAGGCGCATTCGGCGGAAGAGCTGCGGGCCGCCGCGTTTGCGATGTACGAGAAGTTTCGCCCGGCGATCCCGGAGGGCGTGCGCGGGTGGGGCGCGAAGGGGACGCTGGACCTGGCGAAGATTCGCGCGATGGCGAAATAAATGAGGAAATTTGGGCGGCGGGACGGAGAGCGACGGGGTTCGTCGAAAGGACGGGCGCGCGAAACGGATGCCTTAGTCGTGAAGGACGACGCTGAGGAGGGAGCTATTGATTTGCAGGCCGCCGTTGTATTTGATGAAGCCGAGCTTGCGGAATTTGTTCATGAAGAAATTGACGCGGGAGCGGGTGGTGCCGACCATTTCGGCAAGCATTTCCTGAGAGATCTTGGGAAGGACGTTTTCGGGCTTATCTTCCTTGCCGTAGCGGGCGAGGAGAAGGAGGGTGCGGGCGAGGCGCTTTTCGCTGGAATTGAAGAGCTGGTCGACGAGATCTTCCTCGATGCGAACGTTGCGCGAGAGCATGTGGGAGATGAAGCGATCGGAGAAGGCATGCTCGGTGTGAAGGACGCGAACCATTTCTTGCTTTTCGATGACGAGGACGGTGGTGGGAGTGACGGCGGCGGCGGTGGCGATGCGGTGGGATTGTCCGGCGAGGCAGCCTTCGCCGAAGAAGTCGCCCGGGCCGAGAACGGCGACGACGGCTTCTTTGCCGGTTTTGTTGACGACGGAGAGGCGGACGCTGCCTTTCTGGATGTAAAAAACGTCGGCGCCGAGATCGCCCTGGGAAAAGACGGTTTGTTTCTTTTTGAAGGCGGCGACGGTGCGGGCGACACCGGCGGAGTCGAGAAATTCCTGGGCGTTAAAGGCGGATTTGGGAGCAGGTTTGGCGTGAGCCGAAGGCATGGCGAGCGAGAGACATCGTAGCATGAGGGCGTGAATAGGCAAGGAAAGTGCGGATGTGTGCAAAAGAGAACAGATATTTGACAAAAATTGGCCTACGATGGCGCCTAGTGGATTAGGGCATTGGGAGAGTTCAGGTCCCTGGTAATCCACTTGGAGTGGAAATCGCGGGTTCCTTCCCAGTTCGACCTACGCGAAGTCACGGGTTCCACAGAACAATTTAGTGCAAGGACAAGCGACAGGCCGGAGTGTCTTCCTGCGAAGAGAAAAGGATAAAAACGTGCCGTTACTACAACTATTGATGGTGCTGATCGTGGTGGGAGTGCTGCTGTGGCTGGTGAATACGTACGTGCCCATGCAGGGCACGATCAAGTCGATCCTAAACGCCGTGGTGGTGATCGGCGTGGTCTTGTGGCTGCTGAACATATTCGGATTGTTCCACTCGATGTCGCGAATTCATATCGGGTCGTAGCAGAGCGAACAGAAGCTCGCCGGAAGAAGCGTGAGCGAAAGAGCGCAAACAACCAACCGCGCAGGACGGCGAACGACGCGCGCACAGAAATTCTGCCCTGGAGGCAAATCGCATGAAAGTAATACGAGCGGTCGGCATAGCAGCAGTATTCGTAGCATTCGCGGTAGCCATTCCCGCCTATGCGCAGGACGAGCACCATGATCAGGATGCCAAACCCGAGGCGAAGGCGCAGGAGGCGAAGCCCGCGCAGCACGAAGAGCAGGCAAAACCGAGCGAGCACCAGGAAGAAGCCAAGCCCGAAAAGCGGGCGGAAGAAGGAAAGCCGGCGCAGCAAGAGGAAAAGGCCAAGCCGGAGCAGCAAGCGCAGGAATCGAAGCCCGCCCAGCACGAAGAACAGCCGAAGGCAGCCAAGGAAGAAAACCAGGCCAAGCCGGAACAGCAACAGGAGGCGAAGCAAAACGGACAAAAGGAAGCGAAGCAAGAGGAGCAGGCCAAGTCTGAAAAGCAGCAGGAAGACAAGTCAGCAGAAGAGGCGCATAACAAGGAGGCGAAGGGCGAGCAGGAACACGCGGATGCCGATCGCGAACAAGCGCAACACCATGCCCAGCGGACGTCAGAGGAAGAGAAGCGGCAGCGCGAAGCGCCCGCCCTGCGACTGAGCGCAAGAAGCGATGGGCGCATTCCGGACGAGCGGTTTCGCTCGAATTTTGGACGCGAGCATGAATTCCGGATCGGGAATCCGCGCATCGTGGACGGATATTCACGATTTCAGTACGGCGGATATTGGTTTGGTTTCGTGCAGGCGTGGCCGGAGGGCTGGTATTACACGGACGATGTCTACGTAGATTACATCGACGGCGGATATTACCTGTGCAATCCCTATTATCCCGGAGCGCGCATTTCGATCACGCTCGTCCTGTAGCTCGTAACCGTATTCGCGTGCGGGGTGGCCTGGTGGAAGCGGGCCGGGCCGCTCCGAGGGCGAATGCGGGAGCGAGGCACGCAGAAATAAACGCGGGCGAAGAGGGAGGAACAAAACCAGCGGAACCGTACTGGTGGTTGTGGTGATTCGGAGGCTTCCCGGCAGAGTCCAGACGGGGCCGGCAAGCAAGTTCACCAAAGGCAGGCCGAGGTGAGGAATGGATGAATCGAAGCGCCAGGCAATCGAGTTTCTGGAGAAGGAAATCAAGACGTACATCGCGTTGTCGCTATTTCTCTCGAAGGATGGACTCAAAGAACGAGTGCAACTGGGGGATAAGAGGGTGCTGATCGGTCCCACGTTCTACAACGAGAGAATGAAAGAAGCGCGGAGAATCGTGAATGAACTTCGAAAACCGAAATGAGTGAACGGCCCGGGCGCGGCAGGAATTGCCGAGCGAGGGCCGCGTGACGAAGATGTCGAAGCCGGTAAATGCCAACGGTTAACCACCAGGAAATCTGATCGCGGAGGTCAGTGATGATACGTAAACTCGGAGTGATGATGTGTTTGGGGCTCGCGGCCACGACAGCGTTGTACGCGGGAAACAAAGAAAAGGAACGCCTGGCGAACGCCGGGGTTGTGATGCAGGAGATCATGGATGTCCCGGACAACATCCCCCAGCAAGTGCTGGAAAAGGCGGATTGCGTCATCGTGTTTCCGTCGGTTTTGAAGGCAGCGTTTGTGGTGGGAGCAAGCTATGGGCGCGGCGCGATGGTTTGCCGAACGGGGAGAGACTTCCGCGGCCCGTGGGGGGCGCCGGCCATGTACGCGCTGGAAGGCGGGAGCGTGGGATTTCAAATCGGCGGGCAGGCGACCGATCTCGTGCTGTTGATTATGAACGAAAGGGGCGCGAGTTCGATTCTGAGCAGCAAGGTGAAGCTGGGCGGGGATGCTTCCGTGGCGGCGGGCCCCGTGGGACGCGATGCCGCAGCCAATACGGATGCCTACATGCGTGCGGAAGTGCTGAGTTACTCGCGCACGCGCGGACTTTTCGCGGGGATTTCGTTGGAAGGCTCCACGCTGCGCCCCGATGACGACGCGACGGCGGACGTGTATGGCCGCAAACTTACGGCGAAAGAAATCGTGCTGGGCGAGGGGATTCACGTTCCCGCGTCCGGGCGCCATTTGGTGGCCGTGCTGCAAAAGATCTCACCTCGCAATGAGTCCAAGGAATCGGCCGGGAACTAGCAGGACAGAGGGACGCCCGCGGGTGCGATGGGCGTGCGATTGGGGGAGATCATCGGAAGTGATTCGACGATCTCCCCTTTCGCATTTTAGGGGCTTTTTGTGAGGGAGGCGGCGAGGTTCTCAGGGCTGCGTGTAGTAGCCGGTGCGGGTGCGGACGGTGGCGCCGGGCGCCTCTACCTTCACTTCGAGGGAGTGGTATTCGTTGGGTTGCGCGGCGGGAGGCGGAGCGTAGGTGAGCAGGTAGTAAGCGGCGCCGTCGGAGACGCATTTGGCGAGGGAGTCGGCGAGATTGTTGGAGGCGTTATAGACTGCGCCGCCGGATTGGACGGAGATGACTTGAAGGGCGAGATCGGCGATCTGGACCTTCGAGGGAGAGGGAACGCCCTTGAGAAAATCCTTGTAGTACTGAAGCCAGCTGCCGCCGGCGTCCGTGAGGCCGAGCGGGTCCACGGCGTAGAGAGTGACGTTGGATTCGCGCAAGGTGTCGGACATGGTGACGATGGACTGGAAGACGATTTTCTGCTGCTGGTCGGAAATTTCGATGAACGGGCCGGTGATGAGCGGCCAGCCGGGGCTGATCCAGATGACGAGTTTGCGGCCGGGAACGGACCTGGCGTACCAGGCGATGGAGTTGAGAGTTTTGAGGGAGAGGTCGAGGCGGTCTTCGGCGCCGTAGATGCCCTGCGACGGGGTGATGACGCGCGTGCCGGTTTCGTACTGGTCGTAGAAAGCGGCAAGGGCCTTGCCGTCGCGCGAGGAAGTGTTTTGGAGGCGCGTGGCGGTGTCGTTGAAGACGATGAGCGAGACGGGGAACTGGAGCTCGCCGCCGTTGCGGAGAAGGAAGCTTTTGATTTGGTTGCGCTCGTAGGCCACGATCTGCGGACCGACGTTGACGCTGTCCACGACGAGAATGATTTCGATGGGCGGATCGGAGGGCGAGGGGGATTTGGAATTGATGGCGGCGAAGGAGGCGAGGGATTGTGGCTTCTTGTTGTCGAGGAGAGTGAAGGCGGATTGCGAGAGGCCGAGGATGGGAGCGCCGGATTTGTCGGCGACCTGGACGGCGAGGGTGATGGTGGAAGGCGCCGCGGAAGCGGCCGGGGCCGGAGCGGAGGATGAAGGCGATTGGGCGCGAGCGGCCGGGAAGGCGAGCGCGGGGAGAGCGAAGAGCAGGCCGAGGCGGAGAAGCGAGCTAATGTTCATGGGATTTCCCTTCGTGCCCGGCGGAGCGCGGCGGAGAGCGGCCGGCGAAAGAACGCGCGCGGGAAGCTACAGAGTAGACGCTCGAGCGAGGCGCAAGGGTGCAAAGGGAATTGAGGAACGGAAGCGGGCTCCGGCGGAAGGGCGGGAGCCCGCGACCCATCGCGCCGCAGCGCGCGGGAAAAGCGGCGGGCTACTTCTGGGGGAAGTAGGTAGTCTCAATCTTGGTGAAGTTGATAGAAACGGATTCGGTCGGCGCAGTCGTGGAAGCGACCGAGAGCGGCTTCACTTTCGAGAGCTTCTTTCCGGCGGTCATTTTGCCCGGCTTGCGGGACTTGCTGGCTTTCTTGGCTGGCATGGTGGTGTCCTTTCCGTGCGAATTATGATGCGCGATTCTCGAACGAAACTATTTCTAGATGTCCCAGTCGGAGAGGCCGCCGCCGGAACTGGTGCCGCCGGAGGGCGCGTTCTTGCCTGCGCCGAGGCCGGTGGCCGCGCCAGAGCCGGTCGAGGCTGGAGGGGTGGCGCTCTTGCCGGCGCCCAGGCCGGAGCCGACGTCGGAGGTGCCCGTGGAGGTGGTGGTTGTGGCGGCGGTGTGCGTGTTGCCGGCGGTGAGATCGTAATTGCTGGTGCTCGAGGAAGAGGTGGCGGAATGAGCGGTGGCGGAAAGCGCGCTGGCCGTGAGGGTGAGCGGCTTGACGCGGCTGAGTTTCTTGGCGCGGGAAACTTTGTGCGACTTCTTCGAGCGGGAAGCTTTCTTGGCGGGCATGTGCTTGTCCTTTCGTGTGAGAGCTTGAGCGGGTTTTGCGAGAAGATACGCAAACCGCCCAGGGATGTCAATCGAAGCGGCCCAGCGGAAGCGGCTGGAACCGCGGCTCGCTGAATCCCCCTGCCGGAAGGAGCCCGGCAAGTCGCTACGCGGGGGGAATAATCACTTCGGATGCCAAAGCGGCGGGCAGGCCGAGTCCGCGGGGAAGTGATGGAAGGCAAGGGAGTTGCGGTGGGATCGCGCGGCGGAAGCCGGCGGGCCAGGGGGCGCCGCGCGTTGAGAAATTGCGGCGCGGTTGAAAAATTCAATCGGCGGAGGCGTGCGGGGCCGGCCGCGAAAAGCGCGCGGACGGAGGGCGGGGCGAAATTTGGCGGGCGAGAGGCTTCCTTGACCAAAGGGGGGCCAGCCGTTAGACTGAATCATCGAAATAAATTTCGGAAGGGGAACGGATGCTGCTTTCGCGGGAGTATGTCAGCTACATGGCGCGGGAAGTGGTGAAGCGCCTGGTGGCGGCGAAGATGATCGAAACGAAGAGTCAGGAGCGCGTGACGACCGCCGTGCGGGGCGTGATGGCCGAGGAAGTGACGGTGGAGGATCGCGTGAATGAAGAGGCGCGGGAACTGCTGGCGAAGTACTCGGACGAGATGAAGCGCACGGGAGTGTCGTATCAGGAGATGTTCAAGAAGGTGAAGGCGCAGATCGCCCGGGAAAGGAAACTCATACTCCGCTAATGCGTTTGAGCCGCGAAAAGACCGTTCGATTGTCACACCAATTGACCGATTACCTGGTTTCCTCCCCGGAAGTGGATTTTATCGAAGACCGCGAAACGATCCGCAAGGAGATCGTGACGATCATCACGAATCTTTTGAAATTCGAAGAGCAGATGGACACGGAAGTGAGGGCGAAGATCGCCTCGCAGAAGAA
>Ga0335072_10007111_pt1 | contig 16336 bp, 19 predicted proteins | sample Lox_Sample_21_FD_206725 | JGI IMG/M metagenome (GOLD analysis project Ga0335072, IMG submission 206725) | Soil microbial communities from Loxahatchee National Wildlife Refuge, Florida, United States - Lox_Sample_2.1 | ecosystem: Environmental > Terrestrial > Soil > Wetlands | place: USA...
CGTCGCGCTGCTCCACGCCGAACCGGTGCTGCTCGTCGATCACGACCAGGCCGAGGTCGGCGAACTGGACCTGCTCTTCCAGCAGCGCATGGGTGCCGATCACGATCCCGGCGTCGCCGCAGGCCGCCTCGAGCAGCGCGCGCCGCCGGGCCGCCGCTCCGAGGGACCCTGTGAGCAGCGCCACCCTCGTGGCGTGCTCGGCGCCGCCAAGCTGGCCGGCCTGGGCGAGCGGGCCGAGCTGCTCGGTGATCGACCGGTAGTGCTGCTGAGCCAGCACCTCGGTCGGCGCGAGCAGCGCCGCCTGCCCTCCCGCGTCGGCGACCTGCAGCATGGCCCGCACGGCGATCACCGTCTTTCCTGAGCCGACCTCGCCCTGCAGCAGCCGGTGCATCGGATGGCTGCGCGCGATCTCCTCGCTGATCTCCGTGCCGGCGAGTTCCTGCCCGACGGTCAGGTCGAACGGCAGCCGCTGGTCGTAGGCGTCCAAGAGCCCGCCGGGAACCCGTGGCCTGGGCGTCGCGGAGTACGCGGTGGCGGCGAGGCGCCGCTGAGCCAGCACGGTCTGCAGCAGGAACGCCTCGTCCCACTTGAGCCGTTTCCTCGAGCGCTCCACGTCGGCCCAGTCGATCGGCCGGTGGATGCCGCGCAGCGCGTCGGCCAGGCCGCGCAGGCCGTGCCGGTCACGTACGGTGCGCGGCATCGGGTCCTGGACGTCCAGGACGTCGAGGGCGATGCGCACCGCCCCGCCGATCTGCCAGGAAGCGATCCCGCTCGCCGCCGGGTAGACCGGGATGATCTGCGCGGCGTACTCGGCGGCCCTGTGGGCGTCGTCATCCACGCCGAGCAATTCGTACTCCGGGTGGGCGAGCTGGCGCTTGCCGCGGAAGGTGGACACCTGCCCCGAGAACAGGCCGTGCAGTCCCGGGGCGAGCTGGCGCTCACGCCAGTCCTGACGCCCCCTGGCGAAGAACGTCAGGGTTAGCTGCCCGTGCCCGTCGGTGACCGTCGCCTCGACGATCGTGCCTCGCCGGTTGCGCATGGGACGGCTGGTCACCTTGGCGATCTCCGCCTGGACGGTCACGTGCTCGCCGTCACGCAGCGAGGCCAGATCGGTCAGCTCGCCCCGCGTCTCGTATCGGCGCGGGTAGTGGCGCAGCAGGTCGCCCACGGTGCGCAGGTCGAGCGCCCGGTCCAGCGCCTTGGCCACCTTGTCGCCGACCACCAGCGGCAGCGGGTCCGTCAGAATCGCCATGACCTACTCCACGCCGATCAGCAGCGGAACGCGGCCGCGGTCGTAGCACACGATCTCCGCGCCCGGGCAAACCCGGCTGATCTCGGCCATGACCAGCCCGGCCAGGCCCGGATCGGCCCCGGCGCCCTCCATCAGCGTGACCAGCTCGCCGCCGCGGGACAGCAGCATGTCCGCGAGGGTCGTGGCGACCTCGCCCTGCGCCGCGCCGGTCACCCGCGCCTGATCGCCGTCCAGGCCGCTGTAGCCGCCGTCGGCGTTCGGTCCGACGACGCTTCCCCAGCGCATCCCGGCCGCGGCCCTGCCCATGGCGGTCACGTCGGCCGCGAACCCGCGGCCCTGGTCGTGCACGGCCAGGGCCGCGATCGCCTGCAGCGGGGATCGCGCAGCGATCACGGACACCTCGATCCCCTCGTCCGCGAGCCGCGCCGCCGCGGCACGGGCGAGGCCGGCCGTCCGGCCGGCGTTCGGTATGACGACCACATGGGTCCCAGCCTGCCTGATGGCCTCGATCAGAGCAGGCACGGCCGGGCCGGCCGTGTCCCGCTGTCGCAGCACCCGGGCTCCGGCGGCGCGGAGCAGGGCCATCAGGCCGTCGCTGTCGGCCACCGCGACCACGCCGAATCCGGCACCTGCCGGGTCGCCGCCTCGAGCGGAGGCGCCGTCGTGCGCGCCCAGCCAGGTCACGGTGATCCGGCGCGGACGTCCGGCACGCAGGCCCTCCTCGATGGCGGCGCCCGCGTCGGCGACGTGGACGTGCACGCTCCAGAGGTCCTCGCCGCCGACGACCACCACCGAGTCGCCCAGCAGGTCCAGCCGCTCCCGAAGCAGCCTGACCGGCTCCGCTGGTGCCTCGAGCAGGTAGGTGACCTCGTAGCCGGCGGACGAACAGACTCCGGGTACGGCGGCCGCGGCGTTCGGGGCGGACCGGGCCCCGGCGGGCCAGGAAGGGGCCGCCGGCACCTCGAACACCTCGGGACGGACTTCGGTGATCACCGCGACCAGCGCGTCGAGCAGCACGCACAGGCCGGCGGCGCCCGCATCGACGACGCCCCGCGCGGCCAGCACGTCGAGCTGCTCGCTGGTGCGGGCCAGCGCCTCGCGGGCGGCCGCGGCCGCCGCGGTGACGACAGCCGCAAGCCCGCTCCGGCCCTTGGCCGACCCGATCACGTCGCCGGCGGCCGCGGTCCCGGCGAGCGCCGCGGCGTCGGCGACGGTGAGCACGGTGCCTTCTGCAGGACGATTCACCGCGTTCCTGGCGCTGGCCGCGGCGTGCGTGAGTGCCCGGGCCACGACCGCCCCGTCACACGGGGATTCGGCCGCGCACACGTCGGCGAGCCCGCGCAGCAGCTGGCTGACGATGATCCCGGAGTTGCCGCAGGCGCCGAGCAGAGCGCCCCGCGCGGCGGCGTGCCAGACCTCGGCGCTCGCCGCGTCCGGCGGGATGGATTCCGCGGCGTCGGCCGCCGAGATGAGCGTTATGTGCAGATTGGTTCCGGTATCGGCGTCGGGGACCGGGAACACGTTCAGCGCGTCAATCGCCGCCCGGGTCTGCGACAGCGCGTCCGCGCTGAGGCGGCACCAGCGCCTGACGGTGTCGCCATCCAGCACCTCCGCCGACATACCCGCAGACTAGATGCTAGGACCGACGCTCGCCGCGATGAACCCGCGCGCCGCCCCGCGCCAGGACCACCGCGGGCCGCCGGCCGTATCCGGTTCGCGCTCGAGCCTCCCGGTCGGATATCCTTCTGCGACCGTTCCGGCCCGGCCGGGACGATGTCCAAAGCTGGCTACCACCCAATGGAGCGATCCCGTGGCTTCCGTCTGCGACGTATGCGGCAAGCGGCCGGGCTTCGGCAACAACGTGTCGCACTCGCACCGCCGCACGCCGCGCCGCTGGAACCCGAACATTCAGCGCGTGCGCACCAAGGTCAACGGGGCACCCCGGCGGCTGAACGTGTGCACGTCGTGCATCAAGGCGGGCAAGGTCGAGCGCTGACCTGACCGTCAGCCGAACCGGCAGCTGACCCCGTCGAGCCTGCAGGCTGACGGGGTCGTTGGCGTGCCGGTCGCCGAGATCACGACCTGACCGTCCTCAGACCGGCCAGCCCCGGGCCCGCCGTCGTCCCGACCACGCTCGCGGCCCGGCCACGGCCCCGTCGCCGTGCCCGCGTCACCGTTGCCCGACGGCCACCACCGGGCGCCCCAGACCCGGTCGACGCGCGCCGAAGGAAACGCCAGCTGCAGGCTCCACGGGCCGGGCTTCAGGTTCCTGGGGATGGTGATCGTGGCCAGGAAGCCCGAGGACCAGCGGCGGGCCACCTGGTAGCCGACCTGGTACGGCACTGCGGCCGCACCGCGGCGGAGGGCGCCGGGTGCGGCGCCCTCTCGCGGGCCCGACCCCGCCGGCAGCGGCGTGCCGGGGGTTGCGGCGGCGACGTCCGGCCCGTGGCCGGGCTCCGCACCTGGGCAGCCGGTGACCGGACAGCGAACCGCGGGGTCGGTCGGCACGTAGGTGAGCGCGGCCGGGGAATCAACGGCCAGCGCCGCTGCGATCACGATGCCCGCTCCCGCCGCGAACCACGGCGTCACCATCAGCGAGCGGGCCAGCGCAAGACGTCCGCGGCTCGCGGCGGACCCGGGACCGCGCACGCCGGCGGCCCTGGCCGTGCGGGGCGGCCTGGCGGACGCGTGTGCGGCGGCGGGCCGCTGCCGGAACGCCGGAAATCCGCCGCGCAGGAAGCCGCCCTCCCCGCGCAGCGCCGCTCGTCTGCGCCGGCAGTCCTTGCGATGTCTTGGCATCAAGGGGTTTATACCAAGCAACGAGCCGGGGGGCCAGAGACGAATACACCCCTGTCCATTACATATGGTGATTCCGCCGTCACAAGAAATGGCGCCAGCCGGCCAGGCCTTCCGCGGTGCCCGAATCAACCGTCACGCCGCGGCCCGGCCGGACCGCGCCGATGACCGACCAGTCGGCCGGCAGCCGGGTTTCCGGCGCGAACGTCGCCGCCAGCGCGTGGTCCTCGCCGCCCGCCAGCACCCAGTGCAGCCAGTCCGTGCCGAGCGCCGAGCCGGCGGACCGCAGCTCCGGGTCGTCGGGAAGCCGTGCGGTCTCGATGTCGATCGCCGCGCCGCTCGCGCTGGCCACGTGCTGAAGGTCGGAGACCAGCCCGTCGCTGATGTCGATCATGGAAGTGGCGCCGAGCGTCGCGGCCTGCGGGCCTGCGGCGTAGGGCGGCCGCGGCCGCCGGTGGCTGGCAACCAGGCCGGCGAACTCATCGCCCGGCGCGCCGGCCTCCAGCAGCGCCAGACCTCCGGCCGACCGGCCGAGTTGGCCCGCGACGGCCACCAGGTCGCCAGCCCGGGCGCCAGCCCGGGTCACCGGGTCACGGCCGCCCAGGTCACCCAGCGCCGTGATCGCGATAATGATCGAGTCCGCGCTGCTGACGTCTCCCCCGACCACGACCGCGCCCGCCCGGCCGCACTCGTCGGCGATTCCGCGCACCAGGTCTTTGGCCCATGCCGCCGCGAGGTCACCGGGCGTCGCGAAGCCGATCAGCAGGGCGGTTGGCGATGCACCCATGGCGGCCACGTCGGAAAGGTTCTGCGCGGCGGCTTTGGCGCCGATATCGAATGCATCCGACCAGTCACGGCGGAAATGGCGCCCCTCAACGAGCATGTCGGTGGTCGCGACCACGCGCCGGTCCGGCGCATTGACCACCGCCGCGTCGTCTCCGATGCCCACTGGCCCGGCGCTCCCGGCGGGCAGGATGGCCTGTATGGCGGCGATCAGGCCGAACTCGCCAAGGTCGGCGACGGTGATGGGATCCTCCAGGCCAGTCATCGGGCGTGTCGCCCGGCCGACAACCGGCGCCGACCGGGCATATTCCTCAGGCCAACCGCCGGGTACCTAAGGTAGCGTGGCCACGACACCTGGCGCCTGGGAGGACAGCATGGTTCACGCTTACATCCTCGTCCAGACAGAGGTCGGCAAGGCGGCCGACGTCGCCGTGCAGATCGGCCAGATCACCGGCGTAACCCAGGCGGACGACGTCACCGGCCCCTACGACGTGATCGTCCGGGCGGAGGCGGACAACGTGGACGACCTCGGCAAGCTGGTCGTCGCCCAGATTCAGGGAGTCTCCGGCATCACCAGGACACTGACCTGCCCGATCGTCCATATCTAGCCCGCTGGCGGTGCCGCCAGACCGGCGGCTATCCGATCCAGTCCGCCGCGGCCAACGTGCGAGGGCCGAGGCCGATCCGGGCGGCGTCCTGCAGGTCGGACACGGTGTCCACATCCCGCCGCAGGCCGTCCAGCCCTGATAGTGCCAGTTCGACGGCGCCGACGGCCAGGTGGGCCCGGTACGAGCCGAGCCCGAACCTCGGCCGGAACGCCGCGCCAGGACCGGCCGAGTACAGCGTGGTGCCGGTGCCCTCCGCGTCGGGCACGAAGGCCTCCGCGACCTCGCCCGCCCGGGCGAGCGCCCGGCCGAGTTCGGTGGCGGCGAGCGCCGGCAGGTCGGCCGCCATGCCCGCCCGGCCCCGGCCCGGCCAATGCTCGTCCGAGTACGCCGCGCCGAAGACCAGCGCGGGGTTGAGCCCGTCGCCGGGCTCGTCCGGCAGCACCAGGGCGCCGAGCCCGGACAGTTCGGCGGCCGCGGCGTCGTCATCGGTCACGACGATCACGGAGTCGACGACCGGGCACGCGACAGCGGCGGCAACCGTGTCCGCCGCCATGGCCAGCGCCAGCTCAGCCCGGCGAGGGCCGGCCGGTCCGGTGAGCCGGGACTTGGCCAGAGCAAGTACCTTGACGGGGATCACGATGGACCAGCTGAGCGAGGTTTCGAGCGGCATGCACCTGATCCTGCCTCGACACGGCGTCGCGCTAACGGCGACACTGACTTCTACGAGCGACACGAGCGCGACCAGCGCCCCGGGCGGGAGGCTGTCTCTATGAGCAAACGCGCGGACGGCAGCTACTCATCCGCCTGGCGCCGGCTTACCAAGATCGTCGTGCCGCCGCTGCTGTCCGCGACGACCACGCACGAGTGGCAGGGCCAGGACTACATAAGGAACGTCGCGGCGGACAGCGGCCTGATCCTGGCCGCCAACCACCTGTCCTACGCGGACCCGCTGCCGCTGTGCCTGTTCACGCACAGGTCGGGCCGTTATCCGGTGTTCCTCGCGAAGTCGTCGCTGTTCGGGATGAAGGGGCTCGGCACGATCATGCGGGGTACCGGTCAGCTGCCCGTCTACCGCGACCAGGCCGACGCGGCCCTGGTCCTGCGGGACGTCGAGCAGGGCCTGCGCGACGGCGCCTGCGTGATCTTCTATCCGGAGGGGACCGCGACCAGGGATCCTGATCTGTGGCCGATGGTGCCCAGGACGGGCGTGGCCCGCGCCGCGCTGGCCACCGGCGTGCCGGTGATCCCCGTTGCGCAGTGGGGGGCACAGCACATCCTGCCGTACGGCAGCATGCGCCCGCACCTGCTGCCGCGCCACCTGGTGCAGATCACCGCCGGCCCGCCCGTCGACCTGTCGGCGTTCCGGGACCAGCCGCTGACCTCGCAGGTCCTCCGCGAGGCAACCGAGGCGATCATGAAGGACATCACGGGGCTGCTGGCCGGAATCCGCGGCGAAACCCCGCCCGAGCAGCCGTATCATCCGGCCATCGCGCGCCGCAAGGCACGGCAGGAGGCGCGCGAACGGGACGAGCAGGCCAGAACCGGACCACCCGCCGCCGAGTCGAGCAGCGAGGCCACATCGACGTGAAGGCCGCCGTGATGGGCGCCGGCTCCTGGGGGACCACCTTCGCCCAGGTGCTCTGGGACGCGGGCACGCCCGCGGTGTTGTGGGGGCGCCGACCGGACGTGGCCGAGGTGATCAACGCCAGCCACGAGAACCCCGGCTACCTGCCGGGGTTCACGCTGCCGCTCGCGCTCAGAGCCACGGCGGACCCGGCCGAGGCGCTGCACGGCGCGGACCTGGTGGTGCTGGCCGTACCGGCCCAGACGCTGCGGCAGAATCTGACCGCCTGGGCGGCGCTGTTGCCGGCGGACGCCCTGCTCGTCAGCCTGATGAAGGGGATCGAAGTCGGCAGCTGCTACCGGATGAGCGAGGTGATCGGCCAGGTGGCCGGGGCGCCGCCGGAGCGGATCGCCGTGATCTCGGGCCCGAACCTCGCCTACGAGATCGCGCGGCGCGAGTACGCGGCAACCGTGGTCTCATGCGCCGACAATGACGCCGCCGAGCAGTTGCAGCGGGCCTGCCACACGACGTACTTCCGCCCGTACACCAACCCGGACGTGATCGGCTGCGAGCTCGGCGGCGCGGTCAAGAACGTGATCGCGCTGGCGGTGGGAATGGCGGTCGGCATGGGACTCGGCGACAACACCCGGGCGACGCTGATCACCCGCGGGCTGGCCGAGACCGCCAGGCTCGGCGCGGCGCTCGGGGCCGACCAGCACACATTCGCCGGACTGGCCGGCATGGGCGATCTCGTGGCGACGTGCAGCTCGCCGCTCTCGCGCAACCGCACCTTCGGCGAGAACCTCGGTCGGGGCATGGCGATGGACGAGGTCCTCGCGAGCACCCGGCAGACGGCGGAGGGCGTCAAGTCGTCCCAGTCGGTGCTAGAACTGGCCCGGCGACATGGCGTGGAGATGCCAATCACCGAGGTCATGGTGGCCGTGATGAATGATGACCTCGAGGTCGGCAAGGCGGCGCTGCTGCTCGCCAGCCGGTCCGCGAAACCCGAACGCTACGGCCATTGAAGGCAGGCGCCGCCCGGGGGCGGCGCCGACGCGTCCGCCGGGGGGCAGCGAGAGAGGAGCAGAGTGAGCGAGCAACGCAAGGTCCGGGTCGCGGTGGTCTTCGGCGGCAGGGGGCCTGAGCACTCGGTGTCCTGCATGGGCGGGGGCAACATGCTCGGGGCGATCGACCGCGACAAGTACGAGGTCATCCCGGTCGGCATCACCCGCGAAGGCCACTGGGTGCTGGCCGCCGACGAGCCGGCCAGGCTGACGGCCAGCGAGGGCCAGCTCCCGTCCGTGGAAGCGGTCGCCGAGCCCGGCGCCCAGGTGGTCCCGTGGGGCGCCCCTGCCGGGAGGGCTCTCGCCGGGCGGGAACCGGGTCAGGGCCTGAGCACCAGCGCCCCCGCCCAGATCCCGCACCTGCTGGGTGAGGTCGACGTCGTGCTGCCGGTGCTGCACGGCCCGTACGGCGAAGACGGCACCATCCAGGGCCTGCTGGAGATGGCGGGCGTCCCGTACGTGGGCGCGGGCGTGCTGGCCAGCGCGGTCAGCATGGACAAGGAGTACATGAAGATCATCTTTCAGGCGAAGGGGCTGCCCGTCGGCCCCTACGTCGTGGTGCGCGAGCGGGAGTGGCCGCCGGAAGAAGCCGTTGGCGCGGTGGCCGACCTCGAGCGTAAGCGCACGGCCGACGCGATCGCCGAGCTGGGCTGGCCCCTGTTCGTCAAGCCCGCCCGGGGCGGATCCAGCATCGGCACCTCAAAGGCGTCGGACCTGGGCGAGCTGCACGAGGCCATCCGCGGGGCGCGATCCTACGACCCGAAGGTGATCGTCGAGGCCGCGATCGATGGCGGTGAGATCGAGTGCTCGGTGCTCGAGGGCCGCGACGGCGGGCCGCCGGACACCAGCCTCCCAGGGCAGCTGCTGATCGACGGCGGCGAGGAGTTCTGGGACTTCGAGGCCAAGTACCTGGACGACGCGAGCGGGATGGCGATCCCGGCGCCGATCCCGGCGGAACACCAGGAGGAGATCCGGCGGATGGCCGCGCTGGCGTTCGAGGCGGTGTCCTGCGAGGGCCTGGCCCGGGTGGACTTCTTCTACACCCCGGACGGGCAGATCCTGATCAACGAGATCAACACGATCCCGGGGCTCTCGCCAGCCTCCTACTTCCAGAAGATGTGGGAGGCGAGCGGCCTGGCGTTCCCGCAGCTCGTCGACCGGCTGCTGCAGAGCGCGCTCAGCAAGCGGCCGGGGTTGCGCTAGGCGCCAGGCGGGCTCACCGGGTGGAGATCAGCAGGGCGTCGGCCGCGTCGCGGACCATGGCAGGCAGGTCGCCGCGGCTGGATCGGCGGTAAAGGGGCCCGCTCGCGTCCGCGACCAACTGGCAGGCCTTGGCCACACCGCGGGCCGGGACCGGCCCGGCGGTTTGCAGACGATCGATGAGCTCGCCGAACTCGTCCTCGCATTCGCGGACCCGGTCCCGGCAGACCGCTACCGGCGGGCGGCCGCCGTAGGGCGAGCGCGGCGCGGTCGTCAGCCGCACGATGCTGCGGGCGAGCTCACGTCGGTGGCGCGGACGCACCAGCAACTCGGCGCGCAGGGCCAGCTCGACGCTGGCCTCGGGCGACGCGCCGCCGGCCAGGTCCCGGTCCAGCCGGAACCCATGCAGGCGCATCAACAGCCGGTCCCAGGGCCAGACCCGGCCCGCGAACGGACAGCCCGCCTGGTCGGTAAGCAGAAGCACGAGACACACCTCCCATGTCGGCCGCGCCGTGACCACTAACACAAGCTTAGTGGTCACGCGTGACCAGTCAAACGATTTAACTGGTCATGCCTGATAACCTGGGGATATGAAGCTTCCGCCCTGGGTCCCAGGCGACGAGCACGACTGGAAGCCGGCGCCGGAGCCGTTGCTGCTCGTGCAGGCGTTCGTCAACACAAAGGACCTGGAACGGGGGACGGACCTGCTTGCCGAGGTAGAAACCGGCAACGGATGGCTGCGCCTGAGCGGACTGCTGCCCCCGGACGCCGCGAGCGGACCAGAAGACCTGGGTGCGGCCCGCGATGTGCGGGAGTGCGTCCGGGCACTGATCGCCCACAACGGCGGCGGACCGGAGCCCACAGATCAGGACCTGGGTCCGCTGCACGCCCTGGCGCGCTCGGCACACCCGCGGCTGGCTATCGGCCCGGCCGGGCTTGTTCAGATCGAGCCCGGGCCTGACGGCCGGGTGGCCGACGGACTGGTCAGGCTTCTGGTCATCATCAGGGACGCACAGCGAGACGGAACCTGGCCGCGCCTAAAGGCCTGCGGCAACGCCGAGTGCGGCTGGGCGTTCTACGACCGTTCTCACGGCCGCCGGGGCACCTGGTGCGACATGGCCTCATGCGGAAACCTGATCAAGAACAGGAACCTGAGGGCGCGCCGCGGGGCTCGGGCCGGCTAGTCGGCGGCCGGGCCGGGAGGATGCCGGGCGCAACGGCGACCGGGCCGCGAGGATGCCGGGCGCAACGGCGACCGGGCCGGGCAACTGGCGGGCGGCGCTTCCCGCGCCGCCCGCCAACCGCGAACCGCCTACTTCTTGGCCGGTGCCTTCTTGTCACCGTTGACGATCGCCTTGAAGTCCGCGCCGGCGCGGAACTTGGGCACCGACGACTTGGGCACCTTGATGGACGCGCCGGTGGCCGGGTTGCGAGCCGTGCGGGCCGGCCGGACGGTCTTCTCGAATACCCCGAATCCCGTTATGGCGACCTTGTCGCCTTTCGCAACTGCTGACTGGATGGTGTCGAGAACCGCGTTGACTGCTTCCGTCGCGGTCTTCTTGTCCCCCATCCGGGTCGAAATCGCGTCGATCAGGTCACGCTTGTTCATTCTTCACTCCTGCGGTTTCCCCCAACGGGAGGTCGCGCGGATAGGGCAGCCGGCTTGTCGCGACCTCTGATGTGCCTGAAATTAGGCGATCCGGCGACGCGGCACAATCACATCCGCTTGAAAACACGGCGTGTCGACGCCGGAACCACTCAGAATGCTACGGGAATAGGGAATTCAAGCCCAGCACCGGGCTCAGAAAGTGCCTCCCGGCCGGACCTGAACATGTGCCTGGGCGATCTCTGCCAGCAGTCGGTCAAGCCTCCAGGCGCCGCGCGCAACGTCGGCACCAGGCACTTTCGACGCATCGCCAATGGCCACCAGCCTGCGCTGCAGCCGGATCCGGTCATCGGCCGCCAAGCCGGGAGAACAGAGCAGCCGATGAGCCAAAAGCAGCCGCCCGGCGATCTCATCGACGCCGCCGATATCAAATCGCACGACCCGGCCACGCGCCCGCACATCGTGGCGGCCGATATCAGCCGTCAGCAAGATCGCCGGATCTGACTCGACGGCTTCCTGCAACTCAGAAAGGCTTTCCTGAGCCAGCATTATGGGAACGATGCCAGCTTTTATCAGATTATAACGAGCGATCTCGCCGAGCCCTGCGGAGATGACGACCAGCAATCGGCGCCCCAGCAGGGCCGCCGCGGACCGGTTTACCGAAATCCATCCGCGGGGATCCGCCAGCGCTATCGGGGCTGTCGCAGTCGCGCCGCCGGCGGGCAGGTCATTGCGAATGGAGATGGCGCGGCCGGTGCAAGAGTCGAACGAGATCCCGGCCATGCTTGACGCTATCGCCACACTCGCGATGGACGAGTGGGTGTGGACCGAGTGGGCGTGGACGAGCCGGCGTGGACGAGCCGGCGGATGACCGGGCCTGGACGAGTGAGGGCGGATGACTGATGACCGGCCAGCCGCCGCCGGTCAGTAACCGACCTCGAAGGTGATCCGAGTCGGCCTGCGCTTGGCCGGCATCCAGACGTCGAGGGAGACCCGGCGCGGCGACCCGGCGATCAGGAAGTAGCCGCCGTAGACGGTGTATCCGGCCTGAAAGGCCCAGGCCTGCCCGGCCGGGCATCCGACGAAGGTCACCCCCGCCTCTCCGTTCGCGACCGTGTATCTCCCGTCAACGCCGTCTTTCATGTCGGTCGGCCCGAACAGGAACCGGAAGAAGCTGCGGGCCGCGCCCGTGGTCGTGACCCAGGCCTTGGCGTTGTCCTGGACGGCCACCGCAAGCCCGCCGATCGCGACCCGGCTTTGCCCGTAGTAGGTGGCGCTCTGCTGCCGGAGGTCGATGAACCAGAGCGGGCCCACGTGCACGCTCTCCCGCCTCCAGTCCAGGCCGAGGTTCTCGCCGACAGCGTTGTCGCAGGCCTCGAGGACGGTGCCGGGCGCCGCCCGGGCGACCGGCGCGGGCAAACCCGCCGATGGCGCGCCCATCCCGCCGCCTGCGGCGCCTCGCCCGTGCAGGGCCAGCGTGACGGCGGGCACGGCCAGCACTGCTGCCGCGACCACAGCCGCGGCGGCCGAGGCGGCCCTGCGACGACGGCGCCGCGCCCCGACCTGCTCCAGCAGGCCAACCGGCGGCGTCAGGTCGTCCACCGCCGCGTGCATCGCGGCCCGCAGCCTTCGCTCGATCTCGCTCATCACTGGCACTCCGTCCGCGCGACCTCGCGCCCGGGCCCGGTCACCTCACGCAGCCTGGCCAGCGCCCGCGAGGCCTGGCTCTTCACCGTCCCGGTGCTGCAGCCGAGCGCGTCAGCGATCTCCGCCTCCGGCAGGTCACAGAAGTACCGAAGCACGAGCACCGCCCGTTGCCGTGGCGGCAGCGCGGCCAGCGCCCGGAGCAGGAAGTCGCGATCGGCCACGCCGCCCGCGTGGTCGCCGGTCACCGGGCCGACGACGTCGTCGGGAAGTGAACGCTCCCCGCGCCGGCCAAGCCGGCGCCACCTGTCGGTCGAGGCGTTGGCCAGGATCGCGCGCACATACCGCTCGGGATCCCCCGACCGGCAGATCCAGCCCCATCGCCGGTACGCCCGCTCCAGCGCTCCCTGCAGCAGGTCCTCGGCCTCGGATCGGTTCTGCCCGGTGAGCAGCATCGCGGTGCGGAACAGCGCGGCCGAGCGGGCCCGGACGAAGTCCTCAAACGGCACGCTCGCATCCGGCACGGCCCGCATACCTTCTTCACGACGGCCGGCCCTGACGGGTTGCACTCGCGCCGACCGGTAGTGTCCATTCTGTGGGTTTGCTGCGCGCGGCAGGAGAGTTAACACTCTGGCGGGCCGCGGCATGTCACTATGGTCGGGCTTCCGAGTCATGAGGTCGTGCGCATGAAGGTTGCCGTCATCAAGGAGACCGGTCCGGACGAACGCCGGGTGGCGCTGGTGCCCGAGGCCGTGGCCAAGCTGCGCGCGGCCGGCGTCGAGGTCCTGGTCGAGACCGGCGCCGGAGACGGCGCCTGGCAGAGCGACGAGGCGTTCACCGACGCGGGCGCCGGCATCGTCACCCGGGATGAACTCATCGCGGCCGCCGACGTGATCCTCACGGTCGGCAGGCCGGACGACGCCACGATCGCCGCGCTTCGCCAGGGCCAAACAGTGCTCGGCATGCTTGCTCCGCTGTCCGATCCTGGGCTCGCGAACCGCCTGGCCGAGGCGGGAGTCACCGCGGTCAGCCTGGACATGATCCCCCGGACGCTGCCCCGGGCACAGCCGATGGACGCGCTCAGCTCGCAGGCGAACATCGCCGGCTACAAGGCAGCCCTCGTCGCCGCCGACGCGTTCGGCCGGTTCTTCCCGCTGCTGATCACGGCGGCCGGCACAGCGCGGCCGGCCAAGGTGCTGATCCTCGGCACCGGCGTGGCCGGCCTGCAGGCCATCGGCACGGCCCGCCGCCTCGGCGCCGTCGTCAGCGCCTACGACGTGCGCCCGGAGACCAAGACCGAGGTGCAGTCGCTGGGCGCGACGTTCATCGAGCTGACGTCGGTCGGCCAGGCGAGCGGCGAGGGTGGCTACGCGCGGGCGCTGACCGAGGACGAACGCCAGGCCCAGCAGGACGAACTGGCCGGGCACATCGCCCGCCATGACGTGGTGATCACCACCGCCCAGGTCCCCGGCCGCCGGCCGCCGCTGCTGGTCACCAGCGACGCGCTCAAGGGAATGAGCGCAGGCTCGGTCATCGTGGACATGGGCGCGAGCGCTCTCGGCGGCAACGTCGCGGGCTCCGAGCCCGGCGAGACGATTGTCACCGAGAACGGCGTAACCGTCATCGGCGCGGCCAACCTGCCGTCGAAAATGGCGGCCGCGGCCTCGGCGATGTACGCGCGCAACGTCTCCTCGCTGCTGCAGTACCTGCTGAAGGACGGCTCGCTGGCCGTCGACCTGGAAGACGACCTGCAGCGGGGCGTCGTGATCACCTACGAGGGCCGGGTGGTGCACCCGGCGCTGGCCGAACCTGCTGGAGGTACCGACCATGTCGACGGCGCTGCTCACTGACCTGGTCATCTTCGTTCTGAGCCTCTGGGTGGGCTTCGAGGTGATCAGCAAGGTGCCCGCCACGCTGCACACGCCGCTGATGTCGGCGGCGAACTCCATCCACGGGATCGTCCTGGTCGGCGCGATGTTGATCGCGGCCACGACGAACAGTTGGATCGGCTACCTGATCGCGTTCGTGGCGGCGATGTTCGCATCCGCCAACGTGGTCGGCGGCTACGTGGTCACCGGCCGGATGCTCAAGATGTTCCGCCGCCGCCCGGCCGCGCAGGCGCCCGTGCCCGCGGCCGAAACCGGCACCGTCGCCAGCAGGAACGGCCAGGCGTCATGAGCGGGTTCAGTTTCGCCACCCAGCTGATCTACGTGCTCGCCGCCTCGTGCTTCGTGCTCGGTCTGCACCTGATGAACAACCCGGCAACCGCACGGCGGGGCAACCAGTTCTCCACGGCGGGCATGGCGATCGCGGTCGCCACGACGCTGGCCCTGATCGCGCACGCGGGCGTGATCAGCACCACCGGCTGGATCGTGATGCTGGCCGGCGCGCTGGTCGGCGGCGGCATCGGGCTGTACGCGGCGCGCACCGTGCAGATGACCGCGATGCCGCAACTGGTCAGCATGTTCAACGCGGTCGGCGGCGGCGCCGCGGCCCTGGTCGCGATCCACGACTACATCCGGCTGGCAGCGGCGGCGGCCGGCCCCGCCGAATCGATCACGGTCACCACGCTTCTCGACGTGATCATCGGGTCGGTCACGTTCTCCGGGTCGATCATCGCGGCCGGCAAGCTGCAGGGCGTGATCACCTCTGCGCCGGTCAGCTTCCCCGGCGCGCGCGCCGTCAACCTGCTGCTGGCGGCCGCCGGGCTGGCCGCCGGCGGCTACGTGATCTCCACCCCGAGCCTGGCGGCGCTGTGGGTCGTGGTCGTGGCGTCGCTGGCGTTCGGCGTGCTGATGGTCATGCCGATCGGCGGTGCCGACATGCCGGTGGTGATCTCGCTGCTCAACGCGTTCACCGGCACAGCGGTCGCGATGGCCGGCTTCGTGATCGGAAACTGGGCGCTGATCATCGCCGGGGCGCTGGTCGGCGCGTCCGGCGGGATCCTCACCAAGCTGATGGCCGACGCGATGAACCGCTCGATCGCCAACATCATCGTCGGCGGGTTCGGCACCGGCGACTCGACGGTGGCCGCTGTGGGCGGGGCCGGGGCGAGCGTGCGGACGATCGCGGCCGACGACGCGGCGATCCAGCTTGCTTACGCGTCCAAGGTGATCATCGTGCCCGGCTACGGCCTGGCCGCCGCCCAGGCGCAGCACGAGGTCGCCGAGCTCGCCGACCTGCTGGAGTCGCGCGGCGTCGACGTGAGCTACGCGATCCACCCGGTCGCCGGCCGGATGCCCGGTCACATGAACGTGCTGCTCGCCGAGGCGAACGTCCCGTACCCGCAGCTCAAGGAGATGGACGAGGTCAATCCGGAATTCGCCAGGACCGACGTGGCCCTGGTGATCGGCGCCAACGACGTCACCAACCCAGCGGCGCGCCGCCCGGGCACCGCGATCTCCGGCATGCCGATCCTGGACGTGGACCAGGCCAAGAGCATCATCGTGATCAAGCGGTCCATGGGCCACGGGTACGCGGGCATCGACAACGAGCTGTACACCGACCCCAAGACCAGCATGTACTTCGCCGATGCCAAGACCGCGCTGGCCGACCTGGCCAGTGCGGTCAAGACCCTGGTCGCCTGAGCTCACCCGCCGCAGCGGCCTGGTTTCCCGTGATATGGCCGGAATTGGCGCGCCCGGCGTACCGTCTGCGTCATGGCGGAGCAGATGTGGCGGGTCGTGGCCGTCTTCCGCGTGGTCACGCTGGCCTATGCCGCCTTTCTGGTCATCAGGGACCACGCCGGGTTCGCCCATCCGGCGGGCGGGTTCGTTGCCCTCGCCGTTATGGCCGTGTGGACCGTGGTCACCGTCATCG
>Ga0335072_10007112_pt1 | contig 16335 bp, 15 predicted proteins | sample Lox_Sample_21_FD_206725 | JGI IMG/M metagenome (GOLD analysis project Ga0335072, IMG submission 206725) | Soil microbial communities from Loxahatchee National Wildlife Refuge, Florida, United States - Lox_Sample_2.1 | ecosystem: Environmental > Terrestrial > Soil > Wetlands | place: USA...
TACCCAAAACAGCACCTCCACGGTCAACGATGTTGAGCCGGGCGTACTCGGCTTCCTCGTCGTGGCGGCCCTGGGCCTTGCGCTCTACTTCCTGCTCAGGTCGATGAACAGGCACCTGCGCAAGCTTGGGCCGAAGCCGGAGGAGGACCTGCTGTCGCTTGGTGACCTTGAGATGGCCGACGGCGCCCCGGCGGGCGCGGTGGCGGGCCAGGTCCTGGCCCGGCAAGACGCGTCGCCGGCCCAGGGCGCCCTGCCGGGCCAGGACCCCAAGCCCACGGCCGGCGCTTAACGCCTAGGCCTCAGACCAGGCCCGCCGCATGGCCTCGGGCAGCCCCCACCAGCCGAGGGCAGTCAGCCGGTCGTCGGAGTCGATCGCACCCAGGACGCTCCACATCGCCGTGATGTGCAAGAACAGGCCCTCGATGGACAGGTCGTCGTAGTCCACCTCGTCCGCCCCGTTCCCGTAGTCGCCGAGATCGGTCTCCGACGGCGGCTCGGGCGGGTCGTAGTCACGGACGTAGCGGGCGAGGTCGGCCGCTGACGCCGGGGTGCCAGGCCCGCCGGCCACCAGGGCGTCCATCACCGCGAGCCAGTCGAAGTGCTCAAGCGCGCAGACGGCGGCCATCGCCGCGGATAGCTCGTCAGGCTCCTCGTCGCCGCCGCCGACGTCGTCCTCGTCGCCGGCCCACTCCATGGCCCGGGCGAACTCCTTGTCCTCCGTTGACATGGGATCGCCCTGCGGGGAGGCGACAGAAGCCGCAAGCGTGAGCCACATCTCCTGGTCATCGGCGGGCAGGGTCGCCGATGACAGGCCGCTGAACGCGACCAGCATCTGCCCGGGCCAGCCCGGCCTGGCGATGTAGCCGCGCAGCCGGACGGTGGCCGCCATCAACTCATGCGCGGGCACCGGCCGGGTGGCGGCCGAGTCAAGCAGTTCATCGAGCGACTCAACGGCCACCGCGGCGGTCGCCGCCCAGTCGGCAAAGAGCTGCTCGTCCTGCTCGTCGAGCAGGACGGACATCGGCACCCTGCCGTCGGTGAGCGGCGTCATCATCCACCGCTCCTGGATCGCCACGTAGTCCTTCCTGGCGTCAGCGTCTCCGCGGGCCAGCGTGTCCGGGTCGATCACCCCGTCCGCCACCAGGTCCTCCAGGCGGTGCACCAGTCGGGTGTGCATTTCCTCCTGCAGCGGGCTGCGCTGGGCAGGCTCCTCCCACTCGTGCAGCCCGATGACCCGGGTTGGCTCCGTCCCCGTCGCCTCCAGCCAGGTACGCATGTCCTCGATGGTGGCCGCGCGATCGGTGATCTTCTGCAAGATCGCCTCAGCGGAATCCCAGAACGGAACGGACATCGGGTTGCCCGCCGCCACCAGGCCCCGGCGCAGCGTGGGCAGCGACGCGAGGGCGTCGGCGGCCGGCAGGCGCAGCAGGGCCAGCGCGACGTCGCGCCGGGTCAGCTTGGCGGCGGGGCGCCCAGAGATCTCGGCGACACGCTCAGCTGTGAAATCCACACGTGGCAGCGTACGACGATTTGGCGGGTGCGTGCAGCCCGGCCCTCCAGCCCGCCCAGAGTTCTGCCGCCGCCAGCGGTGACCGGTAGGCTTGTGTACCAGGTGTTGTATTTGCGCTGGCGCCCTGTTGCCGCCCGCGACCTTCCACTTGCTCTCGAAGAGGCTACGGATGCTTGACATCGAACTGATCAGGTCTGATCCCGAATTCGTGCGGGCTGCCCTGCTCAAGCGCATGGACGAGGTTGACCTCGAGTCCATCCTTGAGGCCGACGCGCTGCGCCGCAAGCTGGTCAGCGAGGTCGACTCGGCCCAGGCCGAGCGCAACCGGTCCACCAAGGAGATCGGGAAGCTGAAGGCATCGGGAGCCGACACCACCGAGGCGCAGCAGCGGACGGCGAAGCTCGGTGACCAGATCGCCGAGATGAAGGCGGCCCAGGCCGAGGCGGAAGCCTCGCTGCAGCAACGGCTCAGCGAGCTGCCCAACCTGCCAGACGACCGGGCGCCGGTCGGCGGCAAGGAGGCCAACCAGGTCGTCCGGACCTGGGGGAGCAAGCCAGACCTTGGCGACAAGCCGCTTGACCACGTGGAGCTGTGCACCCGGCTCGGGCTGATCGACTACCAGCGGGGGACCAAGCTCGGCGGCAGCGGCTACTGGCTCTACACCGGGCGAGGTGCCGCGCTTGAGTGGGCGATGCTCGACTTCTTCAACCGGGAGCACTACGCGGCCGGGTACACGTTCCTGTTGCCGCCGCACATGCTGACCGAGGAGAACGGCTACGCCGCGGGCCAGTTTCCCAAGTTCCACGAGGACGTCTACCACATCGCGGAGGAGTCAGACAGCGGCCGCCGGTCCTTCCTGCTGCCCACTGCGGAGACCGCGATCCTGAACGTCTACAGGGACGAGATCCTCAGCGGCGACTCGCTGCCGGTCAAGGCGTTCGCGTACACGCCCTGCTACCGGCGCGAGGCAGGCAGCTACCGCAGCGAGGAGCGCGGGACCATCCGCGGCCACCAGTTCAACAAGGTGGAGATGTTCCAGTTCTGCGCGCCGCAGGACGCTGAGGCCGCGCATGCCGAGCTGGTCGAGCGCTCCCAGATGCTGGTGGAGAAGCTGGGCTTGCACTACCAGACCTCGCTGCTCGCGACCAGGGACGCCAGCGCCAGCATGAGGCTCACCTACGACATCGAGGTGTGGCTGCCGAGCCTGGGGATCTACAAGGAGGTCTCCTCCGCGTCGTGGGCCGGGGACTACCAGGCCCGCCGGGCCAACATCCGCTACCGGCAGGGTCAGGGCAAGCCCACGGGCTACGTCCACACGCTGAACGCCTCAGGCCTGGCCACCAGCCGCCTGCTGCCCGCGATCGTCGAGCAGAACCAGCAGCCGGATGGCTCTGTCGTGGTGCCAGAGCCGTTGCGCGCCTGGGTCGGCACCGACGTCCTGCGGCCCGAGCGGTAGCCGATGCTCGTCACCAACCACGTCCTGTCCGGGGCGCTCATCGGGGCGGCAACGGGCCGCCCCGAGGTCGCCCTGGGCGCGGGCGTCGCGTCGCACTTCGTCCTGGACGCCATGCCGCACTGGGGTGACTGGGGTGACGACACGGCCCTGTTCCTGCGGGTGGCCGTCAGGGACGGGCTGACCGGCCTGGCGGTCATGGGCACGCTCGCCGCCGCCGCCCCGCCCAGGGTCCGGCTGGCCGTGATCGCGGGCATGGTCGGCGCGGCCCTGCCCGACCTGGATAAGCCGTCGAAGATGTTCTTCGGCCGCTCGCCGTTCCCGCGCGTGGTGGACGAGTTCCACGGGGCGATCCAGCGTGAGGCCCGCGGCCGCTTCCCGATGGAGGCAGCGGTGGGCGCCGGCTTTGCCGCGGCCACGATCGCCGTCCTGGTGGCCCGGGCAAAGGCCAAGTCTTAGCCATTTGCCAAACGGTCCCTCCCTCGGTTTCCCCTGCCTGCCGCCCGGTTCGCGGTGCAAGCGCGGATTTCGCTATTATTCGGGAACAGCGGTGGTGGGGCTCACCGCCCGGGGCGGCTTCCTGGACAATCGCAGCGCCCGCGCAGGCGGGTTGCTGTCAACGGTCCCTACCGAGTGTCGTAACGCGGTGGGAGATTCATGCCTCAAGAACGGTCGGGCGTTGCTGACGTGCGCTTGCTGGCGGCCGTCTCGGGTGGCGGCGTCCTGGGCGCGCTGGCCCGCTACGGGCTGCAGACCGCCTGTCCGCATCGGGCGGCTCAGTTCGGCTGGGCCACGCTGGCGATCAACGTCTCTGGTTGCCTGCTGATCGGGATCATCGCCGTGCTCATCGCCGGGGCGCCGGGCACGCATCGCCTGGTGCGGCCTTTCCTGGTCACCGGCGTGCTGGGCGGATACACCACGTTCTCCACCTATGTCGTCGACATCCAGCACGCGCTGCTGGCCGGCGCGCCGAGGACGGCGCTGCTCTACGGGGCCGTCACCCTCGCCGGCTCGCTCGCCGCGGCCTGGGCGGGCATGGAGATCGGGGGTGCCGTCGTTGGCCGCTGGGCCAAGGCTGAGCTTCCGGGGACGGAGGAGGCGTCGTGAGCGTGATCCTCGTCGTGGTGGGAGCCGCGGTCGGCGCGCCCCTGCGCTACCTCACCGACCGCCTGCTGCAGGGACGGCACGACTCACGGTTCCCATGGGGGACGTTCATGGCCAACATGGCCGGGTCCCTGCTGCTCGGGTTCGTCTACGCGCTGCCCGCCAGCCACGCGGTTCAGCTGCTCATAGGAACTGGCTTCTGTGGCGCGCTCACCACGTACTCGACGTTCAGCTACGAGACCCTCATGCTGGCCAGGTCCGGGGCGCGAACGATGGCGCTACTTAACGTCACCGCCTCGGTGCTCGCCGGGTTGGGCGCCGCCTACTGCGGCATGGCAATCGCCCAGGCGATACAGTTACGGCACCAGCCGTGCAATGATCGCCCGCGGGGTTTCGTCTCAAGAAGAACAGCTGTATCGACAGTACTACCAGGGAGAACGACTTGATGGAGCACGCCGACGTCCAGCCGGAGATCCTCTCGACGGAGCTGCCGGACGGAGCCTTCCTTCTTGATGTCCGCGAGGATGATGAGTGGACCGCCGGGCACGCACCGGACGCGATCCACATCCGCCTTGGCGACCTCGGTGCCCGCGTCGGTGAACTGCCGCGCGACAACGACGTGTACGTGATCTGCCGCTCGGGCGCCCGCTCGGCCTACGCCACGCAGGCCCTGACCGGAGCGGGCTGGACCGCGATCAACGTCGCCGACGGCATGACCGGCTGGGCCGTCGCCGGCCGCCCGATGGTCAGCGAGACCGGCGCGGAGCCCTTCGTCGCCTGAGCAAGCGGGGACACTGCGTGAGCGACACTGTTTCGATCAAGGGCCTGCGCGTTCCCACGGTCATCGGCGTCTACGACTGGGAGCGGGAGATCGAGCAGATCCTCACGTTCTCGGTGGACCTGGCCGTTGACGTGGCCCGCGTGGCCAGCAGCGATGACGTAGCCGACGCGGTGGACTACTCGGCCGTCGCCGCCACCGTCACCCGCGTGGTCAAGGACGGGAAGTTCCAGCTGATCGAGACCGCCGTCGAGCGGGTGGCCGAGCGCATCCTCGCCGACTTCCCCATCGGCTGGGCCCGCGTTGAGGTGGCCAAGCCCATCGCCGCCGCCGACGGGACCGGCGCCTACACGGCCGTCGTCGCCATCGAGCGCGGCGCTCGCTAGATCAGCTCGAGTTCGCGTGCCCGCTGCACCGCCTCCCTGCGGCTGCTGGCGGGAAGCTTGCGGTAGATGGCCGCCAGGTGCGTCTTGACCGTGTTAATCGAGAGGCACAGCTCGCCCGCTATCTCGGCTGAGGACATCGCGGAAGTCAGGTAGCGCAAGATCGTCAGCTCGCGCGGCGTGAGCGGATCGGGCAGGTCGCGTGGCGCGGCAGGCATCGCCGCCGTGGGCGCCGGGAGTCCCGCCTCGCCCAGCGGGACCGGCCAGCGGACTGCCACGTCAGGGTGGCGCCCGAGCAGGGCGGTGAACGAGTCCCCCGTCAGCAGGAACGGGAGCTTGATCTCGTCCCTGGCCAGCTCGATGGCCCGGATGAGGATCTCAAGCGCCTGCCCTGGCGCATCCTCGTGCAGCGTGATCTGCGCGTCGCACAGCATCGCCTCGACGGTCGTGAGGCGTCCGGTCTGAGTACTCGGGGTGCTCAGCACCGTGCGGACGCAATCGCGCGCGGCCCGCGGGTCGCCATGCGCGAGGAGGGCGCGCGCCCGTGCGCTGGCCACCAGGACGGCGAACTCGGTTCCCGTGTACTTATCGAGCAGCCCCATCGCCGACCGCGGGCGGCCGCGTGCGGTCTCGAGGCCGGCCAGCATGACGTCCCGGTGGACGCCAAGCAGCGGCGGGATCCGGCGGGCACTCTGCTCGTGCAGGATCACGAGGGCCGCGGCCTCGTCGCCGTGGGCAAGCAACACGCCCGCCCGCCCAAGTGCGAGCGCCGCGACCAGCCCAGGATCGAAGTCGCCCACCGCCATCCGCTGCAGCATGAGGGGCCCGTCACCGAGATCACCACAGGCCAGCCCGCGCAGCGCGGCGGCGAGGTCAAGCGCGGGCGGTGCCTGGTTTCCGGTCCGCTCCGCTAGGGCACGCGCTCGCTGAGCCGCCTCATCGGCCCGGTTGATCCGCGCCCAGAATGTGTCGGCGACGGCCATCATCGCCAGCGCCTGGAGCTCGAGGTAGTCCTGGCCCTCGCGCTGGGCCTCGGCCAGCGCCCCGGCCAGGAGCGTCTCCACATCCTCGTGCGTGCCGTGCCACAGGTGCGCGCAGGCCTGGGCGAGCAACACCGCCGCGCGCAGTCCCCGGACGGAAGGCGGCTTGGCGTCGGTGGCGTCATCACCTCGGCCAAGGAGCCGGCCCGCCGCCGTATCGACGGCGTCGCGGTCGCACGCCCGTTGCCCGAGGACCAGCTCGATGAGGTCGCGGGCGACCCGCAGGTCATGGTCGGCTAGTGGTCCCTCGGCGGCCCAGTCCCGCAACCGGGCAAGTCCAAGTTCCGCCGTGTCAGGGTCGGCGGAAACGGCCTCCATCGCCTGGCTGGCGAGGGCTGATTCGACCTGGTCTGGCGGGCCGGCCAGCGGGCCAAGCCCAAGCGCGGACAGGTCAAGGCGGCGCACGAACGCGTGCGCGAACCCGCTCCTGGCCAGCAACTCCGCGACCCTGGGGCCGTCGTCGGCCTGTGCCGCCCAGTACATGGCCTGGCCCGGGTCATCGTTGGCCGCGAACCAGGCGGCCGCCCGCTGCTTGAGGTCGCGCACCGCCCGCTCGGGACGCCGCTGCAGCAGGTACCTGAGGACCTCGCCGAATTGCTGGTGGTAGCGAAACCGGGTGTGCAGCGGGTCGGTCGGGATGACGAAGGAGTTGCTGCCGGCCAGGTCGGCCAGGATGTCACCGGAGCCGGGGATCCCGGTGATCGCGTCGGCCAGCGGCCCGGTCACCTCGTCAAGGAAGCTGGTCTCGACGAGCAGCCGGCGATGCCGTTCTGGCTGACACCGAAGGACTTCGTCGGTGAGGTACTCACCCACGCTGCCTGGCCCCATCTCGACCTGCGTCGCCAGGCGGCCCGGCTCCTGGCTGCCCGCCATGCGCATGGCGAACAGCCGTACCCCGGCCGCCCAGCCCTCGGTCCTGGCCATCAGCAGGTCGAGGTCCGCCTCGGGCAGGGTCACGTCGTGCCCCGACAAGACGGTCCTGGCCTCATCGGGCGACATCGCCAGCTCAGCCGCCCGCAGCTCGGCCAGCTGTCCCTCCAGCCGGTACTTGTGCAACGGCAGCGGAGGATCGCGGCGGGCCGCGAGCACCAGGCGCAGGCCGCGCTGCCCGCCCCTGATCACCCGGTCAAGACCGTCAAGAACATCGGGATGGTCGATAACGTGCGCATCGTCAACGATGACAACCAGCGGGGACGCCGGGTCACCGAACCGCCGCAGCAGCGACTCGGCCTGATCAGCACCAGGCCTGTCATCAGGCCGGTGCGCGCCGTCGCCATCGAGGGCGGACTCAATCGCCCGCCAGAAGCGCTGCGGCTGGCGGTCCGCCGTCGCCAGGCTGAGCCAGGCTACCCGCGTCTGAAGGCGGCCGGCCCAGTCGGCAAGCAGCGCCGTCTTGCCCGCCCCCGGCCCAGCGCACAGCAGCGTCAACGGCAGGCCTGTCGCCTGGTCGAGGCCGGCGACTAGGCGGGGGCGGGACACGTAGTTCGGCGGTAGCCGCGGCCCCGTATCACCGATATCACTCATTGTAATTAATAACTATCCGTTGCCAAACGTCAGTAAAACGTAGGCATGCATACCCAAGGTGACGCTGACCTACCGGCCGGGTGAGATGGCGCATAGCGGCAGAGTCGCTCCGTTCACCCCCGAAGGACGATGCTCGGCGGGCGGCCGGCCGCTAGCGTCGATAGGAAGAAAGGTCCACGGCTGAGAAAGGAGGGCTGCCAGATGAGCAGCAGTAGCCAGGATCAGACCCCCAGCAACACCGGTACCGAGACTCAGTCGGCCGCACCACCTCGCGATGCCGGGCGCCAGTATGTGCCGCGTCCTGCCCCGCAGTATGACGACACGGCAGGCAGGGAGGCGGTGGGCAGGCCCAACGGCATGGCCACCGGGTTCACGATCGCCGCGGCAGTGATGTTGATGCTGTCCGGTGCCTGGAACTTCTTGGAAGGCCTCGCGGCGCTCGTCGGAGGTGGCGGTGCCTTCTTCACCACGCTGCCGACCTATGTGTACCGTCTGTCGGTCAGCGGGTGGGGATGGTTCCACCTTGGCGTCGGGATCGCGGTCTTCGTGGCCGGCGCGGCCCTGTTCATGGACAGGATCTGGGCGAGGGCGGCTGGTGTTGCCCTGGCCGTGATAAGCGCGCTTGTCAACTTCATCACGATCCCGTACCAGCCGACCTGGTCGTTCGTGGTGATCGCGCTTGACATCATCGTCATCTGGGCGCTGCTCACGCCGCGCCGCCAGGTGGCCCGCGCCTAACTAGGCCGCCGGTGCCGGGCTAGGCCCGGTAACCCAGTGCGCCCCCGTCGCTCGCGACGGGGGCGCACTGCTGTGCGCGGCAGGCGGGCGTGATCGCTGTGAGCGGACAACCGGAGGGAATCTCCGGAAGCTCTAGATCCTTGAGTGGGTAAGACTCAACTCCTGGAAGGGGTCATGATGAGCGAAACGCTCACACTGCCGGTGCTGCCGCTCGATGACGACGTGGTGCTGCCGGGCATGGTGGTCCCCATCGCGCTCTCCGACACTGAGGTGCGCGGTGCGGTCGAGGCCGCCCGCAACCGCAATGGGCTCGGGCGAGGCCCGGGGATTCGTTCTGAGGAAAAAGCCCAAGTACTTATCGTGCCACGGGTCGGGGAGCGGGGCCTGGCCTCCGTGGGCACGCTGGCCGTCATAGATCAGGTCGGACGGCTGCCCGGCGGTGAGGCGGGGGCCGTGCTGCGGGCCGTCTCGCGGGTGAGGATCGGCTCTGGAACCACGGGGCCGGGTGCGGCGCTGTGGGTCGAGGGGACCGAGATCACCGAGACCGGCCGCGGGCCGAAGGCCGAGGAGCTGGCCAAGGAGTACAAGGCGCTGGTCATCTCGGTCCTGCAGACGCGAGGCGCCTGGCAGGTCGTGGACTCGATCCAGCAGATCGACGACCCGTCGGTGATGGCCGACCGGGCCGGGTACGCCAGCTACCTGTCCGCCGAGCAGAAGCTCACGCTGCTTGAGACCGCGGATATCACCGAGCGCCTTGACAAGGTGATCGGCTGGACGCGCGAGCACCTGGCCGAGCTCGACGTCGCGGAGTCCATCCGCAAGGACGTCGCCGAGGGCATGGAGAAGCAGCAGAAGGAGTTCCTGCTGCGGCAGCAGCTCGCCGCCATCCGCAAGGAGCTGGGCGAGCTGTCCGGCGACGGGGCCGGAACCGAGGAAGACGACTACCGCGTCCGCGTGGAAGCGGCCGACCTGCCTGAGAAGGTCCGCGAGACGGCCCTGAAGGAGGTCGACAAGCTCGAGCGGACCCCCGACGCCTCACCGGAGACCGGCTGGATCCGCACCTGGCTGGACACCATCCTCGACATCCCGTGGAACGAGCGGACCGAGGACTCCTATGACATCCCCGGCGCCCGGCGCATCCTCGATGAGGACCACACCGGCCTGGCCGACGTCAAGGACCGGATCATCGAGTACCTCGCCGTTCGCAAGCGGCGTAACGACCGCGGTCTCGGCGTCATCGGCGGGCGCCGCAGTGGCGCTGTGCTCGCGCTCGTTGGCCCGCCCGGCGTCGGCAAGACATCGCTCGGCGAGTCCGTCGCCCGGGCCATGGACCGCAAGTTCGTCCGGGTCGCCCTGGGCGGCGTGCGGGACGAGGCCGAGATCCGCGGCCACCGGCGCACCTACGTCGGCGCGCTGCCTGGCCGGATCGTCAGGGCCATCCGCGAGGCCGGCACGATGAACCCGGTCGTGCTGCTCGACGAGGTCGACAAGGTCGGCTCCGACTTCCGCGGCGACCCGGCGGCCGCGCTGCTCGAGGTCCTCGACCCGGCGCAGAACCACACGTTCCGCGACCACTACCTGGACGTCGACCTCGACCTTTCCGACGTCGTCTTCCTGGCCACCGCCAACGTGCTCGACTCCATCCCCGGGCCGCTGCTCGACCGGATGGAACTGGTCACGCTGGACGGCTACACCGAGGACGAGAAGGTCGCGATCGGCCGCGACCACCTGCTGCCCCGATCGCTCGACCGGGCTGGCCTTTCCACCGACGAGGTCGTCATCGAGGAGGACGCACTGCGGCTGATCGCGGCCGAGTACACCCGCGAGGCGGGGGTCCGGTCGCTCGAGCGGGCCATCGCGCGGGTGCTGCGGAAGGTCGCGGCGGCCGAGGCGCTTGGACCGCAGACGCTGCCGATCACGGTGTCGGCCGGGAACCTCAAGGACTACCTCGGCCGGCCTCGGTTCACTCCCGAGACGTCCCTGGCGACTGACTCCAGGCGCACGTCCGTGCCGGGCGTGGCCACCGGGCTGGCGGTCACCGGCGCCGGCGGCGACGTGCTCTACATCGAGGCGTCGCTGGCCGACCCGGAGACCGGCGCGACGGGAGTCACGCTCACCGGTCAGCTCGGCGACGTGATGAAGGAGTCCGCCCAGATCGCGCTGTCCTACCTCCGCTCTCACGGCGCGGAGCTGGAGCTGCCGGTCACCGACCTGAAGGACCGGGGCGTCCACGTCCACGTGCCCGCGGGCGCGGTCCCCAAGGACGGGCCGTCGGCCGGGGTCACCATGACCACGGCGCTGGCGTCCCTGCTTTCCGGCCGGCCAGTCCGCAGCGACGTGGCGATGACCGGTGAGGTTTCCCTCACCGGTCGGGTGCTGCCCATCGGCGGGGTGAAGCAGAAGCTGCTCGCCGCCCACCGGGCCGGGGTCACGACCGTGCTGATCCCGCAGCGCAACGAGCCGGACCTGGACGACGTCCCGGCCGAGGTGCTCGCCAAGCTGGACGTGCACCCGGTCAGCGACGTCCGTGACGTGCTGGCTCTCGCGCTGGAGCCGGCGGTGGCCGCGGAAACCGTCGCCGCCTAGGCCCCCAGCCCAACCGCGGCCGGGTGGCTCCCTTCCCCGGAGCCACCCGGCCGCTTCGCTGTTCGGCGCCCAGGAGAGCTGCTGGGACAGGAGTGCCAGCTGACGTGCCCGGGTATGGCCTCGTGCACATTGCGCTCGCAGGTGGCCGGCCCCATCCCCGAGCGCTCGGGGGGCTACGGGCGGCCGGATCGGGGGAGCGTGCTTGATGCGGACGACCGAGACCCATTTCCGGACCGTGGACGGGGTTCGCGTCCGGTTTGCCGACAGCGGCGGCTCGGGGGACCAGGTGGTCTTGCTGACCAGTCCCTGGCCGGAGAGCGTGCACGCGTTTGCCTCAGTCTGGCCCTTCCTGTGTGACCAGGCCCGCCTGTTCGCCATCGACCTGCCCGGCTTCGGCGCGTCCGAGCGCCGCGACGACCTCCTGTCGCCCCGGGCGATGGGCGACTTCCTGGCCAGGCTCATTGCCGAGGTCGGACTGGGCCGGCCGCACATCGTCGCGCCAGATGTCGGGACGTCCGCGGCCCTGTTCGCGGCGGCTGACCACCCGGAGCTGATCGCGAGCGCCACGGTGGGCAGCGGCGGAGCGGCCTTCCCGATCCAGCTCGGTGAGCCGCTAGCGTCCTGGGTGATGGACCCCGATTTCGACAAGTACCGCGCGATGGACCCGCGGGTGATCGTCGCTACGGCCATTGAGACGATCGCCGGCGGGATAACCGACGACACCCGCGCGGACTACCAGGACTGCTACGACGGCGACCGCTTTGTCGAGTCGATGCGGTACGTCCGCAGGTACCCCGAGGAGCTGCCCGTCCTCAGCGGCCTGCTGGCGCAGATCGCCGCGCCGGTCACGATCATCGCGGGGAAGAGCGACCGGGTCGTCCCGATGGCCAACGCCGAGTTCCTCCACGAGCGGCTGCCCACCAGCCGCGTCATCACGCTCGATGCCGGGCACTTCGCCTGGGAGGAGAAGCCGCAGGAGTACGCCGCGATTGTCCTTGAGTCTGTCACCGGCGAGTTCCCCTGGTGAAGCCGCCGGCTGCGGTCAGCGGCGGCTGCGGGCGAGTGCCACGGCCAGCGCGCCGATGTGCGTGACCAGCATGACGGCGAGCGCCACGGTCAGGCCGATGGTCGGACCGGTCCCGCCATTGGCTCGTTGCCCTCGCGTGGCGACGATGAGCACCACGAAGACCAGCACCCCAAGTCCCGGCCACATGACCAGGCCGGCGTTCTTGGAGACCCAGCGGTTGTAGCCCGTGGGGCCGAAGTGAACCGGAATCTGGGCATCAGATGGCAAGGCGGCCATGCCGTAGAGGGAGACCCCGATCATCGCCAGCAGCAGCGCGCCGTCGACGGTCAGTGTTGTCAGGCTCATGATGACTCCTGGGCAATGCGGGAGGGTTTATTTATCGGCCACCGGGTGGAGGCGGAGTCCGGCGATCTTGCCGTCAGGGTCGAAGCGGACAAGGATCATCGCCTCGCCGGCCTCGAAGTGCAGCAGCACATCGACCACGATGTCGTCGCCGGCCCGGACGGGGGACACCTCGCCCATGCCTTGGTAGCGGCCGAGCAGGGCGGCCAGTCGTGCCCACCCGTTGGCCAGGAGGTCGGCGTCATGGCGCTCGCGCATGCGCTCGTTGAAGTCAGCGAGCACCTCATCCCAGCGTCCGGCGGTGAAGCGGGCGACGAACGCGGTTGCGTGCTCGACCGTGCCCGGTGGGATGACGCGGGTCATCGGCGCGCCGGTGCGGGGATCGACCGGGTGCCCGAACCGCTGGAAGGCGGCTTGCTTGCTCGTCCCGAGCACGTCACCGATCTCCCTCCAGCTCTGCCCGCTGGCCCGGGCGCGGTCCACGGCCGCCTGTAGCGCCGCCTCGGCAGCAGCAGACAGTGCCCTGGCCGCCGCCACGGCGTCCGCGGGCGAGCTTCCGCGGGTGAGTTCCGTAATGAAAAGGCGCGCCGTGTCGGCGACCTTGACGGCCACGGGATCATCTGCGCTCAACGAACCGTCGATGGTGTCAAGATATCCATGACGATTGCCTGCGGTCAAATCATTCTTTACGGATGACGATTCACTGCGGGCCGCCCGCGCCCGCGCCCGCCGGGCCGCGTCCCGGCATCGCGCGTCGCAGTACCGGCGAGTACGGCCCCTTCCCTGCTGGGCTGGAAGCATGCGCCCGCATGATTGGCACGCTTTCGGCTCGGCGACATCCGGCACGGCTCCTCCCAGGCTTTTTCGTGTGTCTCCATAATGCCACGAAATTTAAAAACGTGGGCATCGGTACACACGAAAAAGCCGAGGCGGTCTAGAAGCAGCCGACGGCAAGGGAGATGCTGTCGGTGGCCGACAGCGCGCGAAGGAAGTCAGGCGCGTCGAAGAGCGCACCGGCGGAGGCGACGCCCACGGTCTTCGTCTGGCCGGCCAGGATGCGCTGCACCGCCTCGACCGCAAGCGGTGCCGTAACCGCGTAGATGTCCCGGCCGCGAGCAGCGGCCCGCCGCTGTTCGCCGCCGGACCGCACGATGACATCCACCACGAAGGTCTGCGCGGACCGGCCGCGCTCGTCGACCGGGGCCGGCGGCGGCGTGCGCGGGGCGGCCACGTCCCTGGCCGCCTCGGCCGTCATGTACGTCACGACAGACGAGACAGCGAGATGACGGGGGATGGTCACCACGTCCGCCATCGTGAACTCGGCGATGACCGGGCGAGTCCCCAGCGGGGCAGGGAAGGTCCAGTCCACGGTCGACGGCATGTCATCGTGGTACTCAAGGCGCCCGCTGGCGTAACGGATGCGCCGGCCACCTCGCCGCTGGCTGGATACCTGGCCCGCGGCGCGGGTCCCGGCCGTGGGGTGCCAGTCGCTCAGCCCGTAGGCGACATGGACCTCATCGGCCACCTTCCAGTCACCCATCGCCGTCGTGGCCAGCAGGTCGCCGAGGCCCCCGAAGAAGGCCATCGCGGGAAGCACCACGGCGCCCGCCGCGCGACCGCGATCCGCGAAGCCGGTGAACGTGTCGATGTTGGCCTCGATCTCCGCGGCCACGTCAACGTAGGGGATGCCCGCGCGCAATGCCCCCTCGATGACCGGGGCCGCGGTGTCGGCGAACGGGCCAGCGCAGTTGATCACCGCCGCCGCGCCCTGCAGACCGTAGTCGACTGAGGCCGGGTCATCGGCCGATGCCGACCGGATCTCCGATCCTGGATGGGAGGCGGCCAGGGCCCGCAGCCTTTCCTCGTCCCGCCCAACGAGCAGTGGCGCGAGCCCGCGGTCGCGCAACTCCCTCACCATGAACCGCCCCGTGTGCCCGTAGGCGCCGAAAACCGCTACCCGCTGACCCGATGCCATCAGCTCTCCCGCCATGCTCGAATGCTTCACCCCGGACATCCTGACGATGGCGGGGACGCGCTGCCAGTGTCCGGAACGCCAATAGCCGTACAATTTCGGACGTGAGCACTGTCGCGCTTGCCGTCACGAACGGGATGCTGCCCTTCGAGCTGGCCATGGCCTGCGAGGTCTTCGGCAGCGCACCACCGGGCGTGGCCGCTGCCTGGTATGACCTCGTCCTGTGCGGCACGGGCGGCGCGCGGGCCGGCCGGTTCCTGCTGGAACCAGACCGGGGACTCGACCAGCTGGCCAGCGCGGACACGGTGATCGTCGCTGCGCTTGACGACGTTGAGGGCGATCCGCCCGCCGACCTCATCGACGCGCTGCGTACGGCCCACGCCGCGGGTGCGCGGGTGGCCTCCCTCTGCACGGGCGCCTTCGCGCTGGCCGCCGCGGGCCTGCTTGACGGCCGGCGGGCGACCACGCACTGGGCTCATACCGGCGCCCTGGCCGCCCGGTACCCCCAGGTGGACGTCGACCCGGACGTCCTCTACATCGACAACGGAAGCGTGCTCACCTCGGCGGGCAAGGCCGCCGCGATGGACCTGTGCCTGCACCTCGTCCGCTGCGACTACGGCGCGGCGATCGCCAACATGGTGGCCCGCCGCCTTGTCGTCCCGCCGCACCGGGCCGGCGGCCAGGCCCAGTACGTCACCACTCCGGTGCCCGCCAGCGACAGCCATCCTCTCGCCGGGCTGCTGCCCTGGGTGACGCAGCGGCTCGACCAGACCCTGACCGTGGAGGACCTGGCCCGCCAGGCGAGCATGAGCTCGCGCAACCTGGGCCGCCATTTCCGGTCGGTGACGGGGACCACGCCGCTGCAATGGCTGGCGACCCAGCGGATCCGCCGCGCACAGGAACTACTTGAGACCACCAATGACAGCGTTGAGGCGGTCGCCGCGGCGGTCGGCATGGGTACCGGCACCACCCTGCGACGGCACTTCAACCGGACCGTCGGCGTGCCTCCGGAGGCTTACCGCCGAACCTTCCGCGGCTAGAACGGCGACTCGGCCGGGCCGGCGATACTGGGACCCATGCCTCCAGCCCCGCGGTCCGCTGCCTACTTCGACGGGTGGTACGCCAGCCAGGCGGCTGCGCCTGCCGTCGCCCAGATCATGAACCGGCACATGGGCTTTCCCGAGGACATCAGGGCGGGCGTGGTGGCGGCCGAGGGCATCGCTGAGATCGCCAGGGAACTGCGGCTGAGCCCCGGGGGCACGCTGCTCGACCTTGCCTGCGGCCGGGGCGCCTACGGGCTGCTCATCGCCAGGGACGCCGGGGCCACGGTGATCGGCGTCGACTTCTCCGCCGAGGCGGTGGCGGAAGCCCGCGAGCAGGCCGCCCGGCTGTGGGCCGATGAGGCTGAGTTCCTGGTCGGCGACCTCACCGACTGCGGCCTGCCCGACGCCAGCGTCGACGCGGTGCTGTGCACCGACGCTATCCAGTTCCCGGCCGAGCCGGCGGCGGGCTACGCGGAGATCCGCCGGGTGGTGCGCCCAGGCGGACGGGTCGCGCTCACCTGCTGGGAGGCGGTTGATCACGATGACCAGCGACTGAGTCCTGGGCTTCGCCGGGTTGACCTCGCAGCCGGGCTGGCCGCCGCGGGCTTTACCGACATCGAGGTGCGGGAGAAGACGTCCTGGCGCGACCGTGAGCGTGCCTTGTGGGAGGAGGCCGCCGCGATTGACCCGGGCGCCGACCCGGCACTTGAGTCCCTCCACGAGGAGGCCACCCGGTCCCTGGACCACTTCGACCTGATCTACCGGGTGCTGGCCGTCGCCACCGCCCCCGGAGGCCCAACCGGGGCGGGACGCACGATGGCCCCAGATCGGGTAA
>Ga0335072_10007113_pt1 | contig 16333 bp, 13 predicted proteins | sample Lox_Sample_21_FD_206725 | JGI IMG/M metagenome (GOLD analysis project Ga0335072, IMG submission 206725) | Soil microbial communities from Loxahatchee National Wildlife Refuge, Florida, United States - Lox_Sample_2.1 | ecosystem: Environmental > Terrestrial > Soil > Wetlands | place: USA...
CCCACCCGATTCGGTCCATCGCATAGCGCGCGCGCTATTTCGCACTCGCGATAAAGCTCCGCAATCGGAATCACATCCTCGTGCGCTGCAATTTGAAATACGCTGTCCCCGGATGTATAGACAATCGGGAACCCAGTGTTGACGTGCTCTTCGCCAAGTTCCTTAATGATTTCCGTGCCCGACGCGGGTTTGTTGCCCAGTGTACGCCGTCCAATGCGCCGTTCGAATTCCGCAATAAGCTCGTTCGGAAATCCATGCGGGTAGACGGGAAAAGCCTGCTCCAGCCAGATCCCCGCCATTTCCCAATGCCCGGTGGTCGTATCTTTTCCCGGCGAAACTGTCGCGCCCCTGCCGAATGCACCCATCGGATGCGCCACCGGCGTCAGGTGCGCCAGCGGTTTCATATTTGCGAGCCCCAGCGCCACAAGATTAGGTAGCCGCAGCGGACGCGATCGCGCGATATGCCCGATCGTGTCGCGGCCCACATCCCCGTATTGCGCCGCGTCCGGTAGCTCACCGATGCCCACGCTATCGAGCACGATCCAGATCACCCGCTGAAATTTTGCAGTCATAAGAATCGGTGGTGAGCTCCCCCCACGCACATCAAGGATGAATTGTCACTCCGAGAGCGGCGTTTGCTTGAGGAATCCGCAGTCGCTTTTCTCGGCGAATGCTTTCTGTGTGTCTCCGTGTCTCAGTCACAACGCCTCTTCATCCTCGCCGCCAAGCCACCTTCGCCGCTCCCAAAAGCGGACAGTCCTCATTCAGCACAATATGAATCGGCACGAGCTTCAGGAATTCCCCAAGCTTCTCTTTATGCTGCGCCGCCGAAACGAACCCTCCCGTCGTCATCTTCGGCAAAATTTTCAACGCAATTCCTCCGGCCACATAAATGCCGCCGCGCGCCACCGAACGCAGCGCCAGATTCCCCGCCTCCGACCCGTAAATCGAGACCCATAAATCCACCACAGCCACGCACACTGGACACTTACCCGAAAGCGCGTTCCCCGTAATTTCCGCCGCAGCCTCATCCGTATTTTCATCGAAGCTCGCATGCGTCACCGACGGATTCAGGAATTCGTGCAGGTGTTGAAATCCGCGTCCGGAAAGAATCATCTCCACCGAAACATATTCCAACCTGCCCTTGAGAAATTTCCAAAGGTCCGCCTGCTGGCTCGTCTGCGGCGCAAAATCCGCGTGCCCGCCTTCATTCGGGATCGGAACAAACTCTCGTCCGTCCCAAAAGATGGTCCCCTGTCCCATCCCCGTTCCGGCGGAGATCACGGCCTGCGTCGCATCCGGCAAAGGTGTCCCTGCATAGAGCGTCTCGAGGTCGCTTGGCTGCATCACTTCGATTCCGTGGCAGGTCGCTTCCAGGTCATTCAGCAGATAGACGTGATCGAGCCCCAGCCGCTTGGCAAGCGTCGCCCCATCGACGGTCCACGGCAAATTCGTGGTATGCACGCGATTGTTCAGCACCGGCCCGGCAATTCCAAACGCCGCCGCCGTAATCTTCGCGCCCGTCGTCCGCACGAAATCTTCCGCGATATCCTCCAGACCCGGATGCCCCGCGCTCGGGTAGCGCTTGTGTTGCGCGCGCACCAATGCGCCCGTCCCCACATCAAACAATCCCAGGTTCGACTTCGTGCCCCCAATGTCCCCCGCCAGAATCATCATCCCTCCGCCGCAACGCACCAACGCCTCTACAAACTTCTCCATGTCTTCCCATCCGCCCGCGTCACCTCATTCGCCGCTTCCGGCCCCTGGCTTCCCGCCGCATAATTTGGAAATTCTGGCGGCTCCGGATCGCTTGCCCAAGCGTTCAGGATTGGATCCATCAGCTCCCACGCTGCCTCCACGCTGTCCGCCCGATCGAATAGCGTCGCCTCCCCGCGTATGCAATCATTAATCAACGTTGCATAAGCCTCGCGCGTCGCCCCGCCAAACGTCGCGTGATAGTTGAAATCCATCGTCACCGGCTGGATGCGCATCGCCGCGCCCGGCGCTTTGGCACCGAACGAAAGCGAGATTCCCTCATTCGGCTGGATATTCAGCACCAACGAATTCGGGTCCACGTCTTCTCCTCGAAACACCATGTGCGGCGCCTGCTTGAACCGGATCGCAATTTCCGTCCCCTGCGTCACCAGACGCTTGCCCGTCCGCAAATAAATCGGCACACCACTCCATCTCCAGTTATCGACAAAGAGCCTCAAGGCCACATACGTCTCCGTCATCGAATGCGGATCGACTCCCGGCTCCTGCCGGTATCCCGGCACATTCTCTCCATCGATCTGCCCCGGTCCGTATTGCCCGCGCACCACGTCTGTCAGCGCGGTTTCATCCGTAAACGGCCGGATACTCTGCAAAATCTTGATCTTCTCGTTTCGCACCGCAGTCGCGTCGAACTTCGCCGGCGCCTCCATCGTGATCAACGACGTCAACTGCAGCACGTGGCTCTGGATCATGTCCCGCAGCGCGCCCGCGCTCTCATAAAATGCCGCACGCCTCTCGACGCCCAGCGACTCCGCCGCCGTAATTTGCACGTGATCGATATAGTTCCGGTTCCACAGCGGCTCGAAGATCCCGTTGCCAAACCGGAAAACCAGCATGTTCTGCACCGTTTCCTTGCCCAGATAATGATCGATCCGGTAAACCTGCGGCTCCTTAAAAACGCTCAACACCTTTTCATTGAGCGCTCGCGCCGAAGCCAGGTCCCGCCCAAACGGCTTCTCGATAATGATCCGCACCCACGATTTTTCGGACTTCGGCCGCGCCAGCCCCGCGTTGCCCAATTGCTCGATCACATGCGGATACACTTCCGGCGGCGTCGCCAGATAAAACAAACGATTGCCCGCAAGGTTCCCGGACCGGTCTAGTTCCTCGAGCCGGTCACTCAATTTTTCAAACGAAGCCGGATCGTCATAATCCCCGCGGAAATAATGGATGTTCTGCAGGAACTCTTTCGCGTGCGCTTCATTTCCGCCGTCCGTCTTATGCATCGCTTCAGCGGCCTTGCCCCGAAAGTCGTCATCGCTCAGCGGCGAACGTGCAAATCCCAGCAGACGAAATCGCGGCGCCAGGCACCCGTGCCGCGCTAAATCAAAGAGCGCCGGCAACAATTTCCGTTGCGCCAAATCCCCCGAAGCGCCAAACATCACAATCGCGCACGGATCCGACGGCACCTCGCAAAAATATGCGTCTGTCTTCTCCTGAGTCACCGCAGCCGCCTGCCCCTGAGTATTCATCGCATCCTCCTGAACTCCAACTCACGCAATCGCATGCATTGTCCGTTCGTCCCATTTCCAGGACGCAGCTTCAGCCATTCTGCAAACCGCCGACACCAAACGGTCTCCCTTTATTCGGCCAACGATAAAACAACCGCCATGCCAGGAAAAAAAACAAAGCTCGCAGTCAGCCGGAGGCCGCAAAACAAAAGCCTCTAAAGCCTCACAAACCCGACCGGCACAAAGACCATTCTAATCGAACACGCGCTCTAATCCGGCTGCCATGTTTTTCCTTTACCTTTCCCCCTACTCCTCTTCGCGCCAATATCGTAAAATCACTCTGACAGGAGAACATGAATGCCTGAAGAAAATCCTGCGGCTCAAACGGTCCGCATGGTCAAATGCGTCAAATTCGGCAGGGAAATGCCGGGCCTCGATCGTGCGCCCTGGAAAGGCGAACTCGGCCTGCGCATCTACGAAAACGTATCGAAGGAAGCCTGGCGCATGTGGGTCGAGCACTCCAAGATGCTCATGAATGAATTCCGGCTCAACCCTCTCGACCCAAATTCGCAGCGCATCATCGCCGAGCAAATGGAGCAATTCTTCTTCGGCGAAGGCGCCAAACTCCCCGAAGGCTACGTTGCGCCAGGGTCAACACCCGGTCCGAACACAACGCCCGCACGGTGAGCCGGCCGAAAGTTTCGCCGTACGATTCGTCGCCGCTGCGGCTCATACAACAAGTCGAGACTGGCTCAGAACTTGAACAAAAGCAGGGTGTCCGACGAAAGGGTTGAAAAACTTACGGTGCGACCATCAGTAAGCAACGTCGCATCAACCGATCGCGATCTGCGAAACATCCTCCAGACCTTACACGATCAACGCGCTTCAGCTTCGAACCCTGGCGCGGTTGACCATTTATTTCCGGACGCCCGGTCCGGGCGCGTGCCCAACAGAACCGCCGAGCGCGGCCCCAACTAATTTCTCAATCGTCGCGAACAACTCCTGCGTGTGGACCGGCTTCGAAACGTAGGCGTCCATTCCGGCCGCGAGGCACTCTTCTCCGTCGCCCTTCATCGCGTGAGCGGTCATAGCGATTATTGGTATGTGGCCGCCGCTTGATTCCTCCTTCCTGCGAATCGCCACCGTGGCCTGAAGGCCGTCCATTTCCGGCATTTGCACATCCATCAGTACCAGCTGGAAGGGGTGGCTCTCAAGCAAGGAAAGAGCAGCCAAGCCATTGTTCGCTGTCGTTACCTGGCATCCCCGCTTTTCTAAAAGCTTCTGCGCAAGTCTCTGATTCACGGCGTTGTCCTCGACCAATAGAACGCGCAGACCGGCCAGCGCCTGCGGCGCCTCCTTGGTTGTCAGTTTTTCCGGTGCGGCGCCCTCTCCGCGACCCTTTGGATCGCCAAGAGCCATGCCAACTGCCTCAAGCAATTCCCGCTCGCGAACCGGCTTGGTTAGATATCCTGCTAGTCCCAATTCCTTTAGGTGCGCCGAATCGCTCGACCCGGACGAAGTAATGATGATTAGCGCTGTACTTTTCTGCGCCGGATTCCGGCGGATTTCCCGGGCGACGGCGAACCCATCCATTCCCGGCATGCACGCGTCCAGCAACACTACCTGAATTGGCAGATCCGTTGCCCAGCCCTCTTCCAACTCGCGGAGCGCCGCCAGTCCGCTGTCTGCAATCGTAACCTGCATGTTCCAGCGGCTTAATAAGCCTTTTAGAACGCGCCGATTCGTAAACTTGTCGTCTACGACCAAGATGCGGGCTCCCCGCAAGTGTTCGCGGCCCGGCAAGCACCGCTTCGTCAGACGCGCGTTGGATGTCTTCAGCTTCAGGCTGAAAAAGAAGGTGCTGCCCTTATCGACTTCGCTCTCGACCCAAATTGTTCCACCCATTAAATGCACCAGCTTTGCCGAAATGCTCAGCCCCAGACCCGTTCCACCGTATTGACGAGCCATGGAATTATCGGCTTGAGAGAAAGCCTCGAAGATTATCTGTCGCTTGTCGGCGGGTATCCCGATACCGTTATCTTTCACGGAAAACAGCAAGCAGACATCTCCGTATTCGTCGAGGCTCTGCCTTTCGACGCTGACCAATATCTCCCCATTCTCGGGCGTGAACTTAATAGCATTCCCCACCAGGTTCACCAGGATCTGGCGAATGCGTCCTGCATCGCCGAGCAGCGTTTCCGGCACGTTCTCCGCCATCTCATAAATGAGTTCGAGGTTCTTCTGACACGCGCGAAGGCCGAGAATCTTCATCGTCTCGCCCGTCAGTTCGCGCAAGTCGAAGTTCAGCGCTTCCAAGTCAAGCTTCCCTGCCTCGATTTTCGAGAAGTCTAAAATGTCATTGATGATCGAAAGCAGAGACTCCGCCGAGAGCTTCACAAGACCGAGGTTCTCGCGCTGTTCGCGCGAAAGGTCTGTGTCCAGCACGAGCTCGGTCATCCCCAGAATGCCGTTCATTGGTGTGCGAATCTCGTGACTCATGCTGGCTAGAAACTCGCTTTTGGCCTGGCTGGCCCCTTCCGCTTCCTTCCTGGCGACCCGCAGGTGGTCCTCCGTCCTCTTCTGGCGGCGTTGGATGCCGAGCATTCTGCACGCGAGGCTCACGAACGCGGCGGCGAATATCGCCGAGCTCGCCAGTGGATTTTGTTTCGCCGCATGGAAGAGCAGCAGAAAATTGAGGAAAGGAAAGACGATCGGGAAAATTTGGCTGGCCAGCGCACTCGATTTGCCTCGGCGCGCGTCGCCGTCCTCCGGCGTGTTCCATGTCGTTGTGATCAGGATCGGGATCAGCAGCAGAACACTCCATACCAAATCGAACCAGTGCCCAGGCTGCAGATTCACGGAAGGAAAGTCCGAGTAAAGGTCTGCCGCGCTCGAGAGCAGAAGAAATCCGCCCAGCTTTCCGAAAAGGTCGCGCAGAAAGCGCGACTCCGCGAACTGCGCCCGAATAAAGAATGAGGCGATTACGACAGCGTGGTAGAAAAGCCCGCGGCTCCAGGCCGATGCTGATGCGGTTGGTAGCGAGTAAGAGCCGAAGTAAAGGTATACGGTCGCGCAGAAAATGAAGACCTGCGCGAAATCGAATAGGTGCAAATAATCGAAGTGGTTCGGCTCGTGGTCGGGGTCGAGAAACAGCAGCATGCCGAACGGAACAGTGGAAACGTTGAAAATGATATCGTCCGCTAACGCCAGCGTCGCCGAAGCGTGAACGTCAAGGCAGAGCTGCAGCAACTGCCCGAGCGTCCAAATCAGAAACGTCAATACCAGCATGCGCCAGTAGTACCGGGCCGCCTGGCCCGATCTGCGGAAGAGATGCCAGGAGGTCAAAATGCAGATGACTCCAAGAGACAGCTGAAGTAAGTCTGACAATGCCGGCGCAAGACCGGTCCCTCCGGCAATTTCGATCGCAAGCGCCTGTAGCAGGATGATGCCGCACGCCGCCGTGAGAATCGCTTTGGGCGAAAAGGTACTCGCGATCGAATTCTGAGTGTTCATCCCGCAGCCTCTTTGGCTTCCGCCTCAGTTTGTTGCACTCGGGTACGCCGCAAACAACTCTCCCTCGCCGGAAAATGAGGAGCCCCTCGGATATCATCGGCAGATGCCGCCTCGAGGATGATGGCGACAAGTTGAGGAAAAACTCAGATTGGCGCGGAGTGGGTCAACAGACCAGCTCAGTGGCAGCATGGGTCGCTGCGCTGCTTCCGTCTCGACTTGGCTTCTCCGGGTCTTGCAACCATCCTTCGCTATCCGTAATATCTAGCTTGCACGCAACGCGCCGGCCGAGGGCGCTTCCGTTGGGCTTGTCGGTCCCCCCACTTTGCGATGTGGGGCAGGCTGAGGCTCAGAAGAGGATTTGCCATCAACCCCGGCGATCAACTCGACCACTATCGTCTTGAAGCCGTAATCGACCGCACCCCGACAACTACCACTTATCGTGCCGTCGATACTCAAGCGGGTGTCCAGGTTGCTATCAAGCTTCCTCACGCCGACGCCGTAACTGACCCCGCTTTTATCGATCGCTTCCATCGCGAAGAGGAAATCGGCCGCTCGCTGAACCATCCCGGTCTTCTCAAGGCAATCGTTGACCAGCATCAGAGCCGGCCTTATTTCGTTACCGAATGGTTTGTCGGTCCCACGCTGCGCCAAATACTCGACGAATCGAAAAAGCTGCCCCAGGAACGCGCCGTCCGCATCACTCTGGGCATTTGCGATGCGCTTGAATATATTCATGGTCACGGCATCATTCACCGCAATTTGCGTCCCGAAAATATCCTGGTCGGTGCAGGCGATCACATTAAGCTGATCGACTTCGGCGCCGCCGCCAAAGAAGGCTCGCCCCGCCTGACATTCACCAATCTCACGCAACTTCTCGGAGGCTCGCCTTACATTTCGCCCGAAGAACTCGCCGGCAAACGCGGCGACGCGCGCAGCGACGTTTACGCCCTGGGAATGATGCTTTACGAAATGCTCACCGGGCAGCGCCCATTCCCCGATGGCGACGCGTTCGAAAGGCTCCAGACTCATCCCGTTCCACCGCGCGAACTTGATCCTTCCATTTCGCCGCAGTTGCAGGAAGTGATCTATCGCGCGCTCGAGCGCGAGCACAAAAATCGCTACGCTTCGGCTCATGAGCTGGCCTTCGATCTCGGCCATCTTGACCGTGTGGGTGTCGCCCAACGCGCCGAATTGCTCGAATGGAAAAAGCCGAGAGGCGCAAAGAGGCGCCGCGCGGTCTTTTACGCGGCGATGGCGCTCATCCCGCTGCTGATTTTTGCCTTGCTGATTTACTTTTCACAGAAGTAGGCGCGGGAGCGCTTTTCTTGGGTGCGGGGCGTTTCCCATCGGCGATAACCTCGATGGCTCGCATCGAAACTCCAAATTGGACGCGCGTTTTACCGGTTGCTATTGTTAGTGGGTGTGTGGTGACATCTGCGCAAAAAGGCTTGTCTGCGACCGTTCCGCGTCCGGGAGAGTTGCGCTTGGAACGTCAGGCCGTCGCTTCGAAACCGAATTTCTGGCGCCGCATTTATAGGTCCGCCTTCGCGAACTACGCCGTCGCAGTTCCTTTTGTGGTTCTTGCGCTGGTTTCCAGCATGCTGCTCCAGCAATTCTTTCCGTATCCCTTCCTGTTCCTTTTCTTTGCTGCCGTTATGGCCGCGGCTTGGGTGGGCGGAATAGGTCCAGGCCTGTTCGCTGTTTTCCTCGCTACTCTCGCAATCGACTACTACTTCGTTCGCCCGCTGCATTCGCTCGTCATCAACGCAACCGACAGCACGTATTTCGGCGCTTTCGTCGTTTGTGCGCTGGTCGCCAGCTGGGTGAGTTCAGCAAAGAAGCACGATCAGGAAGCCCTGCGCGATGCTCGCGATCTGCTGGAATCGCGCGTCGCTGAACGCACCAGCGAACTGCGGCACGCCAATGCTGAGCTGGAGGAAAGTATCAGGCAGCGCGAGAAAGTTCAGCAGGCACACATTGAAACACAAGCTGAACTGGCGCACCTATCCCGCTTTCTCACCATGGGCGAGCTTACCGCGTCCATCGCGCACGAAGTGAATCAGCCGCTCACGGCCGTCGTCACCTTCGGCAACGCATGCCTCGAATGGCTCGCCGCAGAGCCGCCAAATATAGCCGAAGCGCGCCTTGCCGCCGAGCGCATCGTCGCGGACGGTACGCGCGCTGGCGCGGTCTTGAGCCGCATTCGGTCCGCTTTTCAAAAGCGCCCGCCTTCCAAGAGCTGGTTCCCATTGAACGATGCGATTTCTGAGTTGCTCGCGCTGATTCAGCACGAAGCCGCCAGAAACGGCGTGGCCCTCCGCACGCAACTTGCTCCGGATTTGCCCGAGGTAAGGGGAGACCGCGTTCAGTTGCAGCAGGTCATATTAAATCTCGTCGTCAATGCCATCGACGCGACGCGCGAATCTTCCTCCGGATCGCGGGAAATTCTTATCCGCTGCCAGCGTGAGGGCGCCTCGGGAATTCTTGTGTCCGTTGAGGATAATGGCCCGGGTTTCGCGCCCGGACTTATCGAGAAAATCTTCGACCCGTTTTTCACCACCAAGCCGCAAGGCATCGGCATGGGCCTTTCCATCAGCCGCTCGATTATCGAGTCACATCAGGGCCGTCTCTGGGCTGCGCCTCGTCCTTCCGGCGGTGCTATAGTTCAATTTACGTTGCCGGTTGGCTCTTGATGAATATGGTCGCCTCTGAAATCAGTTCCGCTGTTTTCGTCGTCGACGACGACGCGTCGATCCGCGATTCCGTGCGCAGCCTTTTGAAGTCGATGGGCATTCATGCGGAAGTATTCGGTTCCACAGCCGAATTCATGAACGCCACGCGCCCCGATGTTCCCAGCTGCCTCGTTCTCGACGTAAGGCTCCCCGGAATGAACGGCCTCGATTTTCAGAATGCGCTTGAAAACGCCGGAATTCACATCCCCATCATTTTCATCACTGCTCATGGCGATATACCCATGACCTTGCGCGCTATGAAAGCAGGCGCTGTCGAATTTCTCGCCAAGCCTTTTCAGAAAGACGAATTGCTCGCGGCGATTGACGTGGCGCTTGCCCGCGACCGCGTTCGTCTCCAGGAGCAAGCCGAATTTTCTGCGTTGCAATCTCGCATCGAGAAACTCGCGTCGCGCGAGCGGGACGTGGCATTCGATATCGCCGTCCTCAACAAAATGGCTTCGCGTCTTTCCGCGGCCGATCCGCTTCATCAGGTTCTTGATGAAGTGGTTGAATTCGTCGTCGCCGTTGTTGAGTGTGACTCCTGCATGGTCTATGTGATGGAAGGCGACGAACTGGTTCTGCGTGCGTCCAAAAATCCGCATCCCGAAGCCATCGACCGTCTCGCAATGCGAGTGGGGCAAGGCATCACGGGCTGGGTCGCCGAGCACCGTAAGCCCGTCGCTGTTGCGCAAAACGCATTCGAAGATTTCCGTTTCAAGCTCTTCAACGAGCTCCCGGAAGACCGCTTTCAGGCTTTTTTATCCGTTCCGCTCGTCAGCGGCGGGCATCTCGTCGGCGTTATCAACCTTCAGAATCGCGCGCCGCACCAATACACGCAGCGCGAAATTGGCCTGGTCACGGCCATTGGCTTTCTGGTCGGCGCCGAAGTGGAAAGGGCTCGCCTCGAGACGGAAAAGACCGAACTTTCCGATCGCCTCGAAACGCGCAAACTCATCGAGCGCGCAAAAGGCGTGCTCCAGCGCGACCTTAAAATCGGCGAGACCGAGGCTTACCGCATCATGCAACGCGAGAGCCAGCAACGGCGCAAGTCGATGAAGGAGCTTGCTGAGTCGATCATCCTTAACGACGACTTGAAACGCAGTTCGCGCTCCTGATCCCCTTGGTTTCTTCCGCGAGGCTTTGTTCCATTAGTCCTCTACGTAATCCCACGACGCGATTTGAATCGCCGCAATTTAAAATTTGAATTTGACTCCCTCTCCGAAACTCTGCAAACTGCACCGGACTCGACGATACGAGTCTAGCTTCTCCCTGCTTTCGCCGACGAAAGCAGGGCCCATCGTAGTTTCTGTGGTAGCTGATTTTCTCGGACACGACGCCGTGTCCAACCAATCGCAACATTGCTCGATGATGAGCCGCAATCCAGCCGCGCGCGCCTTTCTGCTTTAGGCTGCAGCTTCGGAAGCGCGACCTCTTGATTGCGTGGCGCTGCGCACATTCTGTGCGCGCGATGGGATTTGTGTTTTCAGCGCAATGCTTTTTATGCGCTTTCTCTGAATGGAGTGAAGTGATGAACGAAAGAACGATTTTGATTGAAGTTTTGCTGGCCGGTTTTTTTGCAGTCGCATGTATCCGCGCGCACGTGTCTCCGAAAGAGCGCGGGAGTGCATCCTTTGGCGATTTCTTTAAGCTTGCGGGCCGCATCGAACGCTTGCGCCGTTCGCGCTGGGCTTGGTTTTCGCTCGTCGGATTCATGCTGGTTCTTCGCCTGCAACAGCAGCTCCCGTTGATTATCGAATTCATCGTTCTCGTCCAGTTCGCGCTGTTTATGGCGCTGCCGGCGCAACAGCTGGCAAGAGTCCGGCACGGATGAAGCAGCTCTGGGAGTTTGGCTATGCCGTCCGCGCGCTTCATGCGCGACTCAAGCACGGCGAACTCTCCCGCAGCCCGCTTCGCTTTTTGAAGTTCGAATGGAAGATTCAAACGGCCGAATGCCACTGGGTCGCCCGCTTGGCGGACCAGTGGGACGTTGATTTGCCGCCCGATATTCGTGAGCGGCACGCGTCATTGCAAGCCCTCGGGGATGCGATCGTCGTCCGAAGAATCCTTTTTGAAGTGTTGCCGGCAATCGAGAGCGCGACGCTTCGAGTGTATCGAGTCTCCGCTCGCGAACCGTGCGAGCTGATCATTTCGGGCGAGGTATCACGTGAAAAGGAACCCGGTCCGAACGTCGCTTCGGTGGCCATGCGCGCGAAGCTGCTGGGGTTCCAGTTCTCCATGGATGACGGTGTTCTAGAGGCGTTGCAGGGCGGGGAGCGGTCTCTTGAAGTAACAGCTTACAAATGACCCTTCCGGGTCAAGGAGGCAGTACTAATGGCAGCAAATAAGTCGCAAGGCAGTTTTTACACGTTGTTCCTCGTTGCGGCAACTGTCCTTTGCGCCGGCATTTATCTCTCTCCCGGCGCATTGGGTGTGTTGCTCATCATCGTCGGTGGCGTTGGGTTTGTTGGAAGCCTCTTCGGCATGTTGAAGATCAAGGCCCTCGAGGGAAAGTCCGCCCTTAAGCCCAGTTCCGGCGCTATGAAACTGATCGGTGCGGGCGTTGTCCTTCTCGGCTGGGTGGTCACGCTTTTCGGCATGCACCTGACTCCGAGCGTCGGCGGCCGGTTGGTTCTTGCGCTTATCGGCATTGCGGTCAGCCTGTTTGGAATCATCGTCGTTCTGCCTGGGGCCTTCAACAAGAATGCGGTTTGGAAAAGCTAGCGGCGCCTGCTTTGCAGCGTAGCCAAAAACACAGGAGCGGACAAATAAGATGAGAAAAATGTGTCGATTGTCTTTCGTTTTCGTCGTTCTTGCCTTGGGCCTCGCGGTGGCTGCTGCGGCCTTTGCCCAGACCCCCGCAGCGGCGACGCCAGCGGCCCCGGCTCAACCGCCGTCGACCGCAACGCTCGCGGCGGCAGCTGCCAAGGCCCCTACGACCGCTGATCTCGCCAAAGGCGACCCCGGAGGCACGATCACCGGTACCATCAACGATGTTCCCGTTGCCGACAGCAAAACCGGTCTCACCCTCGGCGATGTGGCCAATCAGGTCGGACAAAACAAGATCGCTTCCAACTTCATCTGGACGCTGGTCACCGGCTATCTGGTCATGTTCATGCAAGCCGGGTTCGCCATGGTGGAAGCTGGCCTCTGCCGCGTAAAGAACGCCAACCACACCTACATGATGAACTTCTTCGTGTATACCGCCGGTCTCTTCTCTTACTGGCTCATAGGATTTGCCATACAGCAGGGAGGCTCTGCCGGCAATTCGAACCTGGGTGGCCTCAACTCGCTGACATCGGAGCACACCCTTTCGATGTTTGGCAAGACTTGGGGCCTCTTCGGCGGCGTCGGCCTGTTCCTCTCCGGCCACGCCTACGACGTGGGTGTCATGGTGCTGTTTCTGTTCGAAATGGTGTTCATGGATACAGCCCTCACCATCGTCACTGGGGCCTGCGCCGAGCGCTGGAAGTTCCTCGCGTTCTGCGTCTCCTCCAGCATCATGGGCGCCATCACCTATCCGCTCTATGCGAACTGGGCTTGGGGTGGCGGTTGGCTCTCGCAGCTTGGTGCCAATAACCAGCTCGGTCACGGCTATTGCGATTTTGCCGGCTCGGGGGTCGTGCACGCAGTCGGCGGAATTACGGCGTTAGCCGTCTGTTTGATCATCGGGCCTCGCATCGGAAAGTTCAATCGCGATGGATCGAGCAACTCGATCATCGGCCACGATATTTCGGCCGTGCTGATCGGCTGCTTCATTCTCGCGTTTGGCTGGTTCGGGTTTAACCCCGGCAGCACGCTCGGCGCTTCCGCTAATGGCAACCTCCGCATTGGCACCATCGCGGTGGACACCATGCTCGCGGGCTGCACAGGCACGCTAGGCGCGATGCTCTTCATGTGGATCAAAAACGGCAAGGTTGACGCTTCCATGAGCGGCAACGGTTTGCTGGCCGGCCTGGTCGCCATCACCGCGCCCAGCGGCTTCGTCAGCACGGTGGGGGCTTGCATCATCGGTGTCGTCGCCGGCGTGCTCGTCGTTCTGAGCGTAGGGTTTATCGAATCCGTGATGAAAGTCGATGATCCCGTCGGCGCGATCTCGGTCCACGGCACCTGCGGTCTATGGGGCGTGCTTTCGGTCGGGCTCCTCGCCGATGGCACCAGCAACTACGGCGGCAGCTGGAATGGAGTCGCCGGTTCCGTCACGGGCCTCTTCTACGGCGATCCCAGCCAGCTCGTGGCGCAGCTCGTCGGCATTTCCACGCTGATCGGTTTCGTCTTCACGCTCAGTTTCCTCATCAACCTTGCCATCGAGTTCTTCGTCGGTCAGCGGGTCTCGGTGGAAACAGAAGTCGCTGGTCTCGATCTTCCCGAAATGGGCCAGCTCGGCTATCCGGAATTCGTTTTCAAGCCGGAGCCCGACTACCTGTTGAAGGCTGAAAAGGCATACGCAGTAGCGTAACGGGTTAGCAGTACACACCTGGCGGCAAGGCGCGTCTCGGCCACGCGCTTTGCCGCTCAGATGTGCCTCTTGAAACCCCCAAAAATCAAAACCAGGCCGAGCCTTCTTTCAGGAGATCGAAATGGCCGAGACGGCGATCATTCGTACCTCAACCGAAACCCTCGCTCCTTCCGAAGAGCTTTCGTCATCGCAAGCGCTTTCCCTGATTTCGCAAAAGGCGCAACCGCTGCTTTTTAGAATGTTCGCCGATCCGGGCATGCTCGCGCAGGAGGAAAAGACCAGCCTCGTCAGCCACTTGCGCGAAGCAGTGGTACTAAACCCGAAATCATCCGAACTGCGCGTTCTTTACGGCATGGCGCTTTGCGTCAACTTCGACGCCCAAGAAGCCATGGAGCAACTCGGCGAAGCCGTGTCGCTCGCTCCGGACAGCTATATCGCCCATTTGAAAATGGGCGAATTGTGGATGCGCCTTCGCGTCTGCGATAAGGCCGGGGACCACACTCGCCAGGCCTCTTATCTGGCGGAGAATCTGGCGCAGGCCGAGCTCGCCCGCCGTCAGTCCGCGACGATCCGCGAAATGATGCGCAAAGGCATCACCCGCGGCGGCTATTCCCGCAAATCCTGGTTTGCGCTCAACCGGCTGCGCCGCATCTTCTCGAAAAAAGAAGAGGAGCAAAACGAAGAGCTGGCAACGGTGGCGGAAATCAGCTGATCATGCAACCGGTCCTGCAGCTTGCCATTTTGCTCGCGATCCTGTTGCCCGCTACGAAATTAGCTGCATCGCTCTTCACGCGATTCGGCATCCCGCCGATTCTGGGCGAGCTGCTCGTCGGCGTAATGCTCGGCCCCGGCCTTATTAACCTCCTCCACTTTCACATGTTCGCTGGAGGCCAAGCCACCAGCGCGCTACTCATCCTCGCCCAAGTCGGCGGCTACGTGCTCATGTTCGTCGCCGGCATCGAGACGGACATCGACCGGATGCGCGAAGCCAGCGTTACGGCCTTTCTCGTCGCGCTCTCCGGCGTGATATGGCCGTTCGTACTGGGCACCGGCGTCGCCCACATGCTCGGTCTTTCGTGGCGCACGTCCTGCTTCATGGGCGGCGCGCTCACAGCTACCAGCGTCTCAATCTCGGCGCGAACGCTGATGGACGCCGGCAAAATGGCCACGCAGGAGGCCACGGTAATCCTCGGCGCAGCCGTGATTGACGACGTGATGGGCCTTTTCGTCCTCGCGTTTCTGGCGGCTTCCACCGTGAGCGCCGCGAAAGGCGAGGTCTTCGGCGTTGCGCCCGCCACGAGCCTTTGGCTGCAGGAAAAATTCCCTGCAGCCGCCGCGCATCCACTCATCATTCAAATGACGATGATCAGCCTGTGCGTCGCCGTCTACTTTTTCATCGGCTACGGCGCCGCGAAAAAATGGCTCGATCCGCTGATCCTGCAGCTTCGAAAGCTCAGCGCCAGCGAAGCCGTCCCGAGCTGCGTCTTCGCTCTCGTTCTGATCTACGCCGTTTCCGCCGAATGGCTGGGCAGCGTTGCCGGCATCACCGGCGCTTATCTTCTCGGCTACATTTTCGCGGGCTCGCAATTCAAAGGCGACGTGGAGCGCAGCTTCTACGCCATCGGCCACGGCTTCCTCATCCCGCTCTTTTTCATCTCCGTCGGCCTGCAGAGCGACTTTCGCGCGCTCAGCGGCCACTGGATCCTCATGCTCCTCATTCTCGCCGTCGCCGCGATCGGCAAAATCGTCGGCTGCGGCATCGCCGCGCTGGGGTCGGGCATGGACTGGGTCCGCAGCGCCCGCGTCGGCTTCGGCATGATGTCACGCGGCGAAGTCGGCCTGATCGTGACGGCGATGGGCGCCAGCACCGGGATCTTCGCGCGCTCCGAAGTCGCCGTGATGGTCACGGTTGTGCTGCTCACCACGCTTCTTACGCCGATTGCGCTCCGGTGGACGTTCAGCCTGCAATCTCCTCAGGACCTGGAAGAAGCGTTGGCCGCCGAACCGAACGTCACCTCGATCGCCGAACACGCGGCGTTCCCCGGCGACTCCAAAATGGAGGCCGCCGAAGTGCCACGCAACGACGCTTCGTTCCGCGTCGCCACGCCCGCTGCCGCGTCAATCCCAGCCGGCCGATCTCCCCGATAGCGCGACTTTCAGCTTTCGCCTTTCATGCGCTTTTGGCCCAGCCGAGGGTGCTGTTTTACTATCGATTAGAAATTTGTAAGTAAGGGAAACACGGGACTTGCGGCGATTTCTAATCGAAATTACTATCGATTAGAAATTCACTGTTCCGCCGACCGCCCGCGTTAGTGCACACCCCTCCTGGTTTGTTTTCGCGCTTTTTTGCGGAATTTTTTTCCGCCGCAGCGCGAATTTCAGCTTCAAAAAACGCCCAAGGGTAGCAT